>JACKQG010004707.1_pt1 | contig 15678 bp, 10 predicted proteins | sample 8237621 | NCBI WGS metagenome assembly JACKQG01 (sample SAMN15677084, study PRJNA649215) | marine metagenome | biome: marine; feature: Black Sea; material: saline water; isolation source: suspended particulate matter (SPM) from the Black Sea western gyre | collected 2013-06-09/2013-06-10 | depth... | reverse complement strand
GCGTGTAAATCGCGTGATATCTGACAGCCAATTTTTCAGGGTCTGCATTTGCATTGGGAAACATGTCAGATTTTTCACCATTGCTGTTAGTAAAGCTGAGTTTCGCTGGGATAAAATTGCCTTCGATATCCCTGACAGTAAATGCAAGTGTGCCATGAGGCAACTCCACGTTTGCTGTTGGCGCGGGAGCAGAAAGAACAATCAAAATTATTGGTGTAAGCATCCGTGTATGCTACATGGATGTCGCTGAGTGTTGCAAACCTTTCACACGAATTTTCCGAAGGTGAGCCTGTGTTTAATGAGTTTTCGATGCACATTGAAGATGGCGAACTCGTGGCACTTGTTGGACCCTCTGGATGTGGAAAATCAACCTTGTTGCACTGTATCGTTGGATTGATTACTCCGACGAGCGGTCTTGTGCACGTTGACGGAAACGATGTTTCGAACAAAAAATCACACGAACGTGGCATTGGCATCATGATGCAAGATCAGCCTTTGTATGAACATCTTTCGGTCGAACAAAACATAGCGTTTCCCTTGCGTTCTCGCGGAGTAAAAAAACCTGCTGTGTCAAACATACTTGAACAACTTGATTTGACAGATATTGCAAAACAGAAGGTTTCTACGTGCAGCGGGGGAGAACGTCGTCGTATTGCTTTTGGCAGGGCGATTGTGACAAAGCCAAGTGTGTTATTGTTAGATGAACCGTTTGTTTCACTCAACGAAGAACTACGAGATACGATTCGCGAAAATATTGTGCAGTCTGATATTCCTATCCTTCTCGTTTCCCATAATTCTGAGGAGGCAGCAGCACTTAGTGACCGAATGATAGCGTTGGAGTAATAATTATGATAGACAACGCTATCGCATGGTTTTTTGAAAATATGTCTTTAGTTACGTTCGGACTTGCATTGATCCTTGGAACTATTGGATATATCAAAAGAACAAAGAAAAAGAATGGTCGCGCATGGGAGCCATTTGAGTTCTGGATGTTGTTTCTTTTTGTAGGACTTCTTGGGCTGTATACCTTTGCATTGCATTGCTTTTGGCCAGATCTTGCAGCGTCTGGAATTGGCTGGTCCAACAGCCCATTCCAGTGGGAAGTTGGAATCGCAAATGCAGTTGTGGGTGTCCTTGGTCTACTTTCATTAATAGCTTCGAGACAATTTAGACTCGCAACGGTCATTGCAGTTTCGGTTTGGCTTTGGGGTGATGCAATTGGGCACGTGTATCAAATGGTAGTTGCAGGAAACTTTGCACCTGGAAACGCCGGACCTTGGTTTTGGACGGATGTCGTTGGTCCTGCAGTGTTGATTCTGATTCACCTTCGTAACCGCAAATAAAAAATCACCCTTGAGTCGAAGACCCAAGGGTGATGGAAGAGAAGAGAAGAGAAGAGAAGGAACGCAACGAGTACCCTTTCGGGCAACAGTTACACGTAGACGTTCCACCACTTCGCCTTGTAGGTTATCGGCAGTTCCACGCCTCGGACACTACCCATTTCAAAGAAAATTGCCTATTTTCCAAAAAAAATTCACAACCCAAGAAATGCCAAAAACTTACGTAGGGCATTATTTTTGAGGTTTTTATCGGCTGTTGGCCGTTTTTTCTAAGTCTATATATGGCAATTGGTTGACCCAATTGCGTGGAACATTCACGATATATCAACCCATGAATTTGTATATTTGATTGGTCCACACTGACACAATGTTGTCAGCCATTTTGGAGCCTGTCCACTACACTTCCACACATGTCATCAATTCATAGACACTTCTTGGGCTGGGATCAACCGTTTTTAACTGAGGCTGCCAACTGGTTGCAAGAACACTACTTGCAACAAAAACTTGGTGGGAATTCGAACCTATTGATACTTGTTTCTGGGCAAGAGGTCGGTAGAAGATTGCAAAGTATTTTGGTTGGGAATGCTGCAAAAGAAAACAGAGCAATTGTTCTTCCTCCAATTGAAACAACATCACAGTGTCTCGAGCGATTGATGGGAACCGGCGAACAAATTGCAGATCCGGCCACAACTCGCATTGCAACAGCAAGTGTTCTTCGCTCAATGCATTGCGAGGAACTCCATGCAATTGTTGGAAACCGTATTCCCGATGAAAATGACAGTGCTTCTTGGTTTGCTCTTGCAGAGCAAATTTGTTCTGCTTGGTCAACACTTTCGGGCGGCGGATTTTCTCCGCAGCGATCATCTTGGCCAGAAGCAGCTCAGGGAATGTTAACCGAGGGCGCGGAACAAAGAATTGATGCACTGCATTACATACAACAACAAGTACAAAAAATGTTGCAAGAAAGTGGATTGCATCTTCTTGAAACAAAAAGCATGCACTTGATTGATGTTTCTCAAGAGATTGATTGTCAAAATTACGAACATATTGTATTGGTTGGCACAGCAGATCTATCGGGGATGGTGATGAAAACGATAGACCGCGTTCGTACTGCCGGTGTTTCGGTTGATGTGCTCATTCGTGCTCCAGAATCTAAAGCTGATTTGTTTGACGAGTATGGATCTGTAGATGTGTCGAGTTGGTCGGATGAATCGATTGACATTCCAGACGAGTGTATTCAAGTTGCTGGTTCGCCAAGTAGTCAGGCCGCCGCAGTGGTTCGAGAACTTTCAAAAACATGCGATACCTATTCTGCAGATCAAGTCATTGTTGCATCAACAGATGAAGCATTGGTACCAATTATTCAACGTCACCTTTCTAGCCATGACATCAAAAACAGATTTGCTGGAGGTAACCGAGTACTTACAAATCCAGCAGCTGTACTTTTGCGATCAGTCTCACAGTTTCTAAGTAAGAAAACGTTTTCGACATACGCTGCACTTGTGCGACACACCGACATCGCGAAGTTGTTAGACCTACAGGAAGCAACACTAAAGAGCCTTGACACGTATTCGATGGAGTTAGTACCAGACTACGTGCAAGCTACAAGTTGGTTTGTTCCAAATAAAAAAATTCGAGGCATCGATTCTTTGGTTGCACTGCACAAGAAGATCTTTAATTTGCTTGAAACTTGCACAACATTGCAAGAGTCAAAGGCTGATTTTGCAACGTGTTCGGGTGCGATCCGCGCATTGCTGCTAGAGGTATACGGCGATGAGACGCTTGATCGAACGGATCCAAAGTTTGTTTCATTGCAAAAACTTTTTGGCGTGCTTGATCGTTTTGATACATTGCCAACTAGTGTATCTTCAAACATTGGATTACTTGAAGTGACTTCAGTTATCGATTTGATATTAAGCCACGTCGAGTCTTTGACAATTCCTGAATATCCCAATGTTGAAGCAATTGAAACTGTTGGTTGGTTAGAAGCCATGGCAGCTGACGCACCCTGTTTGATTGTTGTTGGAATGAGTGCCAATTTAGTTGGTGGAAATAATCCGGGTGATGCCTTTTTCCCAGATTCTCTCAGAGGAGAACTTGGATTAGAAACAATTGATCGCAGGCTTGCTCGAGACGCCCATGCGATGAAAGCAATGCAAAGCATGCGATCAGATCATGGAAAACTAGTTTGGATTGTCGCGCGTCAAAATACAGATGGTGATCCGCTAACACCAAGCCCACTCCTGCTTCGTTGTGAAGATGGCAAGGAACTTGCGCAGCGAGCGAAGCGACTCGTTGTTTCGCTCGATCGCGAAGAGCCCGAAGTTCCAAAACAGTTTGAGCCTGAACAGATCGGGATCGGATTGCCCATACCACGCCCAGACGAGTACGTATTTGATCCTGTTGAAAGAATTTCAGTCACTGCGTTTAAGGATTATATTGCATGTCCATATCGATACTGGTTGAAGCACGTTCTTCGGTTGAAAACTGTTGAAGATGGAGGCACAGAGCTCGATCCAAAACTCTTCGGAGGACTTGTGCACAAGACGCTTGAGAAGTTTGGTTGTGATTCAACTATACGTGATTCTTCTGATGAAGGTGAGATTAAAAAATCGCTATCTGAATTTTTAGACTCTGTTGTACAAGATATGTTCGGGTCAAATGTTTCAGGCGCGATTCGAGTGCAAGTTGAGCTTGCCAGATTCCGTCTTGACGAAGTTGCAAAGCATCAAGCAGAGAGTGTTAAGGAAGGCTGGAGAATTCTGTGTAGTGAGAAAAAATTAGAAAAGCAAGTTGTCGTTGAAGGAAAACCAATGACAATTAGTGGTGTGATTGACCGAGTAGACGTGCACAAAGATGGTCGAATTCGTGTTTTGGACTACAAAACTGGTGGCGCGACCGCAAATGATGCGCACTTTAAGAAACGTGACGGGGAGTGGATCGATTTTCAATTACCACTGTACAGATTATTGCTCTCTGAGATAAAAGAACTTGAAGGCAATGATGTGAGTGACGGGAATGTTTCTTTGGGGTACTTCCGTATTGGCGATCAAGAAGCGACAACGGGCATTAATTTGCTAGATCTACCAGATGAAGCAATGGCAACAGTCGATGATGTGATTACTACATTCATACTTGATATTGCAAACGGCAAGTTTGGCGAAGTGCCTACTGATCCTGCTCCAAAATACAGTGATGATTTTGCTTGGATTTGCCAAGACAACAGTATTACAGAAGAAGCAGAAGGGGATGATTGAGATGAACAAATTTAATGCGTTCGAAATTATTGAAGCGTTGGCTGGTTCTGGAAAAACACAAGAACTGATGTTTCGTTTTTTGCGATTGATGAAAAGTGGGGCGGATCCAAGAACAATTCTCGCAACAACATTCAGCCGAAAAGCAGCGGGGGAAATTCGAGATCGAATTATCGAGTCACTTGCAAAAGCAGTGCTAGATCCAGATGAATTAAAATCGCTTGTAAAACATGTTCCAGAAATTGATGATGGTCAAGAAGGGTGCGAGAAGTTACTTCGAGAACTATCAGCATCGATGCATCGCTTGAACATTGGAACAATTGATAGCTTCTTCGTAAAGACAGCGCAGTCTTTTAGCGATGCTCTTGAAATGACTCCGGGTTGGTCAATTTTAGATGAAGCGCATGAAGAAGAAGTTTTTTCTTCTGCTGTCGAATCTATGACGAAAGATACGAAGAACACAAAGCATTTTGCAGACTTATTGCGATGGAGTAAGTCGGGTGCGAAAGTACCAATAGGAAAAACACTCAGTGAACTGCAACGGCAAGCGTATACTTCAGTTCGTGACACCGATGAATCGGCGTGGTTGTGGGGGACAGAGTTCCCTACTATGGGAAAAGTTGAAGTTGCTACTGCCATTCAACAACTCGCAACACAGGTAACTGAGAAAAAACGTCACGCGACTGATTTGGTTAAGGCTATCGATAAATTAGAACGCGGTGATTGGAAATCATTTGTAACTACGGGGATGGCATCGAAAGTTCTTGATGAATGTTATCAATATTACAGGCAGGATATAGACTCCCATATCGTGACTGCGTTGGAACCACTTGTGAATCATGCAATTGGCGTGATGGCGAATCGACTGATTGCTAAAAACAAGGGAACGTACGAGCTCATGCATGATTTGAACGAATGTTGGTCAGAAGCGAAACATGCGAGCGGTCGGTATTCTTTTGATGACGTGACATATCGGTTAAGTTTTATCAATGTGATGCAAAATCTTATGGAACTACAGTTTCGTTTAGACAATTCGATTGACCACATGCTAATTGATGAGTTCCAAGACACTTCACTCACGCAGTGGAGTGTGTTAAAGCCAATTGTTGATGAGATTTATCAATCAGAAAGTGACCGTTCACTTTTTGTTGTTGGTGATGTTAAGCAAAGTTTATATGGATTTCGTGGAGGTGAACCCGCGCTTCTGCGAACGCTTCCGGATCGGCTCCAAGATGCTGAGACTCGAAAACTTGAAAAGAGTTGGCGGTGTTCATCCCCAGTTCTTGATGCTGTGAATACGATTTTTGAAAATGCGCATAAGGCTGATCTGTTACAAGATCATGCTTCGGGTGCTGCTGAAAGTTGGCAAGAGGATTTTATACACCACGAATCAGCGAAGCCAAAACGGGCAGGATATGCAGTCATTGAAACTGCAGGAATTGATCCGGATGAAGAGAAGTCTCAACTTGCACTTACAGTTGAAAAAGTTGTTGAGATCGTTTCACACATCCATAAAAATGCGCCCAAGGCAGAAATCGGTATTTTGGTTCGGGGAAATACGAAACAGCAAATCCAAAGAATCGTTCACGCTTTAAGAACGAATAAGGATCATCCTGTTCTTGCCGCGGAATTTGGTGGGAATCCATTAACCGATTCGCCTGCTGTAACAGTCATTCTCTCCGCACTGTTGATGGCGGATGTTCCAGGCAATTCAATTGCTCGGTTTCATGTGTGCAATTCACCACTTTCACAACATCTCGAAATCGAATGGGATGGGTCTGATGGCGCGTATGAACGAGTATGCAGAAAAATTCGTAGGCAATTAGCATCAAAAGGGTATGCTGAAGTAGTAAGTACATTTGCAGAGCAACTAATTGCATCTGTGGATGAACGCGAACGGTTGCGACTTTGGCAACTGATTGAACTCGCTGAGTCTCGTTCGGATGACATTGGCCCATCTGGTGGTTTGCGCCCATCTGAATTTGTGAAACTTGTAAAGGAGACGCAAGTTCCCGACCCCGCATCATCTCTCGTACAAGTTATGACGGTTCATAAATCAAAAGGTCTATCTTTCGATGCAGTTGTAGTGTGCGATTTAGATCAAGCAATTTGGAAGTCACCTAAAATTATGGAAGAGCATGATGACCCATGTGAACCGCCAGTGCATGTTGGAATGTACGCAAGTGAGTATCTTGACCACGCTATACCTGAATATGCAGATATGCGTTGCGAAATGCAGTCGCACCAAGTCAATGACGCTCTGTGTTTGTTGTATGTTGCAATGACTCGGGCGAAGCACGCTTTGCACATGGTGATTCCAAGTAGAAAATCGAAAAAGCATGTGAAGAGACTCGATGGGCTGTTGCTACAAATTCTCGGCGAGGATCAACCACAGGAACCCGACACAATTGTTTGGACGGCAAAAGGTAGCGATAAGAATTGGTTCCGTGCATTGTCTAGTGAGGCGGGACATGAACAAACCGAGTCAATAAAACCATTCACCATGAAAGAATTGCATACAGATGATGTTTTTCAAGGACACGGTGTTGCAAGCAGTTCCCCTTCAAGTTTAGAAGGTGGTGGAAAAGTAAACATTTCCGAAAGGTTTAATGGAAAAACAAACTCTGGGTTGAGTTGGGGAACAGTGACGCACTATTGGTTTGAAGAAATTGAATGGCTTGATGGTACTACGCCATCAATCGAAACATTGATAGCATCCGCACCGAGGGAAGAAGCAGCGTTACTTGGAGAAGAAACACTTCGCGCTGCAGCCGAGTGCTTTATTGCTGCAATCGAGAGCAATGCAATACATGAGCTCCTTAGCAAACCGAAGGGGAATGTTGCGGTTTTCAATGAACAAACTTTCGCTCTGCGTGTGGAGAAGGGGACTGATTTTGCTTCTGTTTCACTGAAGGAACTGACTGATCTACAAGGATCAATTGATCGCCTAGTTGTGTTTTATGATGACGAAGGAACGCCAATTCGTGCAGATGTCATCGACTGGAAAACCGATTCGTTCACTGACGATGAGCGAGAGAAGAAGATCGAACACTATGCACCGCAACTCGCCTCCTATCGGCTTGCTGCTTCGAGGTTGCTCGGGATTGATCCTGCAGATGTGTCTACGAGCTTGGTCTTTGTGAAGTATCGTGAAATCGTGCATATTGAGGAAGAAACCAGCGTATCGGTATCATAAACAGCCTTTTTTAAAAACCGACAATTTCCTCCGCAATTCACTTGCGGGCTGAGATTACAGCGTGTATCCTTGTGGTATTAGTTGAGAATGAGTATCATTTGTCAATTAATGAAAACGCAATATGACTCTAGTTAGCCCAACAATTGAACACGATTGCATACCACTTTCTCAACTCGGTGAGCGGGAGAAGGCAGTTGTACACGTAGCGGAATTAGATCACAACGAACGCGAAGCGCTCGCTGCGATGGGTTTACACGAAGAGGCAACGTTTGAACTTTGCCAACAAGGTCAACCCTGCATTATTCAAGTTGAAGCAACACGCCTTGGCATTTCTCGTGAAGTAACTGAACGGATTATGGTTCGCCGTTGTGGTGTTTGTAATTAATCGATTCAACAATGTCAACGCTTGATTCGCAATCTAGTGCTGCAACCTCAATATTACTATTAGGGAACCCAAATGTCGGGAAGACGACGCTGTTTAATAGACTTTGTGGTCTTCGCAGTGCGACTGCTAATTTCCCCGGCAGCACGGTGGAAGCTCGCGTAGGGAGTTCGACTCGTGGTTCTGTAAAACGAAAATTTACAGATTTACCCGGAATTTATAGTCTTCATACAACTGACGATTTGGCAAGAGTATGTACTCGTGCTCTTGATGGTACCAATTGTGAGCAACCAGATACTGTTGTTGTCGTTGCAGACGCAACGAATCTCAGGCGAAATCTTACAATTGTCAATGAAGTACTTCATCATGATGTTCGGTGTGTTGTAGTGCTTTCTATGGCTGACATTGCACAAAAATCAGGACTTACAATTGATTGCGAAAAATTAGGCACGCACCTTGGATGCGCTGTTGTGAAAGTAAATCCGCGCTCGGGTGCAGGAATAGATGCATTACATGTTGCCCTAGACGAACCACGAAAAACAAAAGTCTCACTTCCAGAAGTTGGAAAATACAAAGAAGTCAATGCTTGGGCAAACGAGATCATTGCCGATAGTGTTGGTGGAAAATTAGCGGTCACTGGTGGAACACTGACTGATCGGCTTGACAAAGTTTGCACACATCCAGTGCTTGGAATCTTTGTTTTTGCTGCAGTAATGATTGGTCTTTTTTGGACAATTTTTACACTTGCAGCAGTTCCAATGGATTTGATTGATTCAGTTTTTGGGTATCTCTCTAGTATCGCTACAAGCGTTTTGCCCGATGGGGCAGTACACGACTTTATTGTGAATGGTGTTATTGCAGGGATTGCTGGAACAGTCGTGTTTTTGCCGCAAATTTGTTTACTCTTTTTCCTCATTAGCTTGCTTGAAGATACTGGGTATCTAGCACGTGCTGCATTTGTCATGGACAGAGTGCTGCGTCGTTTTGGTTTACCCGGTCAGTCGTTTGTTCCATTTCTTTCTGCCCATGCTTGTGCCATACCTGCAATCATGGCTGCTCGAATTGTTCCAGACAGGCGTGACCGTCTTGCAACGATTCTTGTTGCACCATTTTTTAGTTGTTCTGCCAGATTGCCGGTGTACGTTTTACTTGTAGGCGTTTTGTTTGCAAACCAACCATTTTTCGCAGGTCTTGCGTTCTTTGGGTGTTACGCCCTTGGGGCTGGCGCAGCATTTTTAACGGCGTTCATCATGCGTCGGACTGTTTTGCCGGGTAAATCACGTCCGATGGTCCTTGAGTTACCAACGTACAAATTGCCTTCACTGCGAACTGCAATTTTGAACACCATCGACCGCGCGTGGGTGTTCCTAAAAAATGCAGGTACAGTGATCTTGGCAATAGTAGTAGTGTTGTGGTGGCTATCTGCGTATCCAAAAGTTGAACCCACACAAAATGATTCGATACAAGCAACGACGCAACTTTCAGAATCGTACGCGGGCCAAATTGGTCAGTTCGTTTCACCAGTTTTTGCACCTCTCGGTTACGATTGGAAGTTAACGATTGGTGTGATGACAAGTTTTGCAGCGCGTGAAGTTTTTGTTTCTACTATTGCGGTTCTTGTTGCAGGAAGCGATGATGTTGAAGATGAAACGATCATGGAAAAAATTGAACATGCAAAGCGAGCAGATGGTAGCCCAATTTTTAATGCGCCCACTTCAGCAAGTTTGCTTGTTTTCTTTGTCTTAGCAATGCAATGTTTACCAACGATAGCAGTGACTCGCCGTGAAACCGGATCTTGGAATTGGGCATTCCTACAACTTGGGTACATGACCGTGCTCGCTTGGGTATGTGCATTCATCACGTTCCAAGTCGTTTCAGGAATTGTTTCATGATGCCATTTGATTCCATCCAATTTTGGATTGTGACTTCCTTTTTTCTTCTTGCGATTTACGTCCTTGTTCGGCCCTTTCTGAAGAATGACGCCAATAGATCGTGCGGCTGTTCCCATAAACCACAAAAAACCAAACTTACCGTTCACGGTAAATAAACTCACCCCCAGAATAAACTCACCGGGGGTGAGTTTATGGGAAATGGACAAGAAAATAGAGAAAACTCACCGGGGGTGAGTTTATTCTGGGGGTGAGTTTATTTGCGCAGGGCGAAGATAGTAAGGAGAAGGGCGGCAAGACCTGCAAGGCCGAGCCACATGCCAAGGCCGAGCATGTTCGTGATTGATTCCCAATCATTGCCGTTTGCAGCAGCACCAAACGCTGCAAGTGTGACCGAAAAGCCTAATCTTCCGAACAGGCTTTGTAAGGAGAGGAAAGTTGCTCGTTTTTCTGTGGGGACACTCGGCGCAACGGCTGCATTCAACGGTGCAGTCATAAGTGCTCTTGGACAGGAGCGAAGAAGTGTCGCGATCGCTGCTGGCACGTTTACGAAGAAATGCATAATTGCCATCATTGCTATTTGTAATCCTGCCGCCGAGAGCAGTGTGAAGCCTGTACCCACTTTGTTCCGTATGCGAATTGATTTTGAAGCGACAAATGATGCAGCAATCATTGTCAAAGTAAGGTGAACACTTGTTAAAAATGGAGTTATTTTGAGAGTTTGATATTGTGCAGCAAGTTCTTTTAGATATGGTTGGTAAAACTCATATGGAATGTGGTTGATCACAATCATAAACACGGCAAACACTGAAAGCCATAACAAACGAACATTCCTGAGTAACCCAACGCATGAGAGAACTTGTCGAAAAAATCCTAGGCGGTGAGCAGCCTGTTCCCTCATCGGTTCTGTAAAACGGAGTGTTAGGCAAAGCAAAGCGACTCCGCCAAGCAGTGAAAGTGCATACGCGCCCCGATAATCAGGAATTGCAGCAAGACCACCAAGAATACCCGCGGCTGCAGTTCCAAGAAAATTAAATTTCATCGCCTTTGCTTCAAGCTCTGGGTACGATTCTTGTTCATCTAACGCTTGTGTTGTCTCAAGCAAGAGACTTGTATCAGTTCCACTATTGAATGCGATGCCACCGGCAAGGAACACTTGCGCAACAGCGAATGCCTCAAATGAGTTTGCAAAAAGAAACAGTGTGTAAGACACACAAAGAAAAACGCTTGCAGTGATGAGTGTTTTTCGTCTACCAAACTGATCACTGAACCAACCAGACGGAACTTCGATTACAACAACACTTGCAAAGTAAATTGATGCCAAGTACAAAACTTCAGACAGTTCAAGTTTGCTGTTAAAAAAAAGAAAATACACCGGCAACCAAAAATATGCGTGAAACAAGCCAACATACCAAGGGTAGAGTTTTAAATTGCGGCGTAACTTTTCCATTTATGTTGAATCTTGTGGAATTGCTCGCTTGTGTTCAATTGATTTTGGATGAAACTGTTCACGAAGTTTTACTGTACGTTCGATCGTTCCACCTTTTTCAGCCGCATACGTAAATGTCACTGAACCGCTTCCATCAATGATAAACTGAAAAAGTGTGCTTCCATTGCTGCCAATACCATTGTTTACAACAATTCGTTCGGGTCGTTCACTTTCTTGTGCTTTAAGTTTTGTATTTGGTAACAAGGAACGGACCGTTCCAGAAGCAGCAACGTTGTTTGCAGACGAAGTTTTACACGTGAGAATGTCTGGCATACCGATGTGATGTTTTGCTGCCATCGCAGTACGAGAAGGAATGAGTTTATCGTTTGCAACTTCTACAGTTACTTCCCAAAGACGGTTGGATAACTTTTTAACTTGTAATGCACCCCATTTGAGTTTTGGCATTTCATCCGCATGAAACATCGTGAAAGCGAAGTTTCGGTGGCATCCTTCTTCTAACATCCATGGTGGTGTTACTCGGCTCGAATATTTTTTCGTTCCTCCTACGAGAATTGTGCCATATTGAGGATGTTCAACTTCGTGGTATGGAACAAATACATCTTCAAATTGAAGCAAGTCACGAAACGTTTTCCGCTCTTCGCTTGTTGGATTATTTCCATTTGCCATCATTCGTTTGTCAGTCCACAATTCATTTGTAAAACTAATAATGCCAAGCGCGTCGTAGGTGAAACCATCCTCTCCACCGTGGACGGTATACAAATCTTCATGGACCGTCATTGGATCATAGAAGGGGAGCATTTCGCCGCCTTTTTCAGCAATTGCGGAGAAAACACGTAGGTCAGCTCGCGGGTAACTGATGTACTTCGCATTTGGTCCATACAAAATCATCCCACCAGCGTTGTGATAACTTTGCGCTGCTGCAATGTTGGGATGGTCATACAAGAATTCACCAATCATCCGCGTTTCAGGCAAACTGAAAGGATAATCAGTCGCGCCATATTGGATCCACTCGGGCTGCCAATCGCCCGGCCAATTACGATTTGGATCGTAGCCACCAATGCCATCCTCGTTTACTTGGCCATCATCATCATTGTCGAATCCTTCTTGACCCAGACGAGACCAACCTCCGGGTGGATCATCATAATCAACTCGTGTAAAGAATCGAGGATCATCTTCATCAATTTCATATCTCCCAAGCGGATCTTTAATCCACATTGATGTGATGTGTCCATCCCCATCAAGATCATCAGCGCCGTCTTCGTCGGCTACACCATCGTGATCGTTGTCAGTGGGCCGAATTCCACCCCGAAGGAAATGTGGATTTGCCGGATCGTGGAACCAAACTTCTCTGCCGTCTGGATTTTCCATTGGGACAAAGTAGAACGATCGTTCATCTACAAGTTCTGTAATGCGGTCAATGACACCATAACTTTTACAGAGATACCAAATTGAATATAACACGGTTTCTGCTGCTTGGATTTCGTTACCGTGAATGTTGCCATCGATGAACATTGCAGTTTTTTCTCGATCACTTCCCGTTTTAGGATTGTTGAGTGTGATAAGCCAGATATTTCTATCGCCAACACTTTTACCAAGTGAACGCATTGTTAAAAGTTCTGGATATGCCGCAGTGAGTGCTTGCATCGCTTCTGTCATTTCTGCATAGTCGTACCAGTGATCGAATCGAAGGTCGACACGGGAAGGGTGGGGTGCTTGTGCTGACACATTGCATATAAAAATAAGAGAACACAGAATAGAAAATAGGCGAATCATGCATCACCTCCCTTTGTTGACTTGAGTGGCAGCGTGGTCACTTCAGTGCCAAACTTTTCACTGAATAATGTGATTGAAACATTTGACATAGGTTTTCCTTGGACGATCCATCGGTGCCACGTGCGAGTCCCACCTCCATCGAGTGCCCAGATGCGATGTACTTTTTGGCCGCTGACAATAGAATTATTTGGAACATCAAGACGAACAATAAATGGTCGAGCGCGTTTATTTTTTTTAGCCATCGCGGTACCGCTTGGAAGCCAACCATTGTTTACGACTGAAACCTTGATTTCCCAAAGTCCGTTCCCAAGTTCCTTCACGATTGGTGTTTCAAGCGACACGTCGGGCAACCGACTCGCAAGTTCAACAAGAAAATCAACTTGTTTTGTTGTGATTGAATCGATTTCACTTGTTGGTGGGAGTGTTTTGAAATACGGAACCCAGCCACCTATTTCAACTTGACCGAGTTGTGGATGGTCGAATGGGGTCCATTCGATGAAGCCTTCGCCGCCTCGAACTTCATCGCTGTATGCGAGCCACGCACCATCACCTTTTTTATCTGACTTTCCATTGGTTTCTTTAGAGACTCTTTTAATATGCACGCCAGACATTTTTGCATACTGCTCGATCAGCTCTGGTGTGATATCGGCCATCATTTCTTCAGTTACAGGAAAGCCTGCTGACTCAGCGGCTTGTAGTAATTCATCAAGTGTTTCTTGTGAAATGTCACCGACCCCAGAATCTGTGAGCGCATTCTTTTCTTCAACTACTTCTTTTTTCTCGATTTCTTCCTTTGAGTCAGAATCCTTTTCTATTGCTGGTCTTCCCCACAATGGAGTTGAAAATGCTGGGACACCATATTGTGCATACGCCCACGCAACAAAACTTCCATCCCAAGAAGGTTGTTCAACCTCTGTAATTTCTGTTAGTTTGACAAACGTTTTGCTTAGTTTTTCGTAGAACTTTTCATCAGCTTTATCAATTGTTTTTGGCGCGCCTGCATTATCTTTTCCACTTTCCTTCAAAGGATTTGAGAGCGTGTCGTGCTGTCCATAGACGACGATGGCAGCAATGTCTTGATGACCGAGTACAAAATCTGCAAGTGCTTTTGATTCTGGTTCGGAGAGTTGCCATGGTCCTGCACCATCACTGTGATATTTGTATCCATGCATAAAATTTTTGTTTAAATCTACGCCGCCCACACTATCTTCATTGAATTTTCCATCCCCGTCATTGTCGATACCCTCAGTGTAAACAATGAATGATGCAGATTCGCTTTCAAGAGGATCTGGTTTTTTGTTCAGCCTAGGATTCTCTGGATCTACAACTTTGGAAGCTTTTTCAAGATCGGGAATTCGCATCATGGTGATGTATCCATCTCCATTGAGATCATCACCACCATCCTCGTCAACTAAACCATCTCGATCATTATCAAATGGACGGAGATTTCGGCGTCTTGCATTTTTGATAGACGAAAAATAATACTCTGCAGCATCTGGGTTAACTTGTGGGATAATGTAGAACGTGTTTGTTTGTAAGAGTGATTCTGTTGTTTCATCATCGCGACCGAGCAGTTCTTGAATGATGTCAACAGCGACTTCACTTCCAAGCAAATGGTCGCCGTCAATTCCAGCAACAATTAGAATAGCGGGGCGATCTTCTTGTGGCTGTGCACCTTTTACGATTGTGACAACTTGAATTGCTTGTTTGTTTCTGCTCGTGCCAATCGTATTGACTGACACACTCTCATTTGTATCTGCAATTGTGCTGATAGAAGTTCGAAGTTCGGAAGGTGTTCGCCAAACTCTTTTTTGATCGATTGGTTGTGTGGCAACTAGCTGTGCGGTCAATAACAAAGTAATAATCATCGTTTGCTCCTCTGCAATGTGTGAATGATGAATGGTAACTGTTATGCACCGGATGCGTCAAAAAGCATTGATCCGCCCCGATAAAAAAGCAAAGCAGATCCAATTCCAAGTATGTTCGTTAGCATAATATAGAGCATCGCCTGCCCACCGCGTCCATCATCGAACAATTCGATAGCATCGAACGCAAAACTTGAAAACGTCGTGAATCCACCAAGAACACCAACTACAAGAAGAAGTCGGAGCACTTCGCGATGTTGAGTTTGTGATCCGATGATCATTGCTGTAATCAAACCGATTGCCGCGCAGCCAAGAATATTGACAACCAACGTCCCAATTGGGAAGGAAGTAGTGGTCCACGATTGACCAAGGTTCGCAATGAGATACCTGAGTACTGCTCCGATAGATCCACCAAGAGCAACAAAAAGGATTGTTGTCATTTCCATAACGCGCCCAGCAGGATTCGAACCTGCGACCTTCGCTTTAGGAAAGCGATGCTCTATCCAGCTGAGCTATGAGCGCCAATGTT
>JACKQG010004706.1_pt1 | contig 15681 bp, 13 predicted proteins | sample 8237621 | NCBI WGS metagenome assembly JACKQG01 (sample SAMN15677084, study PRJNA649215) | marine metagenome | biome: marine; feature: Black Sea; material: saline water; isolation source: suspended particulate matter (SPM) from the Black Sea western gyre | collected 2013-06-09/2013-06-10 | depth... | reverse complement strand
TCGATTGGGCCACCTCCATGACATTCCAGAAATGTTCACCTTCCCGATACTCTTCAAGAGGGGGCCATTCTCCAACTGAAAAATAGGTAGATGTTTTGTGGCATCTGAAGCAGTTCTCGGTGATGATGTAGCCGGATTGGACATTGATCATTTCCCAGTTATGGCTGCATGTTTTTTCCTTCATAGATACTTTCAATTAAGAGTATTAAAAAATAAGTGGCTAACAAGATATTCCTGAGAACTTTAAAATGTTAGTGTTATAATTGAATACACAAATAGTCTCCGGAGATGTCCGGAAAGTTATTAATCGGTGTCATTTGTAATCAGAAAATCAGAAAGATAAAAGTTTAAAACATTCTCCACAAATGTCTCATCTGTCAATATAATATTAACACTGCCAATGTTAACTCCATTCATTTGCCTCTCTTCTGATCTCTTTATGATTAAGACATCACAGTCCCCAATTGCTTTCAGAATCCTATTGTTCTTGTCAACTTTCCTGTCAGTGACATTTAATTCTAATTGCTGAGCAGGAATGTTGCTTGAGCGATATTCCTGGCTTTTAATTTTGGAACCTTCAAACTCAAAGATTACAAAACCTTTATTACTTCTAAGATGTGATGATATAGTTACCCAATCATCGGAGGCAATAGCTATTTTCATTGGTCAAGAATTTTAACGACTTCATCCTTGTCAAGATCCATCACCGATGGAATGCCACTGATCGTGGTTGCTTCCTGTGTTAAGGAGCCTATATCGTTACGTGTGATGTATTCAAGTGCAAACTTACGTGATCCACACATGAGCTGACGTAAGCCCTGAGCTAACCGTTCATAATATGTATATAAACCAATTGCTCCGGGAGGTAATTTGTCGAACTCTTCATGTCCTAATTTCTTGCGTAATTCATGTGCCGTAACGAATATCTCATCGATTTTACTCCCGAAACGTTCAACATACACAGGAAGTTGGTCTTCTTTAATAGCGCGACCTATAGTTTTGCCCACCATCGCAGCTGCAATGGGGCTTCTGGCCATTCCTATTAATTTCACATACGGAGCGCCCAGCGCTAATCCCTTAAAAATTTGATCTTCAAATGTGAATCCACCTGCCAGAGCCAGAGCCGGAACATGTCTCTTTTTTTGTGCCAGTTGGTGTGTATACTCGTATAGTAGTGAATGAAGCTCAATCGGCGGGACACCCCATTCATTCATCATTCTCCACGGACTCATTCCTGTTCCTCCTCCGGCAGCATCAACTGTCAGAAGGTCAATTTTATATTTAGATGCAAATAAGACAGCACGTGCCAGATCGGCCGGACGGTAAGCGCCTGTCTTCAGAAAAATATATTTTGCACCGGCGTTACGTAACACTTCTACTCTTTCAGCAAATGATTCTTCAGTAACCATGCCTACACGGGAATGCCGTTCAAATTCTTTAAAAGCCCCACGTTCGTGGGCATTAATGACATCAGGATCAGTTGGATCAGGAATAACTACATACCCACGTTTATACAAAAGTTGAGCTTTTTTAAGGTCTTTGATTTTCACTTCTCCACCGATGTCTTTTGCTCCCTGGCCCCATTTTAACTCTACGATCTCTACCCCGAGCTTATCAATGGCATACTCCTGAACCCCCAACCGTGTATCTTCCACATTTGCCTGGACGATGATCGCACCATAGCCATCGATCTGATGATCCTGGAAAAGTTTGACACGTCGTTTCAAATCTACGGTATCTATGATGTGCCCATTTTTAATGATAGCTTCCGGATCCATGCCAACCACATTCTCACCAATGGTCAGTCCTGTTCCGGCGAGAGCAGTTCCTATGGCCAGACCTTCCCAGTTATTCTTAGCAATATTAGTTGAACCGATTCCCGGAATAACCCAGGGCAAATGAAATTTTATCCCTTTATCATGTCCATAAGCTAATTCAAGGTCGACCTTTGGAAAGATCGCTTTATCACTGTCAGCCTCGATGCCGTGAGCGCCAACAGCTGTTCCCATGATGTTGAAATCTCCGTAATCAACCGGATATTTTTTTTCTGAAGCGGTTGTGATGACCCCAAACGGTTGCGGGTAAATCACCTCATGCCCCCGGTAGGCTGATTTACCGATCTCACACATTCCGACACATCCGTCAACACAGGTTACACACATACCGGAACCCGGAGTGATTGAGTCTTCGGTCCTGTTTTTGGTCAGGGTGGCCGCAGATGCATTTATTCTTGCTTGAATTGCTGACATTGTTTTTCTCCTTATATTATGTTTCTGTTTATATAATTAATCATTGCTTATTTCACATTCTACACAGGGTTCCATGTAACACATCAAATCATCAAACTGCTCCTTTTCAATACAGGGGACATAATGGTTGCCACAGCCACCACAGATCGCTTTGTCGGGCTCAGTATATGTACACCGGAGTGAACAAACCGGACATACATACATGCATCCTCCACACAACCTGCACTTTTCAGACTGCTTGTCGAACGGAGTACCAATGCTTCTGTTCTCTCCTCGTCCCCGAAATCCAATTGCTTTCGCTACCATCTGTTCTTCACACATGCGAACGCATAGTCCGCAAAGGATACAATCTTCATGTTCTTGTCTGAACCGTTGTTGTTTGACATTAAATTCAGAAGCAATATCCTGGATAGTTTTTGATTGTGGACTTGATGCAAGTAGAAGCTCAATGATCATCTTTCGGGCACGCATCACGCGACTGGATGACGTCCGAACATGCAACCCTTCCTCAACTGGATAGGTGCATGAAGAAACAATTTTAGTTTTTGTTCCCTCTCCGATCTCTACTATGCAAAGGCGACAGGCGCCGTATGAGCGAAGACCTTCCATGTGGCAAAGAGTAGGAATGGGGAAACCAAGGAATTTAGCAGCTTCCAGGATAGTGGTTCCCTCCTCTACAGTGGTTTCGAGGCCATTTATTTTTAATGTAATCATGTTGCTCCTCCTTCATTTACGAGACATTCTTCATCAACTTCTTCAGGTTGTGTAAATTCCAGGTCACATCGCAAACATCTTCCCGCCTCCTTCCTGGCTGCTAGGACCGAAAGAACAGATTCAACTTCGTTGAAGTTTTTCCGGCGCTTTTCAACAGAAATCATTTGTGTTTCAGCGCGATCGATAATTGATAAATCTTCACTCTCAACTTCAATGGGTTCAATATAAACATCAGGAAGCTTGTTCTCTACTGGTTGATCCAATTCCACTCCATGAAGATACCTGTCGATCATTATAGCTGCTTTCTTCCCTGCAGCAATTGCATCGATAATCGTATTTGGGCCAGTCACAACATCTCCTGCTGCAAAAACTCCCGGACGACTGGTTAACAGTGTATTGTCATCCGTTTTAACAGTGTTCCATTTCGTGACATCAATGTTGCTGGAATCGGCAGGTCCGATCGCATCAACTCCGGGATCCTCGCCGATCGCTACAATCAGCGTGTCAAGTTCAATAGTATATTCGGAATCTTTGATAGGAACCGGCTTTCGTCGTCCGGAGGAGTCAATCTCACCCAATCTGTTTTTACAACACTCAAGGCCAGACAAAACTCCATTTTTGGTTATGACTTTTAAAGGTGTTATCAATGTTTGTATATCAATACCCTCCTGGTCAGCCGCTTCAATCTCTTCGGCAAACGCAGGCATCTCTTCACGTGTCCTCCGGTAAAGAATGGTAACGCTCTCCACACCCTTCTGGCGAAGTGCTGTTCGCGCGGCATCAAGAGCTGAATTTCCCCCACCGATCACGCCAACCCGGCCCCTGGCTAGTTGTTCGCCTTGAATATTATATGCTTTCAGGAATTCAATGGATGGATAGACCCCATCAGCATCTTCATTTTCAAGTTGAAGAGGCTTACTTTTATGGGCGCCAATTGAAATCATGATAGCCTTGAAGCCATCCTCAAACAATTGATCAATGCTCACATCAATCCCTAATGCAACATTGCATTTGAGGGTAATATTTTCATTTAAAAGCGAATCAATTTCTTTATTTATAGTTTCCCTGGGAAGACGGTAAGAAGGAATTGTGCTAAACAACATTCCTCCCGGTTTTTCTTCAGAATCAAAAATCGTGACCCGATAACCTAACAGTGAAAGATAATGGGCAGTAGTTAGCCCGGAAGGCCCGGCTCCGATGACAGCCACGGGAGGTTTTTGGATTTCAGTGCTCCTCTCAGGCTTATAAATGGATGGATCAACCCGGTCAGTGATGAAACGCTTCAGTGACCTTATAGCCAGAGCCTCACCTCCACTGGTCTTCACACGGCAATGCTCTTCACACTGATGGTTGCAAACCCGTGCGCAGACAGATGGGAATGGATTTGCTTCACGAATAGCTAAGTATGCTTGTTCATATTCGCCACGTGCTATATGTGCAATATAGCGCCAGGCTTCGGTTCCAACCGGACAACCTGTCTGGCAGGGCGCTCCTGTAAGTTCTTTGCACACAAAAGCATCACATCTTTTTTGAATAATATGGCGTTCATATTCTGCACGAAAATATTGCATGGTACTGAGAACGGGATTTGAGGCTGTTTGGCCGAGGCCGCACATGGTACTATCCTGTACTACCAGGGCAAGTTCCTCCAGCAGATCAAGGTCTTCCAGGGTCCCTTTTCCACGAGATATATCATCCAGAATCTCATACATTCGTTGAGTACCTTTACGGCATGTATAGCATTTCCCGCACGATTCAGCTTTCAAAAAATCCATGAAATACCTGGCTACATCAACCATGCATGTATTCTCATCCATGACGATCATACCCCCTGAGCCCATTATAGATCCTGCCTTTGCAAGCGTATCATAATCAATGAGCAGGTCAAACTTACTGACCGGTATGCAACCACCTGAAGGTCCTCCTGTTTGAACGGCCTTTATTTTCGCATCACCTGGGGAGCCACCTCCAATATCAAACACAATTTCGTTGATGGAGATTCCCATGGGGACTTCAATAAGACCCGTATTTTTTATTTTCCCGACAAGACTAAAAATTTTGGTACCGGAATTACCATCAGTTCCTATTTTCGCATATTCTGTGGCACCCATATTGATGATAAAGGAAATATTTGCCCAGGTTTCCACATTGTTGATTACGGTTGGGTTCCCTCTTATTCCTTTTTGAACGGGATAAGGTGGGCGTTGCCGGGGTTCACCTACCTTCCCTTCGATGGATCTCATTAACGCGGTTTCTTCCCCACAAACAAAAGCCCCTGCACCCTTTACGATTCGAATATCAAATGAAAAACTACTACCGAGAATATTCTCCCCTAACAGTCCCATTTCCCTTGCTTGTCTCAATGCTATAATTAAATGCTTGATAGCCAGGGGGTACTCATTGCGAACATAAATCACACCCTCATTTGCCCCTGTGGCGTAAGCACCGATGGTCATTCCCTCGATTATACTAAATGGATTCCCTTCCAGCAAACTTCTGTCCATATAGGCTCCCGGATCACCCTCATCAGCATTGCAGACAACGTACTTGCCATTATCAGAAGGCTGATTGGCAATCAGTTCCCATTTAAATCCTGTAGGGAAGCCCGCACCACCTCTTCCTCGAAGACCGGAAACTTTAACCTCCTCTATGACTTTCTCCGGGGAAAAGTTGGAAAAGACCTTGTAAAGGGCTTTGTATCCGTCATTTGCGATATAGTCGTCAATGCGGATCGGATCAATCTCCTGGTTCTTGCTAAATATAGTACGCTGTTGCTTCTTGAAAAAAGGAATATCTTCCTGTTTATTGTACTTTATATTTGTTTTGGGATCTCGATATAGCAAATCTTCAACATAATCGTCAGCAATTACGGCATCAATGATCCGATTGATATTATAAATGGTCACCTTATGGTAGAATGCTCCCTGGGGCTGCGTGAGAATGAATGGCCCCATTTCGCAAAATCCGTGACATCCAGTAATTCTTAACGAGATTGTATCCAGTAATTGGTTTTGGAGTATATATTTTTTTGCCACCCTGATGATATCATTCGCTCCACTTGCCTGACATGCTGTTCCAGCACAAATAACAATATGAGGTCGGGATTGATCATGGTTCGTACTGACCATTCCAAACAGCTCCTTTAATTCATCAATAGAAGATACCTTTAACATTTAATTTCTCCTTTTACTCTTTTAAAAAGATTACATCCATGTGAAATCATCATACATACTCCTCGCAATACCACACACCTTTTTCAGGTTTAATCAGTTTACACGTATGTCTGTTGTCGCAATTAACACAAATACTGTTGGCTAAATCCATGATATGACTCTTACATCCGCGCCGTGAACATATCTGAATCAAACCTCCTCCATAAATAGCCATCGGGACCATCGGCGCATTACATAGAGCACAGGCAGAAGCACCAACAAGTTCGGCATGACAATGTGGACAAAATGTATCTACTATCGTATCCAGTGGGATTTCATACTCGGACTTAATGTTATAACTCCCATACAATGAGGATAATCGCATCCATCCATGTTTTTCTCCAAAAGAGATCGTCAGACGGACTGTTGGATGATTGTCAATTAAATAGTTCGGATCGAGTAAACTATGATTGCAATGCGGGCAACGCAGTTTTACAGGGAACACCCGCGGATCTTTCGTAACATCAATTGCATCAAGCCCTTTCAGGGTTTTTTTTAGTATTTGAGAGACTTGCGTTTTCTTTACATTCGAGAAATAGTGTCCGTCAACAAGAACAATAGGCCCACGGGCACAGGCTCCCAAACAGTTAACTGTCTCTAACGAAAATTGTTGATCCGGTGTAGTTTCACCGGCACGAATACCCAGTTGGTCTTCGAGTTCTTTGGCGATCATAGTACCCTGCCTGACATGGCAAGCCGTCCCCAGGCAGACTGAAATTAAATGTTCACCCCGGGGTTTTAAACTGAAATATCTATAAAATGTAGCCACTCCATAGATCTCAACCAGGGAACGGCCGGTTTCAGTAGCTACCGTTTTTAATGCGCTTTCAGGAAGATAACTATGTTGCGACTGAATTTCTTCGAGCATGGCAATCACTCCACCTAATTCATGATCATGCTTATGAACAATCTCTTCCGTATCGGAACTCAATCTGCTTTCTTTCATTCTATCGATGTCGTTTCTTTATTCGTATTCTTCGCAATGCCAGATACCACCTTCGGGTTTTGTAAAAATGCACGTCAGACAATTCTTGCAATTCGCGCAAAGGCCATCATATTTGCCATACCCTTTTTCAAGTGGCTGTGAATCCAGAATTGCTTTAGCTGCCTCCACCACTTCTTCAACCTCTACAAAGCAATCAAACAATTCACAATACCAGACCAACCGATCTGCATCACTTGCCCGAAAAGAACAGGTACCGGCATTAATGCAGGTTACACAAAGACCACGAATAATTTCAGGGTCATCCGTAACATTTTCACGTTGTGCGATCATAATTTTATCCTCCGTTTATTGTTGCACTTTTTTAAGAATAATACAACTGTTATTTTTTTAACGGAGGCACTACAATTCACATGCCACGATGTCATCCGGGGAGGAGGACAAGGGATCTGACACGAAACAGGGCTTCTGTAACCTTCAGAATATCAATAAAATAGAGTTGGTAAAATTTTTATGACTATTTTATATCACCCCGGGTATAGAAGCGATTTTTGCATTCAACTAACGGGGAAATTTGAACCGGCGGGGAGAAATGCCCCGATGCCGACCTGTTATACTGAAGTGGGGATGGAAAGTCTTTTGAGTTTCTCTCTCAATGTTTTTCGATCAATTCCCAGAATTTCTGCCGCTTTGGTTTTATTCCCTTGTGTAGCAGATAAAACATTGCGGATATGATCAACCTCTACTTCAGCTAATGTTTTGCGAAGGGTAACCTTGCCGTAAGCAGAAAAACGCATGATTGAAGGTAAATCGGTGGCTTCAATCAACTCACCGTCCGTCATGGCAACTAATCGCTGGATCACATTTTCGAGTTCCCTCACATTGCCCGGCCAATGATAATTCCGGAGAGCCTTCAAAGTATCCTTTGAGAACTGAGGTTTTGCTTTTCCAAATTCGTTGGCAAATTTAGTGGCAAGGTTGTGAATTAATAACATGATATCGTCATCTCTATCCCTCAATGGAGGAAGGTCAAGTGAAATCACATACAGACGATAAAAAAGATCTTCACGAAACAATCCTTTTTCAACCAGCTTATGCAAATCCTTGTTTGTGGCTGCAATGATTCTTACATTCACTGTTTGAGTACGGCTTGATCCAACCATGTAAACTTCTTTATTTTGGAGAACTCTTAACAATTTAGCCTGCATTGAAAGGCTGGTATTACTAATTTCATCCAGAAAAATTGTGCCCCCGTCTGCCGTTAAGAAAAAACCGGCCCTTGTTTCATTTGCCCCGGTAAAGGCACCTTTTACATATCCAAAAAGTTCACTCTCCAGTAATCCTTCCGGGACACCCCCGCAATTAACAGGGACAAACGGTGCAGACGCCTTTCGGTTACTGTAATGAATAGCCCTGGCCACAAGTTCCTTACCCGTACCACTTTCTCCGGAAATAAGAACTGTTGCGGATGTAGAAGCAGCCTTTTTGATTTGATTAAAAACGTTTTGCATTACCTCCGACTTGCCAATGATGCCGTAGGTTGTTGAATACTCAGTCAGGGCTGATTTTTGCCAGGTCTGGCGAAGTCTGGATCTGTCAAGAGCTTTCTTTACTGCTTTAAAAAGTTCTTCGTCAGTGAATGGCTTAGCAAGATATTCCTCGGCACCGGCTTTAATGGCATGAACAGCTCCTTCAATTGATGCATAACCGGTAATCATCATCACCTCTGTGTTTTTATAATTTTCACGGATATGTTTAATTAAGTCAAGTCCAGTGACATTGGGCATTTTATAATCAGTGATCACTAAATCTATGTTCTTTACCTCCAGAACACTAAGTGCTTCGGCCACGTTTTGTGCAGTAAAAATATGATAGCCCTTGGTTGCCAGATTCCGCTGAAGTATTTCCAGGGTAATTAGCGTGTCATCAACAACCAATATCTGTTTTTTGTTTTTAGAAATAGCCATATCCTTATATTTTTACATTCTTGCCGTCTTCTTTATCTGTGTGGTAATTGAACCTCAAATCTTGTACCTTCCCCAATTTCACTTTCAACCTTAATGGTCCCGTTGTGTGAGGTAATGACTCCATGAACAACAGAAAGCCCAATACCTGTACCCTGTCCAACCTCTTTAGTGGTAAAAAAAGGAATAAACATTTGTTTTTTCACATCATCGCTTATCCCTGTACCTGTGTCTTCTACAATTAGTGAAACATGATTTTCGTCCGCTTCAGTCTTAATCAACAGTTTACCGCCCAGAGGCATTGCTTGAAGAGCATTCGTAATCAGATTAACTAAAACCTGATGAATCTGCGTTTTATCAGCGATAATCTCCGGTACATTTGATGAAAGTTTACGAACTAACTCTATTCCCTCCTTCATACAACGTGATTCGAAAAACTTCAACCCGTCGTTAACTACTGTATTAAGATTTACGTTGGTTTTTTTTGGTTTCTTTTGCCGGGCGAATATCATGAGATGTTTAATAATCTCCCTCGCATCCATTGAAATTGCAATAATCCTTTGCAGATCCTGTTTGACCTGTTTTGGTAACTCCTTAAATTTTGCAGCTAACTGAGCAAGTCCCAGGATATTACCCAGTGGTTCATTTATTTCGTGAGCCACTCCGGCAGTAAGTTGTCCTATGGTAGCTAACCGATCGGCATGCCTTAATTGTAATTGAAGTTTATTCCGTTCTTCAGCAGCCTCTTTACGCTCAATAATCAATCCGATATTTTCAGCAATTGTGTTAATTAAACTTCGCTCTTCATTTAAAAAAGGGCCCTCATCAAGTTTCGGCATCTCTTTCAGATAAATGACCTCAATAGAGCCTCGTTTTTTGCCAGCTACAACTAGATTTGCTACTTGTTTATCAGCACATGATTGAATATCCCTGGTGGAATAGGAGTGGCTATCAAAAATAATTTTCCCACAAGTTATTTCCGGGTATTGCCAGGCGGGAGGAAGTAGTTTTAGAATATCATGAAAAATTTCATCTATTGGACGGTTGATTTGAACCATAATTTTTGCTATCTCGTATAGGCAGGTCAACTCCTTAATTCGCTCGCTAAGTTCTTCACGAATTCGTTTATTCATCAATGTAGAAGCGAGAATAAGGCCAATATGTTCAAATAATTCTAATTCCACCTTGGTGAAAAAGTTATATCGTTCACTTTTTAGCTTGATCAGTCCGATATTACTTTTTCCGAATACTAATGGGATCAACAAAAGTGATTTACAAGACCCGGTCAAATCAAGTTTTATATCATGTATTTGATCTTCACTTTTTATAGCAAGATTAATTGATTTAGTTGTCTCACCCGACCAGAAACTTCCATTTTTTGTAAATAATGGTGAAGCTGGATCATTATTGCCCATGAAAATCTGCTTACTCAGAAGTCCCAATGCTGTTTTTTTATTACCAATATGTGCAGCGTTGTTTTTTCCCTCATAAAAAAAAGGTTTTACATCAAACTCAAATGAATCCTTACTAATGTGAGCAATCTCAATGAATTGGAAATTATTGTCTTTTTTAATCCATATCTCAATTGAATCACATTTAGAGAACTGAAGGAATAACTTTGTGATTTCTTGAATATAATCTACTCTTCTTATATGGAAACTTGCGAGATTTAAAACCTGAGTAGCAAGATGACTGGAGCCAATATCAGGGTGTTTATTATCAATTATCATCGTCATTGTCAGAATTGGAAAATTTGATATAAAATTAGACAATATATATCATATTCATTGCCGGAAAGCGTGCTTTTTTTTTACTTACTTTTACTGAATAAGGATATAGAAGGTAATTTTAAATGTTTGTAAAGCCAAAATTCTTAGCCGCGTGCTGTGTGATTGCCCTTATTTCCTTGTTCTTCGTGAACTGCAGCCACAATTCGATTCAGCCATTTCCCGATCCCGCTGCAGGATACGCATTTTTCACAGAAGACTATGCGTTGCCACGTTGTTCAGTAATGACAGTGACAGAACCCTCAACACTGCACGTAAAGCTGTGCATTCGTGGGCCATCAACGAGATTAATATCTACCCCACACCCAATACGGAGTGGAAAAGCCCGAAAACAGGGCTCAGGTATGCCATGCAACATCGGATCCCGCTCACATCAGAAGATTATCCGGTAGACATCATGATCACGATGGTGAGAGATGATCAGGAGATCGTGATCGACACGGCAAAGATAAAGTATGAAGGATTGGGATTGGTCGAGGGGATGCTGGGCGGCCAACATGTGGCCGGTCAGGCTTTTGTAGAGATACAGCCGGCCGGAGAGCTAAAATAGGCTAAACCAATATATGATCAAAATATTGTTATATTTGTACTGATAAGATTCATTGTCTAACATCAAACCAAATCAAAACCCATGAAAAAAGTATTTCTGTTAGGATGTATCCTTTGTGGATTGTTCCTCATACAAGGGGTTACACAGGCTCAAAAGAAAACAACCCGTTTTCAGGAGGTTAGCGAGATTCCGCCAAATAAGGCAGTCGTATACATCTTTCGAGTCGGCATTTATGGTCATGCGATTCATTACACGGTGAATGCCGACGACACCCCCGTTTCCCCAGTACATCTTTATACCGGAGGATACCTCGTCTATTACGCAGATCCTGGCAAAACCGAATTCTGGGCCAAAGTTGGAGACGGCGAATCCCATATTGTAGTAAATATTGAAGCCGGTAAAACCTATTTTATTCAAGGTTCGGTAAAGAGCGGGACATGGGTTTGAAAACCTTATCTTAAAGAGGTCTCAGTCTCGGAAGGGCTCAAGAAAATCAGAAAATGCAAATTGTTGGTGTTGAAGTAGCAGGAGAATTCAACTAAAAAAAAGAAGCTGCCCCGAAATTTTGAGACAGCCTCTTTTAGTAGTATATGGTCAGGTAAAATTAGAGAACATACGGGTAGTCCATGATCTGATCATTGTTAAAGACAGTCCAACCTTTAGCAACCAGCAAGTCATAGATCATTGCATTCGCACCGTAAAGCAATGATTTTGCATCATAGCCTAACAGGCGAAGGTAAGCAGCCAGGAATGAGCTGTTCTGTCCGGTATAGCAATAAAGAACGATCGGTTTGTTGGTTGGCAGAGTTTTGAGGTCTGTGGTAGTTTTCATCGCATCCTTCGGTGTATACTGTATCGCACCGGGAATATGTCCGGGATCTGCATAACGATCAGCAGGCCAGTAATTTACGATGTAATAGTTGGTCAGGTTATTAAAGACCTCCGTATTACTCACTTTAGCCGGTCCATATCCTTCAGCGAAGAGAGCTGCAACCCGTGCTGAAAGAATTGCCGCTCCGGTAGTTTGACCCGTTGCGAGTAGAGGCATTGCACCGATCGCATCTTTTGGTGAAGAGGTGGGTGTAAATTGTGACGCATACGCATTCCCATTAGCAACAGCATTGAGCCATTTGGTAGCAAAATCGGTATGCCATGAACACATTCCCCACTTCATGGAGAATACTTTCTCATAGCCCATAAGTCTTAACAAGATTGTTGCAAAGCCTGCAGATTGGCCCGTATAACATACTATCGCCACTTTCGTGTAAGCGGAAAGATCCATGCCGTCGATATGGGTTAGAACATCGGCTAACGATACATTCACAGCATTCTCAATATGGCCGAGTGCAAAATCTGCGGCAGACCTGATGTCAATGACGTAGATCTGACCTGTTAAATTCAAAGCCTGGACATCGGAAGCCTTGATAATAGAAGGCATATCGGTATTCACATAATCTTTACCGAGTGGATTATTTGTTGACTCCAGAAATTGAGCCAATACCAACGATTCATTGACTGTGGGTTCAACCGGATCTTCCTTCTTGCTACATGAAGTAACCACGAACAAAGCGCAAAGGATACCAAGCAATAAAATTTTTGAATTTCTCATCGTGTTTGTTTTTTAATGTATAAAATAGATTTAATTATAAATAGACTTGACTATTATCTAAACCAGGATGGAGGTAACTTTCCATCGACAACGATAGGTTCTGAAGCTCCTTGCTCCCAACTGAGAAGGTCATCATAGAATAGAAATAATTCTGTATTAATCAATGTACCCCCTTCATTGCGGATGTGACAATTTGATGAACAGGATTTTCCATTGGTAACCTGTGTTCTCTCAGTCCATCTCAGGATGTTATGAGGGGTGGTAAAATTGTATGTGGGCAATGCATCAAAGTTTGCATATTGCGGAACACCATATTCCTGCCAGTTATCCGGTGCGGCCAGGGTACGGCGAACCAGAGTGAAATCAAATCCCGGCTTGACGGTGGGAATGGGATTCACAGCAATTTTAAAGTCCATATATGACGGGATTCGGGCCCCGCCACCATGGATGTGACAACTGCCGCAATTGTTATAATCCTGGGAATGACAAACCTGGCAATTGAAATCAGTAAAGTGAACACTATGGTAAGTGTTAGATGTTTCGATACCTGTATGACAGTCGCCACACTTGGGCAATTGTTGATATGCATACCGCTGTTCAACTTTCTGGCCATCACCGTGCAAATCTACTTTACCGTGACAATCCGTACAAACATATCCCATCGCCGTAAGATGAACATCCGGTTTTGTACCAGAAGCTACACCCAGGTATGCATGTCCTCCACGAGAAACATGGCAGGTCACACAAACTGCGTGCATATCGGGTGTCTTGACAAAATTGTGTCCATTTGCCAGACCACCACCACCCATTGGAGGCCGAACAATATGACAATCACCACAGGAGGCATGACAGGTGGCGCAGTTCTTGTTATAGCCTTCAATCTGGTGCCCGGGCAACTGATCAAACTCATCCGGTCCACTCAATCCACTTCGTATCGTCACTTTCCTCTTCTGACCTGTTCCATGATGCAAACTGGTTTTAAAATTGTTCACAATAGCACTGTGGCACGTACCACAGAACTCCTCACTGAAGATGGAAGGATGCCTGATAAAATCTCCTGAGTGAGCTACATTCTTATCTGATGTCTGGTCTGTTCCTTTATGACAAACTACACATCCAATAGCATAATGTCCGGAAGTTTTGTATGCCTCAAATCCCTCTCCGCCCATATAAACTCTGTCATAGGGCTCATAATGAGGAGCTCCTCCCCCACAGCCACCGGGAGGTTCCGTTGTATCTGGAGTGTATACAGCCTGGAGGTGTGCATAGTTGGTATGGCACCCTTCACACGATGCAATGTTGGTGTCACCATTGACAGGATCATCGTTTTTTTTCTTACAACTTACCATGATCAATATGGATAGCATAATCATCAATGCTATCCAAGATATATTTCTCGTTCCCATTGTTTTACAAGCATTTAGTTGTGAATTTTTTTACAGTGTAAAATTGGTTGTTTTCCAGACACAACCGGGAAGGAAATCAATGGCATCAGTATGAAATCTGACTGATATGCATTATGAAATAACCTGATCTGTATCAGTTTATTTTATGATTTTCTTGTATCTTTGCACCGTAGAAGGAGTTAATATGACGGACAAAAAGGAACAGTATTCAGGATGTACGATCAGTACACATCGATGCAAATGCTTCGATTTGCTTACGGATGAGGAGAAGAGGCAATTAGAGACTCATTCAGTGAGGATAACATACAAAAAAGGAGAGAGCATCTGCAAACAGGGAAGTTTTGCTTCGCATGTTATGTATGTGGAAAGAGGATTGGTTAAGGTTTTTCTGGATAACGGTGTAAACTTGTTAGTCCTGAAAATAATACCTGATTGCAACTTATTGGGACTGACCTCGGTGAATGAGGAGAACAATACATTCCAATACTCTGCTATGGCGTACATTGATACGGAGATCGTACAGATCGATATCAATTTCTTCAAAAAACTACTGAATCAAAATCCCGCTTTTTCGAAGGAGATCATCAACATTCTAAGCTCAAACAGCATACAGATAAATGGCCGTTTTTTCTGTCTCACACATAAACAGTCATACGGGAGATTAGCCGATATTCTTCTCTGTTTGTCGGACAGGATTTTCAAAAAAACAGAGTTTGAGTTACCCCTCTCCCGAAAGGAGTTAGCTGAATTATCGGGCATGAGTTCGGAGACTGTCATCCGGATGTTGAAAAAATTTAATGAAGATGAATTAATTCAACTGGATGGCAAGCGTTTTAAAGTACTTGATTATTCAAGGTTGCAGCGAATCAGTGAGACAGGTTGAAATCCGATTCAGAATTACCCGTTTTTACTGATCTGCATCAACAGGGGAAGGTTATCGATCCGGATATGCCGGTCGTGAAGCGACACGATCCGATCTTCATGAAATTTGGTGAGCACCCGGGTAGCGCTCTCCCTGGAGATACCGATCAGGTTAGCCAGTTCCTGACGGGTGAAAGGAATCTCAAATTCTTTCGATTCGTAAATGACCTTCGAGAAATAGAGGATGGCATCTGCCACACGTCCATAAGTCTTTTTCTGCGACTGCCTCATAAACCGGTTGAAGTTGTTTAGGTTGTCACGGGCAACCGAAACCAGGATTTCATAGCCGAAAGAGCCATTTTGCTTAATCAGCTGGTGAAACACGG
>JACKQG010004705.1_pt1 | contig 15681 bp, 8 predicted proteins | sample 8237621 | NCBI WGS metagenome assembly JACKQG01 (sample SAMN15677084, study PRJNA649215) | marine metagenome | biome: marine; feature: Black Sea; material: saline water; isolation source: suspended particulate matter (SPM) from the Black Sea western gyre | collected 2013-06-09/2013-06-10 | depth... | reverse complement strand
TAGAAAATTGGTGTAAACTGACACTATGCAGAAAACCCTAGGGATCTTGTTTTTCGAAAGCAAGACTACGGAAGTAGATTTTACACACCAAATTGTCGCACAGATAGAAACACAAACCTGATTACACTCACGTTTTAAATCCATTAACTTCCATGCTGATTTAAATCACAATGAAGCGACAACTACTTATACTCTTAATACCACTGTTTTTTCTTTTTGGCGAAGAAATAACAATTAAAGGAAAAACCTTCAACAAAATAGATGGCGCTCCTATTGCCGGCGTGAACATCATTATTCAAGGGACGGACCGTGGAGCTGCATCTAATCTCGATGGGTTTTTTGAAATTAACACTCCTGCTTCTTTACCTTTAATATTAGACGTAACACATATTGCCTACGATCGCATAACTATAGAGGTTGCCAGCGATTCATTTTTAACCATCGGTTTAATGCCCACCATTATTGAAGGGCATGAAATTGAGGTAATGGGAGCTCGGAGGAAAATTGAAATTGATGTTGCTTCGGCAGTAGACAGAATCGATATTGAAGCAATTGAGCTGCAAGGTGCCCGTGATATCGGCAGTGCTTTGCGGCGTGTGTCCAGCTTGCAGTTGAATTATGCTAACAGCGGTAAGCAAACCATCAGCATTCGCGGCAGCAACGCCACAGATGTGGCTGTGTTTTTGGATGGAATCCGTATTAATGATTCGAATACAGGTGTCGCCGATCTTTCTTTTATTGATCTAAATTCTGTTGAACAGATTCAAGTCGTTAAAGGCGGCGGAACATCACTTTTTGGCAGCGATGCCATCGGCGGAGTTGTAAATATAGAGAGCCGTAAAGCAATAAAAAATTCGGTGTATTTTATTCAGGGAACCGGTCAGACTTACAGCGATGACTTGGATTTATCCTATGGAGCTACAGGCGTTTATGGACCGATTGGAATTGGAGGTCGTTTTACCGGAAAAAAACGAGCATTTGGAGGCAGGACAGTTACAACAACCATTTTCAATAATGCTTTTGCCGGTCTGAATGTTTTTTCAGGACGATTTGACTTAAGCTGGTATAGTTTGCAAAAGTCATTGCAGTTTGAATCAGGGGGCGTTACATCAGACGATGGAATGGATGTAATGAGTGCAAAATATACCGGTCCGATCTTTGGGGCTAAAAAATGGACATTTATGGCTGGCCAGCGAGATTGGAATCTTAATCAAAATTATTTTACCAGTGTTAACGAAAAACTCAATGATGGTACGATCACATTCCAGGCATCCAAAGGGTTTACCATTCAAGAATTAAAAAACACAATTCAAATTGAATATGAAAATCAATCATTTAATGGCGACCGCTCTTATTTTAATGTAGGCGGGTTACCCATAGAAGATCATTTAGCAGATATGCAGCGAACAACCAACGCTCTGGCGGTAGTATCTCGTTGGGCTATTGTCAGCGACAGCCCAGTAGTAGACCATATTAATTGGGAATTTGGTTATAGGTTAAACAAAATTCAGACTGTCTTTGAAGAAACGACACAAAATTATACGAATGGAATAAAGGATGAGGATTCTGATTCAGAATACAACGAGTTTTCTACAACAATGACCAGTAAAAGATTAGGTGTTTACGTAGATGGTCAAACACAAAAACTGCGATATTCATTATTTGTAAATTCAGGAAACAATTCACGCTTACCCACATTAAGCGACAGATTTCGATTTATGCATGCTGTCTTCGACAGTTCCATGGATACAGTATTAACCCGAGAGCATTTAACTGCTACAGAGGTTAATATGGATATAACATTTATGGATATTCAAACAGAATTGCCTATATCTGAAACAAACCTGATCATGGGGGTATTTATCAATGATTACACAAATAAAATTGCTTATAGGCCTGTTGAAAAAGGGCCTCCGATTCCATTCAATGATCTTACAGCAGACATACGCGGTCTTGAACTGGCATTCAAAATGGTGATGATTGATGGAAAATTTAAATTAAGCGCTGCCGGAACCTGGCTTGATATCAGCAATATTCGCGTTTTTCCCAATAAACCCGAATATCGTTATGTTGCTACAGCTGAGCTGAATTTAGATTGGCTGACCCTAAGTTATGATCACGTTAATGAGGGCGAACAATATTATTATATTGCCGGGTATGGAGACGGGGTTCGCAAGCCCCGGGAAAATTCAAATTTGAACATTACTTTGCAAAAGAAATTCTGGAAAGTAAACGTCAGTGCATCTTATACCATTAGAAATATAATGTCTAAAGATGAATTGGATTTAACGCTCGAAGAAAGTATCCGGGAAGGGTTTAACTATTTTGAACGTTATAGAGAAATAATTACATTTAAGATCAGTTTGTAATCCATGAAAGACTACACTTCATTGCTGTTATTGTTTACTCTGTCATGTGAATCTCCTTTTGTAACGAAACCCACAGATGGCGATATTTTTGAAGTCAGCCATGATTTTGATGGAGAAAAAATATATAATCCAACTCCCGTAGTTATTGAGTGGTCAAATATTACCATCAAGAAATTTAAAGAATTTCTTGTAGAAAGATCAGCAACCGATGGCGATAGTACAGTTTGGGAGGAAATTGCCCATATAGAAGATTCATTGCAAATAGCATTTGTAGATACAATTGATGATGATATTACCTATCAATATCGCGTGCGCATTACCGATCAGGATGACCAATTTATTCATGCCCTATCAGAACCATTTACAGTGCCAAATGTTTCTTCATTAAACGTACCGAATCACTATGAAAATCCACAAGAAGCATATAACTCAAAATTCATGGATGATGGAGATAGTGTCAGTGTATTTCCGGGTTTATACCGGGGACATTTTCAATTTTTAGACAAAAATGTAACAATAAGAAGTACAACGATTCCTGAAATTACATTATTAGCCGCTAACCCGGGAATTGGGTCTGTAGTGAAAATCAATCGCGGAATATTGAAGGGTTTTACAGTTATTGGAGGTCGAGCGTTGTATGGCGGTGGTGTTTCTGCTGAAGGTTCAGCTGCCATAAAAAACTGCATTATTAAAAAAAACAGAGCTATAATTGATGTGGATGCAAATATGCAGATTTATCCAAATGGAATGGGCGGTGGTGTTTTTTTAAGCGGTGAATCTTCTTTGGAAAAATGCAAAATCATTGAAAATTTTTCAAATCGGGATGGGGGCGGTGTTGTAACCGAAGGGGATAATATTATTATTGACTGTATCGTCAAAGGCAACAGAGCGTTTCCATCCGGACTTGGCTCCGTATCTAATTATGCCGGTATTTACCAAGTAGAAGGTACTTTGCTTATTCGTAATACAAAAATATTGTCAAATGGAACAAACGGCTTTGGAGGCGCTTTAGGTGTGGCAGGGGATGCAAATGTATGGAACTGTCTTATCCAAAATAATTATGCACCTTTTGGCGGAGGCGGCATCTATGTAGTCAATTCAGGAAATATCGTTCTAATCAATTCAATACTTTATAAAAACCGAACAACAAGTAGGTTTTACAGCGGTTCTATTGCTAATGCAGGAGAAATTGAAATATTTAATAGTATTATTTATCAAAATTCCGGTATTCATGATTATAAATTATATGCCAGATTTGCTGAGTATACACTAACAGATGAATTCAGAGGTGCATATGGTGTTGGTAATTTGAAGTTAGACCCCATATTTGTTAATATAAATGAAGGGAATTTTCATCTTTCATCAGATTCCCCGTGCATCGATGCCGGTCATCCGGGCGATTCCTATACGGATGCTAACGGAACAAGAAATGATATGGGTATCTATGGCGGTCCCTATGGCGACGATTAGTAAAACAATTTTTGTGCTTGAATTTCAAGTAAGTTATTAGCTTCATATTGTTTTTTAGATATTTTTTTTAAAATATTCATAATAATTTTTTTATTGATAGTAGAGTTTCAATCACTTAATATCGGACTAGCCTCAAAGGTGTGCGGAGTTAAAGTAGTTTAAAAAAAGAAAATAATTCAATTCAATTCAATCAATTAAATGACGGAGAACAGGTATGTTTAAACATTCCTTTAAATTTATAATAGCTATTCTTTACCTTTCTTTGCCGATGGCAATTTTTGCTGGTGACACAGGAAAAATCACAGGGATAGTTGTTGACAGTGAAAACGGTAATTCCCTCCCGGGGGTAAATGTAATACTTGAAGGTACTTCCATGGGTGCCGCAACGAATGCAAACGGTGAATTCTACATTTTTCTTGTTCACCCGGGTTTATATAATATAAAATTCTCTTATATTGGATATGCCGATGTAACGTTAACCGATATACGCGTAACCAAGGATTTGACAACAAATATGTATAGCATTTCATTGACTCCTGAAGCCATTGAAGGTCAAACAGTTACAGTGATAGCTGAAAAGCCGCTAATTGAAATAAATGCAACGAATGAGGTTCGTGTTATTCGGGCTGAAGATATTCAAAACATGCCTGTCCGTGGTTATAATTCTGTAGCCGCATTGCAAACCGGCGTTGTGGCAGATGGAGATGTGTTGCACGTCCGCGGCGGCCGTAGCGATGAAACGGGATATTATGTAGACGGTGTTTATGTAAATAATCCGTACAATTTAAGCAGATCGGGAGATGTTCCGAATCTTTCACTAGAAGAAATATCATTCCAGGCAGGTGGATTTAATGCTGAATATGGATCTGCAAATTCAGGAATTATCAGCGCCTCGACTCGAGAAGGGCGTGAAAATTTCCAAGCTTCTTTTGAAAGTTTAACAGACGCTGTTTTACCCACAACAGGTGACCCATCTGCATTCTCCTATGGTTACAATATGTTGGCCGGAGCTGTCTCCGGTCCGTTACTCGGCGTAAATGCAGTTCGTTTTTCTTTTGCCGGGGAATTTAGAAATTTAGACGATGCAAGAACATCTTGGGGCTCCCATCCAGTCTATACCGGCGATTTGGATCCTATATCAGGTTTGCCTGCTAACGGAGAAGAGTTTACAGATGTCAATGGTAACGGAGTTTGGGATAATCAAAATTATTGGGTGGACGATGGAATCATATATTCCAATCCAAAAGTGGGACCTCTACAAGAAGAAGCAGAAGATTACATTGATGCAAATGATAATGGTAAATATGATGCATTTCATATTTCAGGCGATGATATTGAATATAGGAATGGACCCTTGCCGAACAATGGCTCCACCCGCGGCATGTTGAATGGGAATATTGTTGTAAACATGAAAGACTTTATTGGCTTACCGTTTAAATTAAAATTAGGAGGATCATTATTCAGCGAAGAACGAACCTCGTATATTCACAGCTACAGTTTATTTAATTATTTTAATGATAACGGTACTTTAAAACTTCGTTTTCCCAAAAGCGAATCGTCCACATCCACGTTATTTGCTCGTTTAACCGGAGCGCTGTCAGAAAATACATATTTTTCTTTCCAGGTTAGCAAGTTCAATGATCAGTACGAACAATCCGATCCGTTCTTTGGCACAGGGAGTGGACAATTCCTTTTTAATGATGGATCAAAAAGTGAAGAATATCCATTTTTACAATATGGAAAACGATATGATTATGCAACTGAATCATGGATAACACCTTTGCTTCCTACTGCCGGAACCCGACCCGGACTGGCTGATTCCGTCGCTCAGTTTGCTTTTGCAGGTCGCGTTTGGGATGATTATACAAAAGAAGATATGAGCCATTTAGGAATTACCGGTTCTATTACGAAGCAGATGGGGCATCATGAAATAAAAGCAGGGTTTGAACACCGAGATAATACCATCCGCTTTTATCGTATCGCAGCCCCCATGAGACTGGCTTCGACGCTGCAGCAAACACGCCCGTTTTCCTCAGCCCAAAAAGATTCTTTAATTGGTACGACTTCTGATACAGATGAAGATGGCACAATCAGCGGTGAAGAATATGACGCGTATTATGAAAAAACTATTTTTGATACATATATGAATGCCTATGCTGAAAACATTGGTTATGATTTAACCGGACAAAATACAATCGATGAAGGTGAAAATGGCGCAAGAAAGCCAAAAATTTCAGCAATATTTATTCAAGATAAGCTGGAATTGCAGGATTTAATTTTGAATCTGGGTTTAAGGTATGATAGGATTGACCCGGACAATATGCGTTTTAATCCTGAAACAGGCGGTGCTTTGAATATTATTATTGATAGTGAAACCGGCCAATTGGCTGAAACAGTTTACCTTGATGATACAAATCAAAACGGAATTGCTGATGATGAAGATAAATATCGAAGCCTTATTCCTACTGAATACGATGCCACAGGCAAACCGCTGCAAATTAAATCCGATATACGGGAACTGTGGAGTCCGAGAATTGGTGTGGCATTTCCGGTAACAGATAAAACAGTTTTTCATGCTCAATATGGAAAATTCATTCAACAGCCCGAGTTAAACCGCATGTTTATTAGTTATACACGATTTTTGGCTAATATGCAGCAGGGGAATTACACCACAAGTGGAAACCCGGATTTACAGCCGGTCATTACGACACAATACGAACTTGGGTTTAAACAATTAATTACCAATAATATCAGTATTGATGCTACTGTTTTTTATAAGCAAATGTCAGGATATGTATCCATTCGTAATGTTACTGAAGAAACGGGGGCGGCGTACCCAACTAATTATGCACTTTACGTTAATGGCGATTATGGTACAGTAAAAGGTCTGTCATTGGCTTTTGGTATGCGTAGAATCAATAATGTTCGAGTCAATGCTAATTATACATTGTCCTATGCTGGCGGAACAGGGTCGAATTCAACAAGGCAGTATACTATAGCATGGCAGGGTGGAAATTTCCCCACATTTGTCTCTCCATTAGAATTTGATCAACGACATACGGGAAACATTTCAATAGATTACCACACGGGTGATCGTGGTATATTATCAAATTTTGGAGTAAATCTTCTTGCTGAATTCGGATCCGGAATGCGGTATACCCCTTCACATATCAGATCAGAAATTTTCCAAGACAGCGACCCGTCAAGGCCTATTGCCGGTCTGAACTCAGGCGTAATGCCGGCGACATTTAATGTGAGTTTACAAATTGATAAAGGATTTAATTTGATGGGATCAAAATTAAATGTGTACCTGCAAATTGAAAATGCCCTTAACAGTGAAATTGTCAGGGATGTCTATGCCGCTACCGGTGAACCCGGGAATGATAATTGGCTGACCACTGCAGAAGGCCAAGCTGTTTGGCTGAATAAATTTGAAGACTCTCTTGGCGCTGATTTGTATAACTCAAAAATTTCTCACCCTTATAATTGGGGAGAACCAAGACAAATACGTATTGGTTTAAGAGTCAATTTATAAAAATGAACCATGCTTGAAACAACGATTGTTTAAAGGAGAATTTTTCATGAATCGTATAAGTAAAAAACTCAATTGTGTGTTAATAACCACAATTCTTGTTTTTTCTGTATCACCCATTTCTGCTGAAAAAAGAACAGAAAATAATAAAAACTGGCCGGAAAGAATGGCAAAAACAGCAGTGTTAGAACATGCAATTTGGGACGGTAACCAGATATCAACATTTCACCGAAATGACGGTGCTGTTGTGGATTATCATGCGACTGGAGATTCCGGATTAGAATGGCCGAAAGGGAGTGGTAAAACAGCTATTTTCCAATCGGGAATTTGGATGGCCGGAATGGTCCAGGGTGCTATTCGCACCGCCGCAGCTGAATACACCAGCGAATTTCAACCGGGTCCTCATGGGGCGAATGCAGATAATTCTAAATATCGTATTTACAGGATTTATAAAGCAGAAATTGATGGTATGAAAGCAGGCAATGGCACAGCTGACTTTGATTTAAATAATGATGGTGCATCTGAAACAATTACGATTCCAACCAAAGATTACAGGGAATGGCCCGTGGATGATGGCGCCCCTTTTATAGATGTTGATGGTGATGGTACTTATGATTATTCTGTGGATTTTCCGGACATATTGGGTGACCAATTTCACTGGTATGTAATAAATGATGGCGGTTCACATGCAAACTTGTGGACAACACTCCCACTGAATGTTGAAGTACAAACGTCTATTTTTGGTTTTGACCGTGCACCAAATGATGCCTTGGGCAATACGATGTTTGTCCGTTGGGTGATTGAAAATAAAGGGACTGAAACCATTGACTCCATGTTTGTCTCCATTTGGCATGATGATGATGTGGGCGATGCAAATGATGACTTTGTTGCCTGTGATACTGCATTAAGTATTGGATATACATTTAATGACGGCCGGGATGCAAAATACGGTGTTGCGGCACCTGTGTCCGGATCAGACTTTTTTCAAGGCCCATTGATAGATTCTCCTGGTGATTCAGCTGAATTATTAACATGGAGCGCAGAATTATCAGGGATTGATAGCCTGGGAAACCCTGTGTCAGGATATTATCAGCAGAGGGTTTACGATAAAAAAATGCTGCCCTTAACCAGTTTTGTTAAATATATACGCGGGGATGACGAATATGGTGACCCGGAAAATGCAGAAGAAGCATATAGGTATATGAATGGTTTAAAAGGAATCAACGGATTACCATATACAGATCCTCAAACAGGAGAACCCGGTGTGTTTATTGCAAATGGCGATCCTGTTGCCGGTACAGGATGGTTGGATAGCGACAGGCATCCTTCAGGAGACCGCAGGTTTTTAATGACTTCCGGGCCCTTTACAATGGAGCCTGGCGATCAGCAGGAAATTGTGGGTTGTTTGATGGTTGCAGGAGGCCCGGATGCTTTAACGTCTATTCGCGTGTTCAAATATTTTGATAAATTTGCCCAAAATGCTTTTGACAGCAACTTTGACTTATGCAGTCCTCCGGCGCCCAAAGTTTCTGTGTCTCAATTAGATGAGAAAATCATATTATCCTGGGAAGATAACTCGGAAGATGTCATCGGTTATTCCTGTTTAGGATATGAGTTTCAGGGGTATAATGTGTATCAGGGCGAATCAGCTGTTGGTCCGTGGAAATTGTTAAAAACATTCGATATTGTTGACGATATAAAAGTTATTACGGACGAAACATTGGATTTGGAAACAGGTTTATTGCTATCGAAACCGGTACAGTTTGGTGAGGATTCCGGCGTAAAGCATTTTATTGAAATTACAGAAGATGCCGTTCGCAATTCACAACTGATTAATAATCGACAATATTATTTTACAGTAACGGCATATGCGTTTGATCCTGCAACGGCGCCTGTGACTGTGGAAAGTTCATTTAAATCCCTTTTGGTGATACCAGGAACGTCAGGATTGGGATCTGATTTAGACTCTGATTTTTCTGATGTTTTAACTGTGACGAATGAATCAGGTGTTGCTAATGCAATGTTTATCCCTACTGTAATTGATCCGTATCTCTTAACGAATCACACTTATCAGGTTCATTTTGCAGCTGAAAATGATTCCACCAATATGTGGTATTTGATTGACACAGATTTGGGGGATACATTAGTTGCTTCAGAAAATTTTCCTGTCTCAGTAGATTATTACGATGAAATTAGTTTAAGTGGTGCAATTGTGCCTGAAGCTCAAGAAGTTAACTTAAATATGACGGATGGCTTTATTCTCACATCTGAAAAGGCCACATTCAACGGACCGACAACTTTTTCAGAATCGGAAACAATCACAGATGATAATGATGATACAGAAATTGTATTTAGTGGAACATATGTAGGTTCTTCGGATGGATTGTGGGCTGGTTTTATCGAAGGTCCTCCCGGGTTAAGCCCTTCCGGACGTCCAAGTGGAAACGATTTAAAACTGGATTTGGAATTTCGGTTTACGGCAAACGGATCCAATGCCACATATTTTAATAATTCATTAACAGTCATTGACACGATTCATATGCCTTTTGAATTATGGACTGTGGAAGATGAAACGCAGATTGATATGGCTATTTTTCAATCCGCCGGCATAAAACCGATTTGGGGAGCATCTGTTTCTGCTCCAATAGATAGTGTTTTTGAATTCACAAAGAACTTTTTTGTACTCCCAGTTTATCAGGACTACAGTAATCCTCAAAGTGCCGCAGATGCATATCACTACGAAAGCGATGCAGATTTGATGGGCTGGATGATGTCGTTTGACATTAACAATACGTTGTTTGAAAACGGAAATATTTTTCAGGTGAAGTTTAACAACCAGGTTGTCTCGGGTGAAGATGTGTACACGTTTGTTGCTGCAGGTATGAATAGCGCAAATGATGTCCTTTTTAAATCACAACTAGATGCAATTATGGTGTACCCAAATCCATATTTTGGCTCAAATTGGGATGAAAATAATCCGTTGGACCGCAAGGTGTATTTTACGCAATTGGGCGTAGGAAAAACGACCATAAGGATTTACACGATAGCCGGAGCTCTTGTTTCAAAAATAGAAAAAACAATTATTTCAGAAAATGATAGCGAAAGAAGAGCCGTTTGGGATTTACGTAATAGAGCCGGAGTGCCCGTAGCAAGCGGCATGTATCTTGCCCATTTGGATATTAGGGATTCAAACGGAAACTCTCTCGGTGAAAAAGTGTTGAAATTGGCAATCTTCCAACCTGAAGAACGCCTGGATATTTATTAATTAGTTTTGGGAGAATTGATGATGAAAAATACTCATGCTCGAATTGGTTTATTATTTACGGTTTTTATACTGCTGTGTGTACACGTAGAGGCCGGGAGTAAAAATCGCAGCGGTACAGCCGGAGCACAAGAACTTTTAATTCCTGTTGGATCGGGAGGTACCGCTATGGCCGGTGCAAATGTGGCCGGGATTTCCGGTATAGAAGCTGTGGAGTGGAATATTGCAGGCGTTGCTAATATTTCGGGAACAGGTGAAGCAATGTTTTCTCATGCTACTTGGCTGGATGGTATTGGTGTGGCCTATTTTGGAGTTGCATCTTCCTTTGGCGGAAAAAATGTTTTCGGCATCACGTTTAAATCATTGGATTTTGGTGATATACCCGTTACAACAATGGAAGCGACAGATGGCACAGGTGAAATGTTTTCACCCTCTTTCGTAAATATTGCTTTTCTCTATGCTCGGAATATGACAGATCGTATATCGTTTGGAATGGATTTCAGAATTGTATCTGAAACAATTATGAAAGAAACCGCAAAAGGTGCCGTCATAGATGCCGGTGTTCAGTATGCTTCAAGTAAAAACGGAATCCGCCTAGGAGCATCCTTAAGGAATCTGGGTTTGAATATGATTTTTAATGGTTCAGATCTGGAGGAATTTGTTGACCCATTTGGATCAGAGCCGGGAACACCTACTGAACCAAGACGGATTGCACTCCAGGATTTTGAAATGCCAACCACATTGGAACTGGGTGTGTCTTATGGTCCGATAAATGTTGGACCAACGAACGTTCTCCTTTCGGCATCTTTTTTAAATAATAATTTTTATTTTGATGAATATCGATTTGGTGTTCAGGCAAATGTATTGGATGTATTATATTTACGCAGCGGTCTTGCTGTTGGATATGATCCGGAACCCTATGGTGCAGATGGCATTCAGGACACCGGTGACGATAGCGAGGATGAACAATTTGAATGGGGAACCGAAGAATTTATTTGGGGCCCGTCATTTGGTTTTGGACTAAATTTATCTAAACTGACTGGTTTAGGGCTGTCTGTTGATTATGCTTATAGGACAGCAAAACGTTTCGATGGTATTAGCTGGCTGACAATTAAGGCAGCTTTTTAAACAGTCGAAAATAATGAAGACAAGATGTGTTTGATAAATTCTGCACATAGTCTTTCTTGCAAGAAAGAAAAGTAAGGAGTTAAAATGAATAAGAAGTTAATAACCTTAGGATTAGGCCTTACCTTTGCCCTTTCGCTGAGTGCGATTCAACCCGGTACCGATAATGTTGTTCGCCAAGCCAGCAAAAAGGCATTACCACAATTAGACGTTAACAATCAAGCTGGAATTGTTGCATTTGGTTCAGACAATGAAGCAATTCCTTTGGGACAACCGATTAGGCGTGTTTTTAGAAATAATTCACGTGGATTGGTAGACACCCTTGATTGGGGTCTTGATGGTACGGTAAACTTTGGCTTTTTCCCTGGGGACGTAATGATGGAGGTGTACAAAGCACCCACGGACCTTATAATGAAAGGGGTTGGTGTGGATGTTTATGGTTGGAATATAGATGGTACGACACCTTCACTAAAAGTAGAAGTTTGGCGCCCGGGAACAGGTGGATATCCATTTTTGTCTGATGGAACAACCTATCCGAGTACAGTCGTTGATGGTGGTGGTTGGGTAGGTTATGCTCACCCAACAGCTGATGATACTATCCATTACCCTGATATAAGCTACGCAGATGGATTAGTCTGGAACGGTTTTGCCAATGGCGGAACGTGTGATGGTGATCTTGAACCGACGAATGGTCAACCCCTAATGGGGACAAAAGTATTACCCGGTGGTTTTGTGGACTACACCATTACAAATCCAGCTGATGGATCTACGGGTCTGTATTGGGTTGATTTTTCAACAGAAGCTGAAGTTACATTTGCCACAGATGAATATATTGCTGTGGTTGTAACGTATCTTGAAGCAGGTGCCGGTGATCCAACAAATGGTGACACACGCATTGGTCTACTCTCCGGTGATGCGTCTGCCATTTTTCCTTTTCCTGCATCGAAGTTCTATGATACGGACTGCGACGGAACAAGCGGAAACCATGGCTGGCATATTCGCCATTACAACTGGCGTTTTGCATACGCAGTAGAATTAACCGGTGACCGTGGCCCTGTCTTTGAAAGTATTGATGTTGTGTCAACAACATTATCAACAGAAGATCGTACATTCGGTTGTACAGTAACTGATGATAATCCAAGTGGCGGCGCTGCCGGTGTTGCAGCCGTTACATTAAGCTATCAATTAGATTCGTTGACAGCAGTTGTGAACACAGTTTCCTACACAGATATCGGCGATGGAAGATGGGAAGGAACAATTCCTGGTCAGGCAGTTGGTACGTTTGTATACTGGTCATTGACAGCAACAGATGTAGGCGGATTGTCCACACCTTCATCTACATATTCCTATACCATTTTTGCACCGACAGAAGGATATGACCTGGTTTATAACAATCAGGGTGCATTGTATGGTACAATAGCGTATGCGTCTTACCTCTATTTCTATTGGGGCGGCGTACCATTTGATATCTGGGATGCCAGTTATGGTGGAATTGTAGATGAGTTGACAGGACATTATTCAACCATTGTTGAACTTGGTTCAGATAATAATAATGATGCAGAAATTGCAGCTTGGTGGGGCGGAGATAAAACCTATATCGTCTCTGGCGATGAATGGTTAGGTGCCCGCTCAGGCTGGACAGATGGACCAACAACAGTAGGTAGTGTTGCCAGGGATATGCTTGGTGTTGCTTATGAATATAATGACATCAACTATGCTGTTTCTGGTGACCAAGCCGGCGTTTCCCGTCTTATGGCAGAAGCAGATGGTGCTGCAAGTTCATTGGCCGGATTCCTTTCAGGTGAAAGTTTGTTACTAAACTATGATCCTGATTATGAAACAGGTCGTGATAACTGGCTCGACGGTGTTGACGCATTGGATGGATATACTGTGGATATGACCGGTTATTCTTTGGTTTTGGATAGCGCAAGTCAAGAAGGACCACCAGCAGATTCTGAAGTGTTCAACGTTATGATCCATGGTCAGCAGGGTAATGGTGGTAAGAGTGCCTTTTTAGCATTTGATGCTATGGCATTGAATACCGTACCCAGCTATCACTGGGTTGGTGCTTCATGGTATAAAGTTAATGCATCCTCAACTCCGGATACAGTTATGCCAGAAGATGCAAGCCCTTTGATTGCTGCTTATGAGTTACTAGATGGCATCCTGGGTGTAGAGGATGATGTTACTACTCCAAATGTCTTTTCATTAAAAGGCAATTATCCAAACCCCTTTAACCCCAGCACAAACATCGCATTTAACCTCGATGTTCGCAGTGATGTAACGGTTACCGTTTATTCGATCCTAGGCGAAGAGGTTGCCAAAATCCATAATAAAGCAATGCAGCCAGGTCTGCAATCTGTTAAATGGAATGGTGCTGATAGTCAAGGTATTCTAGTCGCATCAGGTGTTTACATTTACCGTGTAGAAGCACAAAATCATGCTTTAACAGGTAAAATGATGCTCTTGAAGTAATCCAAATCACTATAGATTATCGTGATATAAAAGGGCGGCTTAATTGCCGCCCTTTTTTTTAAATTCACGCCCCTTAATGCAATACTATCTATACATAATTATCAGTTTTTGTTATTTGTTTTTATCCTGCTCTGGCTCAAAAGATGTTGCAGCCACAATCCAAGGGAAAAACATTTATCTGTCGGAAATATACCAAAATATAGATAAGAGAACTTTTAATGCACTAAACTCAAATAAAAAAAGTGGGTTTGTCAGAAAATACGTTGTGCATAAAATTTTAACTACAAAACCCAAACTAGAATTGGAAAATATTGGTTTATTTATTGAAGAAGAGAAACGTCGTTTTAAAAAAAGTCTTATTGTTAAAGAGGTTGAAAAATATATTTTTAATCAAAAGGTGTTTTCTGACAGTTTATTAGATTTTGTAAAAGATGCCATTAATACAGATGTATATGTAAAAGCAATCACTGTTGCCCATGCATTTTCTTTTGGTAAACCCAATAAACGTACAAAAGAAGAAGCGTACAAAAGAGCTAAAACAATTTATAATAGACTTTTTTCTGGTGAATTGACATATAAAGAAGCCTTATCGATTTATAGTGAATCCTCACCCTCAAAAATAAAAGGGAACGAAATGGGTCAACTGTATTATGGGCTCATGCCAAAAAATTTCAATGATGTAGTTTGGCAATCACCTGTTGGGAAATTGCACGAACCATTGGAAACACCCTTTGGTTTTCATGTTATTATTGTGGATCATAAAATTCCAAAAGTGGGAAAAAATAAAAGAGAGATTGAATACAATAAATTAAAGAGTGAATTGAAAAAAGGGAAATATGGTTTTCAGGAAGAAAATTTTATACAATTTGTAGCAGATCTTTATGAAAAATACGCTGTGTCAAAAAATCAAGATGAACTTTACATTGCATGGGATTCTATCAAAACAATTGATGGTATCAATACGATGTCCGGCGTATCAATAGATCGTTTGGCAGAAGTGGAAACGTCAAATATTTTAGCAAAAATAAACGGTTCGGATATAACATTGGGATGGATAATAAACGAAACGGAAAACTATTCATTTTATAAAAATATTTCAGTAAATAATGGGTTTTCGTTCTATAAATTAATTTCTGATGTTATTACTAAACATCTAATGGCGGAATGGTACAACGATAATGAAGAGTTGTTTCCCTATCTTGAAAAAACCATTACTCATAAAAGTATCAACAATATAAATACTCTCTATTTTGATAAAATACAAAAATTAAATCCAGATTTAACCAAAAATATTATTATAAATCGTTTTATGTTGGAAAATGGCGTTGTGATAAATAGTGAATTATTTGCTGAAGATTCTTAATAATATACTATGTAAATTTTTGGTAGTTAATCCCTGCCCCAAGTAATATTCTCCGCCTGCATTTTGGAGAATTAATTCCCAATGA
>JACKQG010003289.1_pt2 | contig 15681 bp, 9 predicted proteins | sample 8237621 | NCBI WGS metagenome assembly JACKQG01 (sample SAMN15677084, study PRJNA649215) | marine metagenome | biome: marine; feature: Black Sea; material: saline water; isolation source: suspended particulate matter (SPM) from the Black Sea western gyre | collected 2013-06-09/2013-06-10 | depth... | reverse complement strand
AATAATGAAGCATGCAAGAAGTTTAAGCGCAAATGAAATTTTAGAATTAATATTTATACACCTGACAGAAGTTTCATCACTAAGAAATCATGATGACATTATCAGCGTCTTGGCAAATATGGGTAGAGCACTTACCAGTTCAGATAGATGCACAGTTTGGGTTATAAGTGATGACAAAAAAAAGATATGGACACAAGTCGCCCATGGAATGGATCCGATAGAGATACCTATAGACTCCGGTATAGTCGGTTCAGCAATTATGAATGAAGAAAAGATTATCCTGGAAGATGTTTATGAAGATCCGAGATTTAACCCAGATATAGATAAGCAAACCGGATATGTTACAAAAAGCATGATGGTGATTCCGATGTTTAACAATGATGATGAGATTATCGGGGCTTTTCAGGTGATTAATCATCAAGGCGAAAAAGGGGTGTTTGATCAAAGAGATATGGACAGACTTATGCTTGCAAGCACCTACGCAGCAGAAACATTGGTTGCGGTGAAGTTGGCTGAAGAGATAGTGGAAACACAAAGGGAAGTTGTGTTCACCATGGGTGCTGTCGGTGAAAGCCGTTCCAAAGAGACAGGGAACCATGTTAAGCGCGTGGCAGAGTACTCAAAAATTTTAGCCCTTGCTTATGGCTTATCACAAGAAGAAGCGGAACTTTTAAAACAGGCAAGCCCTATGCATGATATCGGAAAAGTTGCCATCCCTGATGCAGTGCTAAATAAACCGGGAAGGTTTAATGCGCAGGAACGTGCTATTATGGATACGCATGCTGAACTTGGGTATAACATGACTAACAGTTCGGAACGCCCTCTTTTAAAAGCAGCATCTATCGTTGCTTACGAGCATCATGAAAAATGGGATGGGACTGGATATCCACGGGGAAGCAGTGGTGAAGATATTCATATATATGGAAGAATCACAGCTATTGCAGATGTTTTTGATGCCTTGGGATCTGACAGAGTGTATAAAAAAGCTTGGAATGATGAAAAGATTTTAAATCTCTTCAGAGAAGAAAGAGGAAAGCATTTTGATCCTGCTTTGATAGATATGTTTTTTGAAAATATAGATGCAATTTTTGAAGTTCGAGAAACTTTTAAAGACGAATACATAGAAGAACCAAAACAAGAGATATATACAGGTAATAGCATTAAAATACTCGGAGCATATGGAACAAAGGCAAAGGGTTTTGGAACAAGCTCATTCTCTTTAAATGAAACAAATGTCATTGATGCAGGTAATTTATTAGCCGGTCTTGGATCTCAAGCATCCAAAATACAAAACATATGGATCACGCATTCGCATCTAGACCATATATCCGACATTGCTTATGTTATAGATAATTATTTTGATGACTTTAAAGGATCTATTAACATCCATGCCCTTCCTCAGACCATAGAAACTCTGCAAAAACATTTTTTAAATGACTTGGTATGGCCTGATTTTTCAAAAATAAAGTTAAGCAATAGCAAGGAAATGTGTGTAAGCTATATAGCTATAGAATTAGATAAAGAGTATAAGCTCTCAGATAAGGAATCAATTAAAGCATTTAAAACAGATCACACAGTGCCAAGTTGCGGGTATATTTATAAAAAAGAAAATAGTGCAGTCTTAATAACAGCAGACACTTATTCATTGGACAACATTGTAGAAATAATAGACAAGGATTTTTCTATAAAATCTATAGTTATTGAATGTTCTATTCCCAGCCGTATGGAAGAATTAGCTAAAGAGAGTAAACATTTAACCCCAAGCCTATTGGCAGAAAAGCTCAAAAGCCTGCAAAGAACAGATTTAGAATTATATATTAATCATATTAAGCCACTTTATTTAGAAGAAATGACACAAGAAATAAATGAGTGTTGTGGTGCCTGGAAGCCTAAAATTTTAAAAGATGGTGAAATTATTAAATTTTAGTAAAAAACCCTTGACATTGAAAACTCAATCGACTATAATTCTGGCTCAATTTCGATGCCGACATAGCTCAGTTGGCTAGAGCAGCTGATTTGTAATCAGCAGGCCCGGGGTTCAAATCCTCGTGTCGGCACCATTGAAATTTGAATATTAGAAACAGTGTTAGACCAGATAATAAATGGTGGGATAGTCAAGTGGCCAACGACGGCAGACTGTAAATCTGCTCCCTATGGGTTCAGAGGTTCGACTCCTCTTCCCACCACCACTTTTAATGATTGATGCGGGTGTAACTCAGTGGCTAGAGTTCCTGCCTTCCAAGCAGGCTGTCGAGGGTTCGAATCCCTTCACCCGCTCCACTGAATATCATTAAAGTTCTGGAAGCTGAAGTACAATTTTCGTTAATTAACTTCTATATATAGAAAATTATATAATATTCTATATAGCTTATTCTTTACATAAAAATCTAATAAATTATCATCATTGTTAAAATAAAAATCATGCAATTATTGCTTAAATATTCTCTTAGGCTGTCGTGGCTCAGGGGTAGAGCACTTCCTTGGTAAGGAAGAGGCCGTGGGTTCAATTCCCATCGTCAGCACCACCTATAAGTAAGTTTTAATTACTTTAAGCAATAATTGAATGATTTTTGGGTACAATTCCATTTCAATTCACAATTAAAGTCGGAGGACACTATGGCAAAAGCAAAATTTGAACGTAATAAACCGCATGTTAACATCGGTACTATTGGACACGTTGACCACGGTAAGACAACATTAACAGCTGCAATCACTGCAGTATTGGCAGTAACTAACGGTGCTGCACTTATGGACTATGATGCAATCGATAATGCACCAGAAGAAAGAGAGCGTGGTATCACTATCGCTACTTCACACGTTGAGTACGAGACTGATAATCGTCACTATGCACACGTTGATTGTCCAGGTCACGCCGATTATGTTAAAAACATGATTACAGGTGCTGCTCAAATGGATGGTGCTATTTTAGTTGTTTCTGCAGCTGATGGTCCTATGCCACAAACGCGTGAGCACATTCTTCTTTCTAAGCAAGTAGGTGTTCCATACTTAGTTGTATTCATGAACAAAGAAGATATGGTTGATGATGAAGAGTTAATGGAATTAGTTGAGATGGAAATTCGTGAACTTCTTGATATGTATGATTTCCCAGGTGATGATACTCCTATCACTGCTGGTTCAGCGCTTAAAGCACTTGAAGAAGCAAAAAGCGGTACTCTTGGTGAATGGTCTGCAAAGATTCAAGAACTAATGAGAACTGTAGATGAATATATTCCTGAACCAACTCGTGAAACTGATAAAGATTTCTTAATGCCTGTTGAGGATGTTTTCTCAATCTCTGGACGTGGTACAGTTGTAACAGGTCGTATTGAACGTGGAACTATTAAGATTGGTGAAACAGTTGAAATCGTTGGTATCCGTGACACACAAAGTACAACTGTGACTGGTGTTGAAATGTTTCGTAAAGAAATGGATCAAGCTCTTGCTGGTGATAACTGTGGTATTCTTGTTCGTGGTATAGGTAAAGACGATGTTGAGCGTGGTCAAGTACTTTGTAAGCCAGGTACAATCACTCCGCACACTACATTCACTGCAGAAATTTATGTTCTAAGTAAAGATGAAGGTGGACGTCATACTCCATTCTTTAATGGTTACCGTCCTCAGTTCTACGTTCGTACTACTGATGTTACAGGTGCAATCACTTTACCAGAAGGTACTGAGATGGTTATGCCAGGTGATAATGTAAGTATTACTGCTACATTGATTCATCCAATTGCAATGGAAAAAGGTACTAACTTCGCTATCCGTGAGGGTGGACGTACAGTTGGTGCTGGTGTTGTTGCTGAGATTCTTGCTTAATTCGCCTAAGGCGAAGCAAGCATAATCCTTTTAAAGGTAAAATAATATGAGAGAAGCAATTCACTTAGGTTGTGAGAAATGTACTAGACGTAATTATCACACAACAAAGAATAAGAAAATTCATACTGAAAAATTTTCAGTAAGAAAATACTGTAAGTTCTGTAGAGAACATACAACTCATAAAGAGATGAAACTGTAAGCAGTTTCTCTTTTGAGAATTGGGATTTATCCTTTTTAGGCGTGTAGCTCCAATGGTAGAGCACCGGATTCCAAATCCGGGTGCTGGGGGTTCGAGTCCCTCCACGCCTGCCACCATTTATTATTAGTGAGTCTTTTAAGGCTTATTTATAATTAATGAATTTTTATTAGGAAAGAGATATTATGAATCTAAATACACATATCAGAAATGCAAAAGCAGAATTAACAAAAGTTATCTTTCCCACTAAAGGCCAGGTAAAACAAGCATATATCGCAGTTATGATAGTTGTCGCAGTAATCGCTGCTTTCTTGGCCTTAGTTGACTTGTTTATGTCATCTGTAATGTCAGCAATTTTAGGTTAAGGATTTCAATATGGCACACCAATGGTACTCTATTCAAACTTATGGAAGCGATAGACTGGTACGAGATGCAATCTTTAATATGATTGAAGAATTCGGTTTACAAGAATTTATTGAAGAAGTTATTGTTCCTACAGAAGATGTTATTGAAGTCAAAGACGGAAAGAAAAAAGTGACTGAACGATCACTATATTCAGGTTACGTTTTTGCTAAAATCGATTTAAACACTGAGATACAACATATGATTCAGTCAATACCGAAAGTTTCCGGTTTTATTGGTGAATCAAATATACCGACACCTTTAAGTGAACATGATATTAATGTTATTTTGGACCGTGTGAATAACCGTGCTGCTCCAAAACCGAAAGTATTTTTTGACAATGGTGAAACTGTTCGTATTACAGAAGGACCATTCGCAAACTTTACAGCAACAGTGGATGAATATGACTTAGAGCACGGTACATTGAAATTAAATGTTTCAATTTTTGGAAGATCCACTCCTGTGGATATTTCTTATACTCAAGTTGAAAAAATAATATAGCTCATATTTACTACGTTAACTTTAGATTTTATTAAAAAATTTAAGCTTAGCGTAGTTTGAAGTGACTAGTCGCGTAAACTCTCTGAAAAAGAGAATATTGTGCTTAGAAGATTTAGTTTTTCTGAGTTGCATTTTAATGCTAAAGGCTTGTTAAACCGAACTTGTTCGGAGTACTTGCAATAAATAAAACAAAGGAATATATAATGGCAAAAAAAGTAATGGATTATATCAAGTTACATATTGACGCTGGTAAAGCAAACCCTGCACCACCAGTTGGACCGGCTTTAGGACAACGTGGTGTTAACATCATGGAATTCACTAAAGCATTTAATGAAAAAACAAAAGATAAAATGGGATTCAAAGTTCCTGTTGTAATCACTGTTTATACAGATAGAAGTTTCACTTTTATCACTAAGCAACCACCGGCGTCTGCGCTTCTTATGAAAGCTGCAGGACTTAAAAAAGGTACTGATAATCCACTTAAGAATATAGTTGGACAAATCACTAAAGCACAATTGATGGAAGTTGTTGATGCTAAAATTGCTGATTTAAACACAGACGATAAAGATATGGCTGCAAACACTTTAGCAGGTACTGCCCGTTCAATGGGTATTAAAGTAGTAGACTAAATAAAATCAATCTATACCACAATGATTTAAAATAGTGTGGAAGAATTTATACAAGGAAATTTGAAAATGAGTAAAAGATATAAATCATTATTAGAAAAAGTAGACAATACAAAACAATATGCTGTAACTGACGCAGCTGAAATGATGGCTGCATTGAAAAGTGCAAAATTTGATGAAACTGTTGAGATTGCAATGAACTTGAATGTAGATCCAAGACATGCTGATCAAATGGTTCGTGGTGCAATTGTACTTCCTCATGGAACCGGTAAAACAGTTCGTGTTGCAGTTTTTGCTAAAGGTGTGAAAGCAGATGAAGCTAAAGCAGCCGGTGCTGATATAGTTGGAACTGACGATTTAGTTGCACAGATTAAAGAAGGGATCTTTAATTTTGATGTAGTTGTTGCTGCACCTGATTGTATGGGTCTAGTTGGACAAATCGGTCGTATTCTTGGGCCAAAAGGTTTGATGCCAAACCCTAAAACTGGAACAGTGACTCCAGATGTTGCCACTGCTGTTAAAAACGTAAAAGGCGGTCAAGTTGCGTTTAGAGTAGATAAAAAAGGTAATATTCATGCAGGTATCGGTAAAGTGAGTTTCACTGCTGATAAAATAGCTGAAAACATTAAAGCTTTCGTTGCTGCTATCAATAAGCAAAAACCAGCTTCTGCTAAAGGTCGCTATATTACAAATGCAGCTCTTAGTTTAACAATGAGTCCATCTGTTAAATTTGATGTGTCTGAATTAGCAGATATTAAATAATCATCCTTTATGGGTACGCAGCTTAAGCTGTGCTCCCACTCTTGAATGAGCTTAGGCTCATTTAGTGGTTTTGTAATTTTTTATGCGATAAGAGATTACAAAGTTACTATAGATTCACTTCAATAGTAACTGCATTTTATGGACTAGAGATATAGGCGTGTTTATAGCACTTAATTTCCTGTTGAAGATTGTCTAAAAGGAGAAAATTTTATGACAAAAACACAAAAAGCTGAAATTATTGAAGTACTTTCAAATGAATTCAAAGATGCTCAAGCTGTAGTTCTATGTGACTATAAAGGTTTAAGCGTTTCAAAATTAGAAGAATTAAGATCAATGGCTCGTGCTAAAGATGCAAAAGTTCAAGTTGTTAAAAACACTTTAGCAACAATCGCACTTAAAAATGTTGATTTAGAAGGTATTGAGATTAAGGATACAAATATTTTTGTTTGGGGTGAAGATTCTGTTGCCACTTCTAAAGTGGTGTCTGACTTTGCTAAGAAAAGCGAATTATTTGTAATTAAGTCTGCTTATATTGATCGTGAAGTTGCTGATGCTGCTAAAGTTGAAGCATTTGCTAAACTTCCAGGACGTGAAGAGTTACTTGGTATGCTTGCTGCTACTTGGATGGCTCCACTTACATGTATTGGATTCGGTCTTAACGCTCTTAAAGAGAAAAAAGAACAAGAAGCGGCTTAATCCGCATCTAGGTGTTGTCTGAGACTTCAGACTAATGGGGAAAAAGGCATTGATGCCGTGAGCTTCCCGCTGAGGGAAACCTAGCGTTAGCGTAAATGGCGGAATTACTTCCGACATTGTACTAACGAGTAAGAGGTTTCCTTAAATTTTGAAAAAATTAAAGGACATATATTATGGCTGTAACTAAAGAAGATGTATTAGAATTTATCTCAGGACTTTCAGTATTAGAACTTGCTGAATTAGTAAAAGAATTTGAAGAAAAATTCGGGGTGTCTGCACAACCTGTTGCTGTAGCTGGTGGAGCTGCTGCCGGTGGTGAAGCTGCTGAAGAAAAAACTGAGTTTGATGTTATTTTAACTGATGCCGGTGCTAAGAAAATCGGTGTTATCAAAGCTGTTCGTGCACTTACTGGTTTAGGACTAAAAGAAGCAAAAGAAGCAACTGAAGCTTTACCATCTACAATCAAAGAGGGTGTGGATAAAGAAACTGCTGATGAAGCAAAAGCTGCTCTAGAAGAAGCTGGTGCAACTGTAGAAGTTAAATAATTTTCCCCCTTTAGGGGTACGCAGGTTTCCTGTGTTATCAATTATTTATTGAGGGCTTTGACCCTCAATTTTTGGGCGCTTTTGCAAGAAGATTTTGTCTCCTTGTAAAAGTGCCCTTATGTCGTTTATAAGCACTGTAAAATTCGAGCCCATTTGAAGAGCTCAAAAATCTATCTAGAGACGTCTAGATATGATATCGTTTAAATTTTATATAAAGAAAATTTAAACCCCTAATTAACACTTATCGAGGTTGCCTATGTTAAACACTTTATATTCCGGAAATCGTCTTCGTGTAGACTTCTCTAAAACTCCTCAGCAAATTGAAGTACCAAATTTACTTCAACTACAGCAAAGTTCATATGATACATTTTTAATGCTAGATGGAAAAGATAGAGCTGATAGCGGGATTGAAAAAGTATTCCAATCAGTTTTTCCTATTCATGATGCACAAAACAGACTAACTGTTGAGTATATCGGTTCTGAGGTTGGAAAACCAAAGTACACAGTTAGAGAATGTATGGAGCGTGGACTTACATACGCTGTATCACTTAGAATGAAAACGCGTCTTGTTCTTTGGGATAGAGATGAAAACACTAAAGAAAAGCTTGGTGTGAAAGATATTAAAGAACAAAGTATATTTGTTCGTGATATTCCACTAATGACTGAGCGAACTTCTTTTATCATCAATGGTGTTGAAAGAGTTGTGGTAAATCAACTTCACCGTTCACCTGGTGTAATATTTAAAGAAGAAGAATCAACTACAGCAGGCAATAAACTTATTTATACTGGCCAGATTATTCCTGATCGTGGTTCATGGTTATACTTCGAGTATGATCCTAAAGATATTCTTTATATGAGAATTAATAAACGTCGTAAAGTTCCTGTGACAATAATGTTTCGTGCTTTAGGATATTCTAAACAAGATATTTTAAAATTATTTTATCCAATTCAAACAGTTAAAATTTTTGACAATATGTTCTCAGTTGCATTTAATCAGTCTGATTATATCGGAAGACTGGGTTACGATTTATTAGACTTAGATTCAAATGTGCTAATCAATGTGGGAAAAAGACTTTCAGTGAAAAAAGGTCAAAAATTAATTGATGATGGTTTAAAAGAAGTTCAATACCCTATAGAAGTTCTTATTGAAAGATATTTGGCTGAACCGATTATTGATCCTGAGACTGGTGAAATTCTTTTTGACACTATGACTCATATTGATGAGACTAAATTAAAGAAAATGGCAGAGATCGGTGTCAAAGAATTTAAAATTGCAAATGACTTGGCTGAAGGTGTTGACAGTTCAGTTATTAATGCATTCAATGCAGATGCGGATTCATTAAAACTTCTTAAGCAAACTGAAGAGATAGAAGATGAGAATGATTTATCAGCAATCCGTATCTATAAAGTTATGAGACCGGGCGAACCTGTCACTAAAGATGCAGCAAAAGCTTTCGTAAATCAACTTTTCTTTGATCCTGAGAGATATGATTTAACTCGTGTTGGCCGTATGAAAATGAACCACAAACTTGGAATGGATATTCCTGAGTATGTGACTGTACTCACCCATGAAGATATTATTAAATCTGTAAAATACGTTATTAAAGTAAAAAATGGTCAAGGTCATCTTGATGATAGAGATCACTTGGGTAATCGTCGTATCAGATCTATTGGTGAATTGCTTGGAAATGAGTTGCATAACGGTCTTATCAAAATGCAAAAAGCGATTCGTGATAAATTATCAACTATGAGTGGTCCGATGGCAGAATTAATGCCACATGATTTAATTAATTCTAAAATGATCACTTCTACTATTATGGAATTCTTTTCAGGTGGACAATTATCACAGTTTATGGATCAAACAAATCCTTTATCTGAAGTAACACATAAGCGTCGTCTTTCTGCTCTTGGTGAAGGTGGTCTTGTAAAAGAGCGTGCAGGATTTGAAGTGCGTGACGTTCACCCGACTCACTATGGTAGAATTTGTCCGGTTGAAACTCCAGAGGGTCAAAATATTGGTCTTATTAACACTCTTGCTACGTACTCAAAAGTAAATGAGCATGGATTTATTGAGGCTCCTTATAAAATAGTAAAAGATGGAAAAGTAACAGATGAAATTGTATATCTGACTGCTACACAAGAAGAGGGTAAAAAAATTGCTGCAGCATCAAATAAGCTTGATGATAATGGACAATTTATAGAAGAACTTGTTACAACTAGAATGGATGGAGAGATTTTACTTCGTCCTGCACATGAGTCTGAATATGCTGACCTTTCTTCACATATGGTTGTGGGTGTTGCTGCTTCACTTATTCCTTTCTTGGAACATGATGATGCCAACCGTGCACTAATGGGTTCAAATATGCAACGTCAAGCTGTACCGCTTTTAAGACCGTATGCGCCTATGGTTGGAACTGGTGTTGAGAAACTTGTCGCACGTGATTCTTGGGAATGTGTAAAAGCCAAGCGTTCAGGTGTGATTGAAAAAGTTGATGGTAGACATATATATGTTATGGGTAGTGAAGATGGTGAAATCTACATAGACTACTATCCATTACAAAAAAATCTTAGAACAAATCAAAACACATCTTTTGCTCAAAAACCGATTGTTAAAGTTGGTGAAGAAGTACAAGCTGGACAAGTAATTGCTGATGGTCCAAATATGGATCAAGGCGAGTTAGCTCTTGGTGTAAATGCAATGGTTGCTTTCATGCCTTGGAATGGATACAACTTTGAGGATGCGATTGTAATTTCTGAAAGGTTAATCCGTAAAGATGCTTTCACATCTGTGCATATTTATGAAAAAGAACTTGAAGCCCGTGAACTTAAGCATGGCGTAGAAGAGATTACTCGTGATATTCCGAATGTTCGTGATGATGAGTTGGCACATCTTGATGATTCAGGAATTGTTAAAATCGGCACACACGTAAGTGGCGGTATGATCTTAGTTGGTAAAGTTTCTCCAAAAGGTGAAGTGAAACCTACTCCAGAAGAAAGACTGCTACGTGCTATTTTTGGTGAAAAAGCCGGTCATGTTGTAAACAAATCACTTTACTGTGCCCCATCTATGGAAGGTGTGGTTGTAGATGTTAAAATCTTTACAAAAAAAGGTTATGACAAAGATCCCCGTACACTAGAGCTTGAAAAAGAAGAACGTGATTACTTAGAGCGTGAGCACTATGACAGACTTCTTATGATAGATAAAGAAGAGATGCTAAGAGTCACTAAACTTTTAACAAAAGAGACTCTTTTAAATGACATCACCATTGCTGAGACCGATTATAAAAAAGGTGACACAATTGATGGTAAAGATTTAGTGGAAGTAAGCCGTTTTGCTATGAATGCCATAGTGAAATCATTCTCAGATGAGATTCAAGATGAGTATACAAAAACTAAAAATTATTTTCAAAAGCAAAAACGTGTTTTTAGAGATGAACATGAAGAGAAGCTTACTATTTTAGAAAAAGATGACATTCTTCCAAATGGTGTTGTTAAATATGTTAAAGTGTATATAGCTACAAAACGTCAACTTAAAGTTGGTGATAAAATGGCTGGTCGTCACGGAAATAAAGGTATCGTTTCTATCATAGTTCCTGAAGTTGATATGCCTTATATGGAAGATGGACGTTCAGTTGATGTTTGTCTAAATCCTCTAGGTGTTCCTTCACGTATGAATATTGGACAAATTTTAGAGATGCACCTTGGTATGGCTGGACGCGAACTTGCTAACCAAATCCAAGAAGAATTTGACTTAAAACAAGCTGATTTTATACAAAATTTACGTTCAAAAATGACAGCTATTGCTGATGTTGCCGGATTGATGAATGCAGCAAAAGTCATTGGTGAAATGAGTGATGAGAAATTCTTAGAATACGCGAGAGATTGGGCAAAAGGTGGTGTTAGATTTGCCACTCCGATTTTTGAGGGTGTGAATCAAGCAGAATTTGATAAATTATTTGAATTAGCTAAAATGGATCAAGATGGAAAAACTGTTGTTTACAACGGTTTGACTGGTGAAAAAATCAAAGAGCGTGTGAATGTGGGATATATGTATATTCTTAAACTTCATCACCTTGTTGATGAAAAAATTCACGCACGTTCCACTGGGCCATACTCACTTGTCACACAACAACCGGTTGGTGGTAAAGCGCTATTTGGTGGTCAAAGATTTGGAGAGATGGAAGTATGGGCTTTAGAAGCTTATGGAGCTTCTGCTGTTCTTAAAGAGATGTTAACTATCAAATCTGATGATGTAGATGGTCGTGTACGTGCTTATAAAGCAATTACAAAAGGCGAGTTAGTGCCAGCTTCAGGTATTCCTGAAACACTGTTTGTATTAACAAAAGAACTTCAAGCATTAGCACTTGATGTAGAGATTATGGACGAGGTTAAAGAGGATGAGTAAATTAGTACCAGTTGCAGTAACTGAAGAAAATAGACCACAAGATATTAAACAACTACAATTCCGTCTGGCATCACCTGATAAGGTGATGTCATGGAGTCATGGTGAAGTGAAAAAACCAGAAACTATTAACTACCGTACTTTAAAACCTGAACGTGATGGTCTCTTTTGTGCAAAAATTTTTGGTCCGGTTCGTGACTATGAGTGTCTTTGTGGAAAATATAAAAAGATGCGTTATAAGGGTGTTGTATGTGAGAAGTGTGGTGTTGAAGTAACTTCTACAAAAGTAAGACGTACTCGTATGGGTCATATTGAACTTGTAACTCCTGTCGCACATATTTGGTATGTTTCTTCATTACCATCACGTATCGGTACTTTACTTGGTATCAAAATGAAAGATCTTGAACGTGTGCTTTATTATGAAGCATACATTGTTGAAACTGGTGGTGAAGCATATTATGATGCAGAAGCAAAAACACCGGTGCTCCAGTATGATGTATTAAATGAAGAACAATACCGTACACTTGTTCAAAGATTTGGTGAACTAGGCTTTAAAGCCCGTATGGGTGGTGAAGTTATTCGTGATTTACTTGAGTCAATTGATTTAGTGGATTTATTCACCACTCTTAAAGATGCACTTGGCGAAACAAAATCTGAAGCGAAGAAAAAAACGATTAATAAACGTCTTAAAGTTATTGAATCATTTTTAAATTCTGGAAATAATCCAGCGTGGATGATGCTAACAGTTTTACCGGTTCTTCCACCAGATTTACGTCCACTTGTATCACTTGATGGGGGTAAATTCGCAGTTTCAGATGTAAATGATTTATACCGTCGTGTTATCAACCGTAACCAACGTCTTAAGCGTTTAGTGGAACTGGAAGCTCCTGAGATTATTGTACGTAATGAAAAACGTATGTTGCAAGAATCTGTTGATGCATTATTTGATAACGGTCGTCGTGCTAATGCTGTAAAAGGTGCTAACAAGCGTCCGCTTAAATCGCTTAGTGAAATTATTAAAGGGAAGCAAGGACGTTTTAGACAGAATCTTCTTGGGAAACGTGTTGACTTTTCTGGACGTTCTGTAATTGTTGTTGGACCGACTTTAAGAATGGATGAGTGTGGATTACCTAAGAAAATGGCTTTAGAGTTATTTAAACCACATTTGATTGCTAAACTTGAAGATAAAGGGTATGCAACCACGGTTAAAGCTGCTAAAAAAATGATAGAAGACAAAACAAATGAAGTTTGGGAATGTCTAGCTGAGATTGTTGATGGCTATCCGGTAATGCTTAACCGTGCACCGACACTTCATAAGCTTTCTATTCAAGCATTTCACCCTAAACTGATCGATGGTAAAGCGATTCAGCTTCACCCTCTAGTTTGTGCGGCATTTAATGCCGACTTCGATGGGGATCAAATGGCAGTTCACGTACCTTTATCTTCAGCTGCTATTGCTGAATGTAAAGTGCTTATGCTTGCATCTATGAATATTATGCTTCCTGCATCTGGTAAAGCGATTGCCACACCGTCTCAGGATATGGTTCTTGGACTTTATTACATCACTTTAGAAAAGAATGGTGTGAAGGGAAGCAATAAACTTTTCGCTAATGTAGATGAGATTAATATTGCACTAGAACATGATGCACTGGATTTACATGCAAAAATCCGTACACGTGTTGATGGAAGAATCATCCATACAACTGCAGGAAGAATGCTTCTTAAAGCAATTTTACCAGAATTTGTTCCTTCAGATTTATGGAACAGAGTTATGAAAAAGAAATATATAAATGAAGTGGTTGATTATGTTCAAAAGCATGGTGGTATTGGTATTACTGCCGGTTTCCTAGACCGTCTTAAAGATTTAGGTTTCAAACATGCAACAGAATCTGGTGTATCAATTTCTGCTGATGATATCCGTATACCAGATATGAAAGCAGCTAAGATCACTGATTCTAAAAATAGAGTTATTGAAATTCAAAAACAATACGAAGCCGGTCTTTTAACTGAACAAGAAAGATACAATAAAATTATTGATGTTTGGACAGATACAAATAATACTCTTGCAACTGAAATGATGAAGCTGGTTCAGACAGATAAAGATGGATTTAACTCTATTCATATGATGGCTGATTCTGGGGCTCGTGGTTCTGCTGCACAAATTAGGCAACTTGCCGGTATGCGTGGTCTTATGGCTAAACCATCTGGTGAAATTATTGAAACGCCGATTGTTTCTAACTTTAAAGAGGGTCTGAATGTAATTGAGTACTTTATTTCGACTCACGGTGCTCGTAAAGGTCTTGCCGATACAGCACTAAAAACTGCAAATGCGGGTTACCTTACCCGTAAGCTGGTTGACGTTGCTCAAAATGTTAAGATTGTTGAACATGATTGTCACACACATGAAGGTATTGAGATTTCAGATATATCTGATCAAAATACTTTAATTGAGTCTTTAGAAGATAGATTGAATGGTAGAGTTTTAGCAGATGATGTAATTGATCCTATCTCAAATGAAATTCTTTTTGCTGAGGGAACTTTACTTGATGAAGTTTCTGCAAAAGTAATTTCAGAAGCTGGAATTAAAACAGCATATATCAGAACACCGACCACTTGTAAAAGTCAAGAAGGTATCTGTGCATTATGTTATGGTGTGAATCTTGCGACTGGTCATATTGTTCGGACTGGTGAAGCTGTCGGTATTGTTGCTGCTCAATCTATTGGGGAGCCTGGTACTCAGCTGACACTTAGAACATTCCACGTTGGGGGAACTGCATCTTCCACTGCGCAAGAGCGTCAAGTTGTTGCTGAGAAAGAAGGTTTTATCCGTTACTATAACCTTAAAACATATGAGTCTAAAGAGGGAAAAAATATCGTTGCAAATCGTAGAAATGCAGCCGTATTATTAGTTGAACCAAAAATCAAAGCACCTTTTAAAGGAAAACTTGAAATTCAAACTATCCATGATGAAGTTTTAATCAGTGTTATCGGTAAAGAAACGGTTCGTTACACACTTCGTAAAAATGAGATTGCAAAACCTAATGAACTTGCCGGTGTTGGCGGACAGATTGATGGTAAGTACTATTTTCCATATGAGTCTGGTACAGAAGTAGCTGAAGACGAATCAATTGTAGAGACTATTAAAGATGGTTGGAATGTTCCAAGTAGAATTCCATATGCTTCTGAAGTTTCAGTTAAAGATGGTGCTCCAGTTACACAAAAGATTTTCGCTAAAGAAGAGGGTACAGTGAAGTACTTCTTACTTAAAGGTGATTTTTTAGAGAGATTTGAAGGCCTTAAAGCTGGGTACGAAGTGGTTGAAAAAGGTCTTTTTGCAACAGTTGTTGACAATAACAACCGTGAAGCAGTAAGACACTATATAGCACGTGGTTCAGTGATTGTTGTAGATGATGATGAAGCTGTGGATGCTTCATCACTTATAGCAAAACCATCAAGTGATGAGTCTGTTGTTATCGCTGAATGGGATCCGTACTCTAACCCTGTAATTTCTGAATCAGATGGTGTGGTACAGTTTGAAGATATTATCGTTGGGGCCACGGCTACTGAACAGCTAGATGAATTAACTGGGAAAACCCGTTTAATGATTAATGATCATATCCCAAGTGAATATAAACCGACGGTTGTAATTGCTACAACTGACGGTGAATTATTACGATATGCGATTGATTCTAAATCTTCATTATTTGTTGAAGACGGTGCTCCTGTTAAAATAGC
>JACKQG010004704.1_pt1 | contig 15687 bp, 14 predicted proteins | sample 8237621 | NCBI WGS metagenome assembly JACKQG01 (sample SAMN15677084, study PRJNA649215) | marine metagenome | biome: marine; feature: Black Sea; material: saline water; isolation source: suspended particulate matter (SPM) from the Black Sea western gyre | collected 2013-06-09/2013-06-10 | depth... | reverse complement strand
GGTCTCAATGAAGGGGTCCTGCCCATAAAACGAGTTTGATGAAATCTGAATGCGGCAGTCACACCCATTGCTTATCGAAATCATTGATTTAAAACTCCGCTTGATGATAAGCTCAAGCCAGTGTTAGCATTCGTCCTCAATAAACCTTTACGGCCCGTTAAATGACACCCGACAAATTCAAACTCGCCGTCCTGGTTTCAGGACGAGGTTCTAATCTGCAGGCCATCATTGACAGCATTGAAAAAAATGAGCTACAGGCTGAAATTGCCTTGGTGATCAGTAATGTGAAAAATGCCTACGCCTTGGAACGGGCACACAAACATGGCCTTGATGGACTTTTTCTCGACCCCAAATCTTATTCCGACCGAAATGGCTACGAGCAGAGTCTGGTAGAGCATATCCAATCCAAATCCGTTAATCTGGTTTGTCTGGCTGGATATATGCGGGTTCTGGGCAAATATTTTATTGAAGCTTTTTCAGATCGAATCATTAACATTCATCCCTCGTTACTTCCCGCATTCCCCGGGCTACACGTACAAAAACGAGCCCTGGAGCATGGGGTTCGGTTTTCAGGGTGTACAGTGCATTATGTCAACGAGGAAGTGGATGGAGGTGCTATCATTTCGCAGGCGGTGGTTCCCATTTTTGATAATGACGATGAGGCCTCTCTGTCCGAAAGGATTCTAGAACAGGAGCACATCATTTATCCCGAAGCCATTCGACTGATTCTTGAAGACCGTTTGACCCTTTCAGGTCGAAGGGTTCTGCATAACAAATAGTAAGAGGAAACTTTCTTGAACTTTCTACAAAAGTTTTTAGCTACACTCGCCCTACTGATACTTCCAGGAACCCTCTTTGCGGAGACTGCTGAACAACAAGCTCTGGATGCCATTCAAAGTCAGTATGAAAAAATTTTAACCTTTGAGGCCGATTTCATCCAGAAGTCTTACGTTAAAATGATGAACCAGACCCAGAGCGTCGAAGGTCAGGTACAAATCAAGAAGCCCGGAAGAATGAGATGGGTCTATGGAGCCCCAGACACACAGATTCTAATCAGCAATGAGAAAACCCTTTGGCTTTATGTCCCCGATGAGGAGCAAGCCACCAAGGTACCAGTTGAAAGCATCTACTCTTCCAACACCCCGGCACTTTTTCTGGCAGGAAAAGGAAAACTGACCCAGGCCTTTAACGTTGAAAGTGTGAGCCATGAAAACCAGAATATTATTGTCACCCTCGTCCCTAAAAGTGCGGATCAAGGTCTGGCAAGGCTAGTCCTTATAGCTGACAAGAAAAACTACCAAATTACCGGATCGACCGTGTATGATAAATTAGGAAACAAAACAGAAATTCGTTTCAACCGGATTCGAGTTAATCAGGAAATCCCGGAAGAACAATTCCAACTCAAGACTCCACCCGGTGTGGAGATTTTGGATTACACACAAACGCCTTAACTCTCATGTTTGAACTTTCAATATTTTCTTTAGATGCAGTCCTCAGTTTCGGGACTAAAATGCTGGCTTTTTTGGGAGGCTTGGCGGCTCTCATCTTCGTCCATGAACTCGGGCATTTTCTAGTCGCCCGAAAAGTGGGCGTCGTGGTGGAAAAGTTTTCTCTCGGCTTCGGGCCTAAAATTGTAAGCTTTACACGCGGAGGCACCGAATACCTCCTTGCCTGGATTCCCCTTGGCGGCTACGTCAAAATGAAAGGGGAAGAAGTTGGAGAAGAGGACGCTGACGAAAAAGGGTCATTTTCTGCCGCTCCAGTTATGCATCGGCTGGCCATTGCATTCGCGGGTCCGTTATTCAATATCCTGTTTGCCATCGCCATTTATTATTGTGTTTATCTGGCAGGGGTTCCGGCACTCGCTCCCGTTGTTGGTACGGTTAAGGATGAATCTCCGGCCTTGGTTGCAGGACTTCAAACGGGCGACCGGATTTTAGCCATCGGCGATAAAAAAATACTTTATTGGGAACAACTCCAGAAAATCGTCCATGATTCTCCAGGCCACTCGTTAGATTTCCAGATAGAAAGAAGCTCAGGAACTCTGGCCCAGATTGCCATCACCCCCATCTCCGAACAAATCAGTGATCTTTTTGGTGACAAGGAAAACGTTGGCCTGATCGGGATCACCCCGCTGGTAAGAAATATTTTCTATGTAAAAGAAGACTCCCCGGCTGATCGGGCGGGAATCAAAAAAGGCGATATTCTGGTTTCGGTGAACAATACTGTTATTTTTGGCTGGGGAGATCTGAAGACTGCGGCCATCGACAAGCCCGGCCAAAAACTGACCTTCAGAATACTCAGAAACGGAACAGAAATCGTAACAACACTGACACCAGAATCCAAGATCGTAAAGGACATTGAAGGCAAAAGCACAGAAGTAGGCCTACTCGGCATCGGCATGGCCGGAGAAATGACAACGGAAAAATACGGTGTTTTTGGAGCCCTAAAAAGATCCATCGAGGAAACAAACAGACTGACTTATCTGATCGCCGTCAGCATCAAAAAAATGGTTATGGGCTCCATCCCCGCAGACTCCATCGGCGGCCCCATTCTGATTTTTCAAATTTATGGAGAACAGGCTGAGCAGGGCTTTAATGAACTGATTCGGTTGACCGCGCTTTTGAGCATCAACCTGGGTCTGCTCAACTTACTACCGATTCCGGTTCTGGATGGAGGCCATATTTTCTTTTTCCTGATAGAAATTCTTAAAGGAAAACCTGTTAGCGAGAGGAGCCGTGAACGGGCGCAGCAGGTTGGGATCTTCATGTTGCTCAGCCTCATGGTGTTCGCATTTTACAACGACATCATGCGACTCATTACCTGACAATATATTCTACTTATGCAAAAGATTGAGAGCCGAATCCGGGACCTCAAGGAAGCCGCAGGGAAATTATCCATAAAAATTGAAGTCGCCAATCTCAATGATCAGGAGTTTGCTATACAAAGCGGCTACTGCAAACTCAATGGCGAGGACCTTATAATTCTGGACAAAAATCTTCCAGACGAGGAACATCTGATAGTTATTTTGGATACTTTGAAAAAATTTAATCTCGACAACATCTATGTTGCTGACTGGATACGAGAAAAAATTGACACCGACAAAACCGATGGAGCTCAATCATGACCCTTCTTAAAACGATTCTTCCTGAACTACGCCGGGGAAAACTCAAGGCCCTTCTGGATGACGGCAAGACCGTGCGGGTGCTTGAAGCTCATAATGGTTTGAGCGGTATCATCGCTAACACGGTTGAAGTGACCGGAGACACGGATGGACAAACCGTTGTCCGCCAGTTCGATGCCATCTGGGAAAGCAGTCTCACCGACTCGGCCTCGAAAGGCCATCCCGACATCGAAGTCATCACCTTTGACTCCCGGCTCCATAGCATCAACGAAATTCTCGCAGTGACCGACAAACCCATGATTGTTGACGGCGATACAGGCGGAGACGCAAACACTTTCGAATATACCGTCTCCAAACTTGAGCGAGCGGGTGTGTCTGCGGTGATTATAGAAGACAAGGTTTTTCCCAAGCGCAACAGCCTGGAGGCTGGAGTCCAGCAAAACCTGCAAGAACCTGAAGTCTTCGCACAAAAAATTCGGCGCGGGAAAAGCATTCAGAAAAGCAGTGAGTTCATGATTATTGCCCGCATTGAAAGCCTCATAGCCGGAAAATCCATGGAAGATGCGCTCAACAGGGCTACGCAATACCTCAAAGCCGGAGTCGATGGGATTATGATCCACTCCAAATCCAAAAACCCGGATGAAATCCTGGAGTTCGCCGAAAAATACAAGCTTATTTTAAAAGATCTGGCATTGAGCAAGCCGCTGGTGTGCGTGCCCACCACTTATAATCGGATCACGGAAGATGAGTTGAGTGCCGCCGGATTCAACATCATCATTTATGCTAATCACCTTTTACGCAGCGCCTATCAGGCGATGACGGAAACCGCAAAGACCCTTCTTCGCAACCAAAGATCACTGGAAGCAGACCCTCTATGCGCACCCGTCCGGGAAATTTTTAAAACCGTAGGTTTTTTGGACGTCAAGGAAAAAGACCAGGAGGATGAAAAAACGACCAACACACCGGTGATCATTCCCGCTGCCGGGGAAGACCCGGTTTTCAAGAAAATTCTAAATGGCAAACCGAAGGCCATGTTGGAGATTGGTAGCAAGACCCTTCTCGACCACCAGATTCAAATACTGAGCAACGCAAACCTCGCGGACATCACACTCATCGCGGGATATGGCAAGGAAAACCTAAAGGCCGAGGGCATTAGCATTCTGGAAAACCCTGACTACCAGAAAGGGTCCCTGCTCAATTCACTAATGGTTGCGAAAAATAAAATGGTCAATGGGTTCATCATGCTGTATTCAGACATTCTCATAGAGGATCAGATTCTCAGCAAGTTGGTGGACTGCAAGGAAGATATTATTCTCGTCGCCGACAATTCCACCCAGTATCACCAGCCGGAAGAGGGAAATATTCTCGACTACATTATCACCAAAAATCACTATAAGCCGAAGCGCCGAGAAATCCGTTTCGTCAGTGAAAACATAGTGGGGAAAATCGGCCACAAAATAAACCCGAAAACCGCAACCCACGAGTTCATAGGTCTTGCCCGGTTCAGCAAAACCGGTGCCGAACAATTTCTCGAAACCTATGATGATGTTATTAAAAATTTTACCGGCCCCTTTCAAGAATCAGACGATATTTCCAGGCTGGATTTCACCGACCTCATCCAGGAAATGATCGACCGGGGTTTCGCCATCCACTATATGGAAATACATAAAGGCTGGCTGGAAATACATACTGCGGACCATATTGCCCTTGCTCAAAAGTCCTTTAGCGCATAAAATCGTCCGTCCTGTTTATCTGCATTAACCATCGAGACACTCGCATGCATTTCTCAAAACTTTTCATTCCAACTTTAAAAGAATCCCCTGCTGACGCAGAAGTCATCAGCCACAAGCTCATGGTACGCGCGGGGATGATCCGACAACTTGCATCGGGAATTTATTCCATTCTTCCCTTGGGACTTCGGGTTTTAAGGAAGGTAGAACAAATCATCCGGGAAGAGATGAATCAAATCGACGGACAGGAAGTTTTTTTGCCTAGCATCCAACCTGCCGAACTATGGACAGAAAGTAAACGGTGGGATTTTTATGGCAAGGAATTGTTGCGCATTAAAGACCGGCATGGCCGGGAATTCTGCTACGGCCCTACCCATGAAGAGGTCATCACCGATATCGTGAGAAAGGAAGTTAAGTCCTACCGCCAACTGCCCATTTTGCTGTATCAGATTCAGACCAAATTTCGCGACGAAGTTCGGCCTCGGTTCGGTATCATGCGCGGACGAGAATTCATGATGAAGGATGCCTACAGTTTTCATACCGATGAAGAAGACACCCAACACACATACAAACAAATGGCGCAGGCCTACACCAATATCTTTAAAAAATGCGGATTAGAGTTCAAACAGGTTCAGGCCGATTCGGGAACCATCGGTGGGAGCTTTTCGCATGAGTTTGCGGTGCTCGCAGATTCGGGAGAAGATGATATCGGTTTCTGTGAATCGTGTGGTTACGCCTCGAACCTGGAATTGGCAGAATCAAAACCACCTGCCTCCTCCACACCTCCTGCCGCGCCACAGGACATGAAAGAAGTGGAGACACCCGGACAAAAATCTGTGGAAGCAGTCGCAGGGTTTCTCAACCTGCCTGCCCGGCAAATCATAAAAACCATCCTGTTTGAAAATGAGAACGGTCTGGTAGCGGGGCTGGTTCGCGGTGACCACGAGATCAACCTCGTCAAGCTGAGAAACCTGATCGGTTGTGAATGGTTGCAACCGGCTGAAGAAAAGGCTCTCTCAAAGCACCCGGAGTTACATTGTGGATATGTCGGGCCTGTAGGACTCGATCTCCCCGTTTATGCAGACTGCGAAATTTCTGCCCTGCACGATTTTGTCACCGGGGCCAACAAACCCTCCACCCATTTCACCGGGGTTCAAATTGAGCGGGATTTGAAAATCAAACAATTCAGCGACATCAGAACCGTCAAAGCCAACGATCCCTGCCCGCGTTGCGATGATGGAAAATACCAGGTCAAACGCGGAATTGAAGTGGGTCATATATTCATTCTTGGCACCAAATATTCCTCAGCAATGAAAGCTTTTTATCTGGACCAGCAAGGCAAAGAAAACGCAATGGTCATGGGTTGTTATGGAATTGGAGTCGGCCGCACCGCTGCTGCCGCCATTGAACAAAACCATGATGACAGAGGAATTGTCTGGCCCCTGAACCTGGCTCCTTTTCAAGTCATTATCATCCCGGTTAATTATTCCAATGATGAATTGAAAGCTGTCTGTGACAGCATTTATGACCAGCTTCGGAAAACCGGCATTGAAACCCTGCTTGACGACCGGTCAGACCGTCTGGGAGTTAAATTGAAAGATGCGGACCTCATAGGAATTCCGCTGCAAATCATTGTGGGCCCCAAAAACCTTTCTGCCGGACAAGTCGAGATCAAAATCCGCAAAACCAATGAATCGGGTCTCCATCCCTATCCCCAAGTCATTGACGATATCCCTAATATTTTAAAAGAGTTATAAAAAACCGGTCGACTCGGGTGAGCCCCAGTTTTCCCTTGAAATCGAACCTTAAGTTCTTGTACAATCCCCATTGACATCTACGGGTCCTGCATCGCGGGCTTTGAGCCCGCTTTTTTTTATTTTTTTCAGGTCACTTGAGACTCATATGGATCGTTTTAGAGACCTCGGTTCTATCGTCCCCAAAAGATGCAAAAATCTAAGGACCCACTCGGCAGTAGAGGTTTAAATGGCAAAAGTCCCCATTTCGCAAGCGGTTATGAGTTTGATCGAACCGGTTCTTACGACAGAGGGACTGGAGTTGGTGGATGTTGAATACAAAAAAGAGGGGAAAAGCTGGGTTTTAAGGATATTTATCGACAAAGAGGGGGGGATCACGGTTGCAGACTGCCAGAAAGTCAGCCACCTGACCGGCGATCTCATCGATGTCGAGGAAACGATCACCACCCCCTTTAACCTGGAGGTCTCATCCCCGGGACTGAATCGGGTTCTGAAACGGGAAAAAGATTTTTTAAAATTCAAGGGAAGGCGAATCCACCTGCACAGCCTTTCCCCGATTGACAATAGAAGAAAATTTACCGGTATCCTTACAGATTTTAAGGATCAAACCGTGTTTTTAGAATTAGACGGAAAGATTTTAGAAGTTCCGTTACGCCAGGTTGGCAAAGCAAATTTAGTCATTGAAATTTAGGTAAAAGCATCATGAACATGGAAACACTCAGCATTCTGGAGCAACTCAGTCGCGATAAGGGCATCGATAAGGACATCCTGATCGATGCCTTGAAGGCTGCGGTCGAGGCTGCCGTGCGAAAAAGATATCCGACGGTCAAGGAGTTGCAAAGTGAATTCAATGAAGCCACTGGAGAAGTTGAAATATATTTCGAAAAAACAGTCGTTGAAGAAGTTGATCTGCCAGATGAGCAAATCAGCCTGAAAGATGCTTCAGCACTTGCTGACGATATCCATGTCGGCGAACAGGTTCTCGTCCAGCAGGTTCTCGAAAATTACGGACGCATTGCCGCACAACTCGCCAAGCAGGTGATCGTGCAAAAAGTTCGCGAAGCAGAAATTGACCTGATCTACAATGATTACATCGATAAAAAGGGCGAGTTGATCAACGGTATGGTTCAGAGAATGGAACATGGAGACCTTATCGTTGACCTGGGGAAAGCCGAAGGTGTTCTGCCTCGACGGGAGCAAGTTTTCCGCGAAAGCTTTAATCGCGGAGAACGAATACGAGCGTATGTTCTTGATGTCCGAAAAACGCCTAAGAACGCTTTGGTTATCCTTTCCCGTACTCATATCGGATTGATCAAGGGTTTATTCGAGATGGAAGTTCCTGAGATCAGCGAGGGGATGGTGGAAATCATGGGAGTGGTTCGCGAGCCTAACGGGCGCACCAAGATTTCAGTGCGAACCAACGACCGGGAAATCGATGCAGTAGGTGCTTGTGTCGGTATGCGTGGAATGAGGGTGCAGTCTATTGTTCAGGAACTGCGCGGCGAAAAAATTGACATCGTTGAATTCTCCGAAGACCCGGAAACCTATCTCAAAAATGCGTTGAGTCCGGCTAAGGTTTCAAGAATCATCGTGAATCCCAATGAAAAACAAATGACGGTCATCGTGGCTGAAGACCAGATGTCTCTGGCTATAGGAAAAAAAGGGCAGAACGTACGACTGGCTGCAAAACTGGTGCGCTGGAAAGTGGACATAAAAGGTCCCTCTGAAGCTATGGAGCTGGGTCAACACCACGCCTTTTTGACTCCTGCTGAAGTCTCCACAGTGGATTTCCTTGATGACGTGAAAAACGCCAAAGGTTTGGGTGAAAAAGTGATGACCATCCTTTTCACTAATGACCTTGTTACTTACGAAGAGGCGCTGATCCGGGGAGTGAAAGGGTTAACTCAGTTGGCGGGTATTGGTCCTAAAAAAGCCGAGGCTCTGATCCAACTGGCAGAGGAACAAAAGAAACAGTTCGCGCTGGAACAAGAAGCGGCAAAAGCGGCAAGCCTTGAAGCTGAAGAACCGACAGACACCGAAACCCCGGACAGTGAGCCTGAAACACCGGTTCAGGAAGAAGAAATTGTAGCTGAAGGTGAGGAAGAAGAGGAGGAGGTCCTTATACAAGAATTAATAGGGCTGACCCCTGAGGTGCTGAAATCTCTGGCCGACAACGGATTCGAAACAATCGCCGAACTTTCTGTCACTCCTCTGGATGAGTTAATTGCCATGGAAGGTGTTGATGAAGAGATGGGGAAATCTATATTGGAACAGGTCAAACAACGCTTGGGAAATCCTGAAAATGTTTAAAGCTCAGATCAAATCAGTCTCGTTCTATTACGACAGAAAAACTTTGCCCAAACCCGTGAACCGCTTATCGACTCCGGGTCTTAAGAAAATTGTGATGTTGTCCCATAACAGGAGGAAATTTGGCTAAGATTCGCATCAACAAACTGGCCTTGGAGCTCAATATTCAGAATGACCAGATCATTGAGGCTCTACATAAGCATGACGTGGCTGTAAAGAATCATATGAGTTCCATTGATGAAGAAGCCGCGCAATATATCCGCGAACTCTTTACGCCCAAAACTGCTGAGCCTGCTACCACCACCAAAAAGGTGATCAAAAAAGCCAAGGCAAAAATTAAAATCATGGCTCCCTCCAAGGTGAAAGTCACAACCGCAAAAACTCAGGCGAAATCTACCGCCGCAAAAAAAGCCGAGAAGAAACCGGACAAAAAAGCCGAAAAAACCTCAAAGACCAAGGCCGAGACAAAAGAAGAAACTAAAACTGTGGGAAAAACCGCAGAAACAGCGGAAAGTAAAACCGGGAAAAAACTCGGCCTCAAAATTGTCAAAAAAGAGGACAAACCAAAACCCGTCGAAAAAAAACCGGCCCCGGCTGCAAAAGAAAAACCGGCCCCGGCTACAAAAGAAAAACCCGCTGCGGTGACAGCACCTCCCGTTGCTCCCAAATCAGATCCAGAAATTGCTGTGCCGGAAGAAAGTTTCGAGCTGGTTCAAATTGGCGAGAATACACCCGTGCGGGAACTGGCCGAGAAATTGAAATGCACCCCGAATACAATCATTAAGGAATTAATGATTTTCGGAATTCTGGCCAACATCAACCAGACCCTGAACTTTGACCTTGCCAGCAAGGTGGCAGACAAGCTCGGGTTCGAGGTTGAACTTCATATTGAAAAATCTGAACTCGACTTTCTGGAAGAGGAAGAAGACAACATTAAAGACCATATTTCCCGTGCTCCGATTGTGACCATCATGGGCCATGTTGATCACGGCAAGACCTCCCTTCTGGATGCCATCCGTAAAACTGATGTCACTAAAATGGAAGCGGGTGGAATCACCCAGCATATTGGCGCTTATCAAGCTCGCATCAAGGGGTCGTCCATCACCTTCCTCGACACACCGGGACACGAAGCCTTTACAGCCATGAGGGCCAGGGGCGCACAGGTAACAGATATTGTCGTTCTGGTTGTCGCCGCCGATGACGGAATCAAACCGCAAACAAAAGAAGCAATTCATCATGCAGAGGCGGCCGGGGTTCCTATTCTTGTCGCCATCAACAAAATTGACAAAGCCGATGCGAAACCCGATGAAGTCAAAAAGCAATTGGCCGACCTGGGTCTTCTGCCTGAGGACTGGGGTGGACAGACAATTTACGTGGAAGTCTCGGCCCTGAACGGAACGGGAATTGACCACCTGCTTGAAAACCTGCTCCTGCAAGCGGAAGTCATGGAGCTGAAAGCCAATCCGTCACTACGTGGTAGAGGAGTGGTGATCGAGTCCAGGCTGGATAAAGGACGTGGGCCTATCGCCACCATGATTATTGAAAGCGGCACCTTGAGGGTTGGCGAGCCTTTTATTGTGGGCTGTTATTTCGGCAAGGTTCGAGCGCTTGTTGATGATAAGGGCAAAAAAATTAAGCAAGCCATTCCTTCCACTCCTGTAGAGGTTGTGGGGTTGCCGGATGTTCCGCAACCCGGTGACCACTTCATGGTAGTTCGGGACGAAAAAAAGGCCCGGCAGCTCAGTAGCCTGAGACTGCAGGAACAGCGGGAAATCCAACTGGCCAAATCCACCCGCATCACCATGGATGACCTGCATCAGCAGATTGTTGAAGGTCGGATTAAAGAACTCAACCTGATTATCAAGGCAGACGTCCAGGGCTCGATTCATGCCGTCCAGGAAGCTTTTGGTAATTTAGGCGATAAGGAAGTTCGCATCAAATGTATTCATGATGCTGTCGGAGGTATCACCGAGTCAGATGTTCTTCTGGCTTGCGCGTCCAACGCCATCATTATCGGATTCAACGTGCGCCCGACGGACCAGGCCACGAAACTGGCCACTCGCGATAAAGTAGATATTCGTCTCTACAGCATTATTTACGATGCCATCAATGATATGAAGCAAGCCTTGCAGGGAATGTTGGCTCCAAAATTCAAAGAGATCATTGTCGGTAAAGCAGAAATCCGCGAGGTGTTTACCATTCCTAAAGTCGGTACCATTGCCGGATGCCATGTTCTGTCGGGAAAAATAGAACGCAACCTGGAAGCCCGCCTGATTCGAGACAGTGTGGTGGTCTATCAGGGCAAGATCGCATCCATCAGAAGGTTTAAGGACGACGTCAAGGAAGTTGCGGCAGGTTACGATTGTGGTATCTCTATCGAGAAATTTCAGGATATGAAACAAGGGGACGTGATCGAACCATTTATTTTGGAAGAAATCAAACACTGATATGCGGTTTTCCGCAAAGAAAAATGATTATCGGTTGTTGCTCTATAAAGTTTTATTTGCACGGAAACCGATCTTTAAAAGGTAAACGCCAGGTCGTCAGGTCAATTAAAGACCGGCTCAAGAACAACTTTAATGTGTCAGTCGCAGAAGTTGGGGATCAGGACAATTGGCAAAGCCTCCACATCGGCATCTCCGCTGTGGGGTCTGACCGTCCGTACATGGATGGGTTGTTGACAAAGGTGGTCGATGCTATTGATCGAATGAATCTGGCCGAGATCACCGATTGCAAAACCGAAACCATGAATCTTGGCTCCGGAAACTATTTGAAATAGCAGGTATTTTCATGCGGTTCAAGCGCTCTCAAAGAATTCAGGAACTCCTTCTTGAGGAGATTTCAAAGCTGGTTCAAAGTGGATTGAAAGATCCCCGGATAGGCTTCACCACCATTACCAAGGTGGAGGTTTCTGATAATCTCAAACACGCTAAAATATTTGTCAGCGTAATGGGTTCCGAACAAGAAAAAATCGACACCCTGGACGGGCTGGTAAATGCTAAAGGGTTCATCCGTAATGCATTGGGCAAGAACCTTTATTTAAGGTATCTTCCTGAGCTGGAGTTTCGCCGGGATGATAACGCCGATCATGTTGAAAAAATATCAAGGATACTCAATGGACTGCACTCTGAATCAGGTGGTCAACCTCTATAAACCGTCTGGCCCCACTTCATTTTCCATGGTTCAATTGGTGAAGAAGATTCTGGGTGTAAAAAAAGCTGGGCATATAGGCACCCTGGACCCTATGGCGGAGGGTATTTTGCCCATCTGCCTGAACCTGTCGACCCGGATTATTCAGTTTCTTGGCCCGTTATCCAAGCGTTATCAATGCACTATGGTTCTGGGTTCGGCCACAGACACTCAAGACTCTACCGGGAAGCCCATTTTTGAAGGGGACCCTTCCGGGGTCACCGAAGTTCAGGTTCGGAACCTGCTCATAAGCTTTACCGGGGAACAAAAACAAGTTCCCCCCATGTACTCGGCAAAGAAGAGTAACGGAATTCCTCTTTACAAATTAGCCAGAAATGGTATTACTATCGAGAGAAAACCCGTCTCAGTGCATTTTTATTCCATTGATTTTGTAAATATGGAAGGAAATCGGGTAGAATTTGAAGTACATTGTTCTGCAGGAACTTACATCCGCACCCTGTGCCATGATATTGGGCAAAGCTTGGGTTGCGGTGCGCATATGTCCGGATTGATTCGGAAACAGGTGGGAGTGTTTACGCAAGACTCTTCACTCACTCCTGAAGCGTTGGAAACCGCAAACAATAATGGAAGTCTGGCAAGATTGCTTTTTCCTGTGGAAAAAGCTTTGGAATTTCTTCCTGAAATCCGCATCAACGATGATTTCGTAGAGCCTATTGCCAATGGCAATGCCCTGCCTAAATTTTCATTGAAGGCATATCCTGAAGAATTTAAACCCGGGATGATGATGCGCGTTTGCAACGGTAGCGACAAGGTGCTCGCCATCGTTGAACCTCTTGTCGATCAGGAACAGTTCAGCCAAATGGCACCAAAAGATATCGCATTTAAATTAAAGCGTGTTTTAATTTAGTTATAAACATTTGAAATTTGAAGGAAAAAGATTGGAATGTTTTCGCAGGGGCACCACCGAAAATGTGTCTCTACGAAAACATTTCCAAATCGTTTTCCCGCATTCAACGAGTTGGAGAAAAAATCATGACAATGAGCGCAGAACAAAAAACTACTGTTATTACTGATTACAAGCTTCATGAAAAAGACACGGGGTCTTCAGAAGTGCAGATTGCACTGCTAACAAAACGCGTCACCTATTTGACCGAACATTTCAAGACGCATGCCAAAGACCACCATTCCCGGCGCGGATTACTCAAGCTGGTGAGCCAGAGACGAAAACTTTTGGATCATTTGAGAAAAGAAAATATTAGCCGTTACCAGAGCATTATTTCAAAGCTCGGCATACGCAGATAATCGCGCCCAACCTACCCTGAATTCTCAGGACAAAAAATATTGGAGAGATATTAATGGAAAAAGTTGAAATAGACATAGATGGTAAATTGATTTCATTGGAAGCCGGGGATCTAGCCCGGCAAGCCGGCGGTGCAGTTGTAGTCCGTCAAGGTGATACCATGGTGCTGGTCACTGCTACCATGGCTAAAGAACCCAGAGAAGGAATCGATTTTTTCCCCCTGACTGTAGATTACCGGGAGAAAACTTATGCCGCCGGAAAAATTCCCGGCAGTTTTTTCAAGCGGGAAGCTCGCCCCGGAGACATCGAAACCCTCATTTGCCGATTGATCGACAGGCCTATCAGGCCTTTGTTCCCAAAAGGGTTCAAAAACGAAACTCAAGTCGTTGGAATAGTCGTATCGCATGACCAGGTCAATCCCCCGGATGTCAATGCCATCACCGGTGCTTCTGCTGCGTTGATGATCTCCGACATTCCGTTTGAGACCCCTGTTGCAGGGGCTCGTATTTCCCGGGTAGAAGGCAAGCTGATTTTCAATCCCACTTACGAAGACACAGCAAACAGTGATCTGAACCTGATCATGGCGGGAACCTCCGACGGAATCGTCATGGTTGAAGCCGGTGCCAACGAAGTGAGCGAGCAGGAAATGATGGAAGCTCTTGAGTTCGGTCACGAAAGAATTAAAAAAGTAATCGGCATTCAGATCAAGCTGCGTGAACTTCTGGGCAAGGAAAAACTTAAAGTAGAAGAGCCCAAAGTAGACGAAGCACTGAAAAGTAAAATTCACACACAGGCCGCATCCAGACTGAATGATGCAATGCAGATCGCAGGCAAGCACGAGCGCAGCGATGCCATCAAAAAAATCAAATCCGACCTCAGCGAAGCGTTGAGTCCTGAAGAACAGGAAGAGCGAAAAGGCGAAGTTAAGGATATTTTCCATGATCTGGAAAAAGACGTTGTGCGCAACCTTGTTCTCGACAAACAGTATCGGGTAGATGGCAGAGGCCTCGCCGATGTTCGACCTATCAGCATCAAGGTCGGCTATTTGCCGCGAGTACACGGTTCCGCTGTTTTTACTCGTGGCGAAACCCAGGCTCTTGTTTCCGCCACCATGGGAACTTCGGCGGACGAACAACGGATCGACAGTTTGGAGTTTAAGGGCACCAAGTCTTTTCTCCTGCACTACAATTTCCCGGCATTTTGTACCGGTGAAGTTAAGTTTATTGGTGGCCCCGGACGGCGCGAAATAGGCCACGGAATGCTCGCCGAGAGATCCCTCATACCCGTTCTGCCGAGTAAGGAAAAATTCCCTTACACCATCCGCATAGTTTCCGAGATTCTGGAGTCTAACGGCTCCTCCTCCATGGCTTCAGTGTGTGGCGGTTCGCTCTCAATGATGGATGCAGGTGTCCCCATTAAAGCCCCGGTTGCGGGCATCGCTATGGGACTGATTAAAGACGGCGACCGAGTGGCGATTCTTTCCGACATTCTCGGTTCCGAAGATCATCTCGGCGATATGGACTTTAAAGTAGCGGGAACCAGCAAAGGAATCACCGCTCTGCAAATGGATATCAAAGTGGACGGCTTGGATCGTGACCTCATGGGCAAAGCCCTTGAGCAAGCTAAGGAAGGGAGAATGCATATCCTCGGTGAAATGGATAAAGCCCTGCCAAGCCCGAGGGATGAAATGTCCAAATACGCACCAAGAATCGTGCAGATTACGGTTCCGAAAGATAAAATTCGCGATGTTATTGGACCCGGCGGCAAAGTCATCCGCGATATCATTGACAAAACCGGCGTCACCATCGACATCAACGATGATGGGGTGGTCTCAATCGCCTCCTCCGATGAGGAAGCCGCCAAAAAGGCCATTGAGTATGTGCAAAACCTGGTTCAGGAAGTCGAAGTCGGGAAGATTTATCTCGGCAAGGTCAAAAAGATCGTCGATTTCGGAGCCTTCGTGGAAATTTTCCCCGGCACCGATGGCCTCGTACACATCTCGCAAATATGTGACCGCCGCATCAAAAATGTCAGTGACGAGATCCAAGAAGGTGATGAGATCCGAGTCAAGGTCATTGATGTGGATCAACAAGGCAAGGTCAAGCTCAGCCGCAAGGAAGCTTTGAAAGACGCGGTAGCAGCAGAATAACCCAATAGCTTAAAATAAAACGGGATGGGCTTTTAAAAAGCTCATCCCGTTTTTTTATTGCGGAGTACCTCCGCTGGTAATGAGCACGTGATATTCATCATTTGCCTTCGTGCCCCGAAGCAACTGTGTTAAATGTCAAGCATTGGAGATGAGATTTTCATTCCAGAGTGTTT
>JACKQG010004703.1_pt1 | contig 15688 bp, 11 predicted proteins | sample 8237621 | NCBI WGS metagenome assembly JACKQG01 (sample SAMN15677084, study PRJNA649215) | marine metagenome | biome: marine; feature: Black Sea; material: saline water; isolation source: suspended particulate matter (SPM) from the Black Sea western gyre | collected 2013-06-09/2013-06-10 | depth... | reverse complement strand
GAACCGCTGTCTGTGATACATCTACAGCGCCCTTGGCCGGATCCGGATTTGAGACTGCTCCTTCGGTAATAAAACTCCAAACATTGCCTTTATGCGTTTCGATAATATCGAACTCATCGACCCGCCAGTAGTAAGTCCTGGCCATTTTAAGTGCACCGGGATTGTAGGTCGTAGCTCCCTGAGCCTGACCTCCGGCTGCATTATTAACATCGTCAAAGTTGTCGCCGAAATACACGGTGTGCAGCTTCGCTCCATAGCCGGCAGTCCATCTAAGTCTGCCATCTACAAATACAGACTCGGCTCCATCAGCCGGATTGGGTAAATAGGCCGTCTTGGGCGGCACCGTAAAGCTCCAGACATAACCCTTCCAGGGACTGTTCGCATCGGCCTCATCGACTTCGTCAACTCGCCAGTAGTATGTTGTGCCGTTAACGAGACCATCGGGATAGGGCATACCGGGAAAACCAACAACGAGAAAGTCTGCTGCCTGATTCCCCTGGAATGCAGCTTCGGCGCCGGCTTCCACATCGGCGAGATTTTCACTGAAATATACATTGTGTGAGGTCGCAAAATTACCCGCCTTCCAGTTAAGGCTTGCCCATGTGTCGGGGTGGATAGCACCATCCTCCGGATTCGGTTCCTTGGCTTTTTCGAGATCTACAAAACCTATCTGGATATTATCGATGCGAATACTTCCAACGGTACCGGCAGCCGAATCGCAGGAGAAGAGCACAGTGCCGATGTCGGTCAGTGCGGTATTCGTTAAAGTAGCGACCACCACATCGTTAAGGGTGAGCATAAAGTCTGTACCGAATTGCTCCAACACCAGGTTGTTGTACTCCCCAGCTACTATATCTGAGCCGGCGATGTCGGTCCAGCCAGGCCAACTGCCATCTTCGGAATTGGCCTGGATGAGGGGGCCGCCCCATGTGTAGATCTCGATGAATGCGGCGGTATCCACATCGTCGATGCGGACGTGGACATTGAAGTTGTCACCCTCCTTGAAGTCGAAAGAGATTTTCGTTTCACCATTAGCGTCTCGGCTAAGACCCGACCGCGCCCAGTCGACGGCCTGCTCACCGGCGATGAGAACCTCGTTGCCAACGATTGTGACCTCAATAGTCCCATCAGCCTGAGTAGCCCAACCGTTCCCTAATTCGCCATTAGGTCTATCGAAGTCGTCCAGGAAACCTGCCCGGCAAGGGATGGCAACCGAGAGCACAAGAACAATCATAGTGAAAGTTTGGATCTTACCCATCTTACTTCCTCCAAAAAAGAGTTAAAATGATTACGAATTAATTTTAGTCACACACCAAAACATATATTGTTTATTAGGATTGCCTGTTTCCAACTCAGCAAACGAAAAAGAAAATCTAAAATGCAGCCTCCTTCCTTTTTAACGCAAAATCCACAATAACCAGATTATATTTATACTGATATTCAGTATATTTATACTAAATTGCCTATCTTTCCGTCAAGGATAATCTTTTGATTATGTCTTAGTAAACTTGACTGATATAACTGTGTATGAATGCAGCGAAAAGGCCGTATCATGTACACCACCAAGTCCCTCGGCTGATTTTCACAAGCTCAAGTGTTAAATTGGCTTACGAATGCCCGTAATCATTGGCCTGCTGTTATTTCGCCAGAAAGTGTTCGAGGAAAAGGTATATCTGTTCGTTCGATTCCGGAGTTGGAGAATGGGCCTTGCGGTTAGTCATGGCAACTCTATTCGGATGTTTTAGAAGCCTGTTAACCGCAATCGAATGATTAAGCGATTTCCAACGTTCAGGGCGATCTTCGGAACCACCCGAAACCAGAAATGGTCTTGGGGCCATCAAAGCGTGCAATTCGTGGAGGTCGAATCCATCGATAAATAGTTTCCTGTACGCACCGGTGCGGGGATTAGCTGCGTTTGGGATACCTCTTTGGCGTTGTTGATTAGGGTCATATCCCAAATACCAAGGCTCCCAATAATTGACGTTTGCTCGGTTCTCATCAAAGACAATTCCGGGATCAGACCAGACAGAACAGGCGAATTTATCGTAGAGACAGGATGCGAACATTGCCCATTTCCCTCCATACGAATGTCCAATGATACCAATTCGATTAGGATCAACCTGGGGCATGTTTGCAAGTGCAGTATGACAGTTGGCCGCTACATAGGCCAACGCAGAGAGCGGCTGGAGCGGGGTGTCGTCTATAGCCGACTCATACAGCGGCTTATATGGAGCCTTTAAACTGGCGAATTCCGGGGTTCCGATTGACAACGTAACAAAACCACGCTTTGTTAGTTGATAGCCGAAGTCCCGCAGCTCTTTACCCAGGCCTACCGCTGTTTCGGCGTCATAGTAAACGACAAGGATTGCCGGAAAGAACTCGGCGCCATCAGGAACAAGCAAATAACCATCTACTGTCTGCTGCTTCGGTGCTATTTCGAGGCGCAGGCGGTGCTGGGTGAAGTTTTCGCGGCGTTTAGTTTTAAGGTATTCGATTTTTGGTTTCTCAATCATTGGCGGCCAATGTCCCATGATACCGTGCCACGTATTGAGTATTTCGTTTCTGCGTTTTTGCCAGTCCTGTTGTGTCTTAACAGGAGTCCCGTTATAGAATCTTAAAGGAGACCGATATTTCCCAAAATCATTAGCGAATTCCGGAGGTGGGCTACAAGAAGATGCAATTTGCCTGGGGATACTACTTGGCACAGCCTGACTCGACAATAGCAACAATAACAATAAGGATAAATAAAAAATATTCTTACCCATAACTACCAACTTAGGTCTAATTTATAAGTGACGTTTAACCTGCTTTAAGGCTTTTAAGGTTACGAATTTCAGGAACCACCATAAAATACCATGTCGTCGTAAGTTCGTTTGTCATCACGTTTCTGCTGATGCTCTTCGAGCTGGCCATGGTATTCACAATGAAAAAAGCGACCGTCAAATATTGGCGGTGGTAATAGTGAGCTTTTGCCCTTAATTGCTGCTGCCAAATGTAAGAGTGCCAAGGGTATCTCGTCGCCCGTCCTGGCCCACTCGCGGCCGGAACGAGGAAACAAACCAGTTGGCGTCTGCATTTTCAGAAGGTTGTCGGCAATGCTACAGGCAAGTCGCAAAAATTTAGCGTCATTTGTTGCTTGATGCAGCTCCAGCAATGCATAAATTGTTCGCCAGTCATTATGGTCATTATTATATATTATCGCGCTGATTATTCCATCGGGTCGTCCTATGTCGCCGAGGTTGAATTGCCGGAGAATATTGCGAGCCATTTGCCAATGCGTTTGGTCAGAAGTTAATCGATAAGCCATTGCATAACCCCAAAGAATAAATCCATCAGGTTTACGCGGGGCGAAAGATGCCGGAACGTAATAACCGCTTCGGGATTCCTGCCACCTGATGGGTGTACCATCAGTCATCAGAGCAATGAATTGGCCGGCTTTGGCGTCGTAGCTATGCTTGGTATAAGCCTTCAGGTCTTCTGAGGCCCAAAAGATAAACTCATGACCTATCATGGCGTATTTACCACCAGCTTCCATCAAGACCAAAGCGGCCTGCATTTGCGCTAAAGGTAGAGTGTGGTATCGGCTTGTTTGGTGATAAGAGGCAACGATTTTGGCCTCATTAATATTGGGATGTACGTGTCCCAATGCGTCTTGTGCCCGGTCATGTTTTCGATAGCTCAATTGCCCACCACAGAGGCCGGTCTTAGTGTCTTTGCCCTGCTGCCATCGATAGGCTAATCTGCGGGTCCAAGTCAATGCATCGGTATTCTTATCGAGAATCGCGAGCGTCGCGCTGCAGTGCAATAGAGGCGGTGTAACATTGACAAAGGACAGGTTACTGCTTTGGGTAGGAAAAGGTACTTCTATGTTTGCTTCGAATTGATGTTTCCAATTACGTGAAACCGGCTTCTTTACGCTCGCGTGACGATTATAGTCCAATCGCGACCAATCGATAATATGTCCCATCCAAACTGACTCCATCAGTTTTCGTGTGGCAGAAGCGTTAACCCTCCACATTATACTATAGTATGGTTGGTGGCTCTTCAATTCATGAACATCGGCATACTGACCAACCGGTTGCTCCTTCTCAAGGTCCCAAGCCAAGTGTCCGCCCCAATAAAGAAGTCCGTTCGGCGTGTTTAGGTTTTGTAATGCGTAGCCAGTTGCCTGTTCTGCTGCCTGGCGATACTTTTTCTGACCTGTTAACGCAGTTAAGCCGTCCAGAGTACGCAGCAGCGGTTGCTGGCTGGCGAAATTGGACAACACCCAGGTTTCGCCTCGACACTTCCACTTTACAGGCTCCATAGTTTTGATGTTAAGTCCATCTGCGAAAAGAGGTGTAGTGTTAGGGCCGTATATGTCTGTTCCACTTTGCAGTACCGTGTCAGCAAAGTTACGAACGGCATCGAGGTACTTGCTGTCCTGGTCAGCGTATAAACTCCCGGAAGAAAAAGCAGCCAGTATAATAAGGAATAAAACAAGCCCATGAATGGGACATATTCTCTGTTTGTTTCTCATATCGTTTCCTCTTATATATTTAGCAACGCAGTTCTGGCGACAGATAGATAAAATAAGGCGTTTTCTACTTCAAGCTATATGCATAAAGGAACTCACCATGACGGATATAGAGTCTGCCGCCGCAGACCACGGGATGAGCCCAACTGTTACCTTTTCCGCCTTTGGGAATTTCGAAAGAGCTAACCAATTCATGTCCTTCGGGAGTTGGCCGGACAAGTCCCATGACGCCGTCAATGCTTAGCGTGTAGAGCATTCCATCGGCGTATTTGAGCGATACTTTACCTACACACTTATCCATATATTTGTTCCGGCCGGTTTTCCAGTCCAGACAAACCAATAAGTTTCTGTTTCGGAATGTGCTCGTACCATAGAGATTTCCGTTTAGCAGTATGACTCCACCGTGGTGATTGTCGAGTTCTTCTGTGCGCCATATTTCTTCAAGCGAGACCTTGTCATTTTTGACGTTAACTTTCCATTTTACTGAGCCCGCTTTCAATGTGCTTATAAAGACCTCACCATCGTGAAAAATCGGCATTAACACGTTTTCATCGGCGTAAGACTCGTGTTTAATGTGCCATAGCAATTCACCGGTGTCGGCATTTACGCCAATCATACCTTTGAGAGTCAGTGTTATTATAATCCGCAGCCCCTTATACTCAATCAAAGTCGGAGAGGCATAACCTGCCAATTCTCCTGTACCGGGCGATTTCCAAACAACCGACCCGGTTTTCTTGTTCAGGGCAACCATATAAGTTTGAGGGCCTCCCGGAGAAGAAATCAGATGATTTCCATCAACCAGCAAGGATTCTGCAAGAGCCCAGTTGGGAATCTTGCTTTTGAATTTCTCGATGATATTCAACTCCCAAATCCTGTCTCCTGTTTTGGCATCCAGGCAGATAAGATTTCCATGAGGGCTTTGATGAAACAGCCTGTCTCCATCGATGGTTGGGGTTCCACGGGTACCGGGGCGATCTCCAGTAAATGCCTTACCGTTTTTCACTTGCCACAAAATTTTGCCATCTAAGTTTAAGGCAATGACAACTGTATCCTTTTCGATACTACCGGCTGTGTAAATCATTCCATCGGCAATTGAAATGCTGGAATACCCATGTCCTAGCCCTCTTGCTGTCCAAAGCAGGACAGGGCCATTGTCCGGCCACTTTTTAAGGAGACCTGTTTCCGTGGAGATGTTGTCCCGATTCGGGCCGTGAAACTGTGGCCAGAAGGAGTCTTGATCGGCTGAGTATGCTATGCTGGTTAAAATACAACTACCGATTAGTATGATATTGATAATTTGCCGAGTTATTCTTAGTGATGTGAACATATGACCCGCTCCTTTTTTTGATGGATTTTCACTTTCCAACCTTTTATGTGAAGAATCATGTGCTCTTCAATTCTTCAGTTTATTAAAATGGTAATTTGCTATTCACCACTCATTTATATTTTCTATACATTACTATGTTTGTTTAGAAAAATCAACTTTAGTTACATTAAAGATTTTAGAATAGCTGTAATTTCAGAGTATATATGGTATTTTATTTAAGTTAAAGATTTTTCAGTGATAGATTTTATAACGATGGAAAATTAATTATTATGTCGTCATCAGTAATTAAGGTTAAAAATATCAGTAAGAGCTTCGGAAAAATCCGAGCCGTGCGCAACCTGAGTTTTTCGGTCGAATCGGGCCTTTGTTTTGGTTTTTTAGGTCCAAATGGTGCAGGCAAAACCACCGTGATGAAGATGCTCTATGCTAAATGTATCAGGGACAATAACAGCAGCGAGGTGGATATTTTCGGATACGATCCGGTTAAGAATGAACTGGTAATAAAGTATCTTTCCGGAGTTGTTCAGCAGGAAAATAATCTCGATGACGAACTAAACGTCATACAGAACCTGATGATTTATTCGAAGTTTTACGATATATCAGTAAAAACCGCCAAAAAACGTATCGAGTATTTGCTCGATTTTCTTGAACTATCTGAAAAAGCTAATTCAAAAATCAAAGAGCTTTCCGGGGGTATGAAAAGAAGGCTCGTGATAGCAAGGGCCCTGTTGAACAACCCAAGACTTCTGATTCTCGATGAACCCACTACGGGCCTGGACCCACAGGTACGCCACCTGATATGGGACAAGATCCGTCAATTGCAAAAACAACAAACAACCGTGCTGCTGACAACTCACTACATGGAAGAGGCGTTTCAGCTTTGTGACAATCTTCTTATTATGCACAAGGGCCAAAATATAATGGAGGGCAGACCGAAGGAATTGATGAAAGACAACATAGAAAAATATGTCCTTGAAGTGTTCGATACCGAGGACGGCCATGAAGTTAAGGACGATACGGTACGAAATAATATTAGAGTTGACCACACACCCGGAGTTATACGTTACCATTGTGATGATATAGATGTGCTTAATAACCTGGCAACAACCAGTCTAAAGGCCGGTGATTATCACATAAGAGAGACAAATCTCGAGGACGTTTTTTTGAGAGCTACAGGGAGACAGCTTAATGATAAACAGTAATGTGCTCAAATATCCGCCCCTGCATCGAAGACTCTACAGCGTTTGGTATCGGCACATGCGCGTATATACAAAGAACATTCTGAGCAACGCATTCCCGCCATTTCTGGAACCTCTGATTTTCCTGGTCGGCATAGGGCTTGGATTGGGCAAATACATCACTGAACCGATGGGTGGAGTCAGTTATATTGAGTTTCTCGGCGCAGGCCTGCTTGTCACAACCGCAATGTACACATCTGCATTCGAATGCAGTTTCGGGACCTTTATACGCCTGGAGTTCGAAAAAGTGTACGATGGAATGCTCGCCGCACCAATGACTGTCAACAACCTCATTATCGGCGAAATGCTTTGGGCCGGCTCTAAGGGATTCTTTTTCTCATTCGCTGTTTTGTGCATACTTTTAGTATTTGGAATTGTCGCTCTGCCTTACAGCTTACTCACACCGCTGGTAGGATTCTTAACCGGTGTTATGTTTGCGGCGTTGTCGTTGTTGATTACATCTTACGTAAAAACAATCAATCATTTCAATTTCTATTTTACCGGTTTATTATCACCGATGTTTTTCTTTTCGGGTGTGGTCTTTCCAGTCGCGAATTTGCCGGCTTTTGTCAGGCCGATAGCTGAAATTGTTCCCCTGACCCATTCGGTCAGATTAGTCAGAGCAATATGCTCGAACAATTACAGACCGATTCTGCTGTACGATTTGCTCTACATCGCTGTTTTTATCATTGTAGTCGGCTTCTTCGCAATAAAGAGGCTTAAAAAAAGGTTAGTGAACTGAGAAAAGACACGTAACTTCTTTTTTGCAACTAACATCTGTTGGGAAATCACAGAGCTTAGTGTTTCAAATGCCGGATATCTTTTGATGTGGCCAAAGCAATCACGCGGCCCTGGTTCCCAACTGCGCAGTAGAAGTGGTAAACAATTCCTTTGTGTTTGATAACCCAGGGCTTGTGGGCGTATTGTTGATCCCATGGCTCGGAGGGCGCAACCAAATCAGGTCCAGTCCATTTGGTCCAGTGAACCAAATCATAAGAGCAGGCGAAGGTATCAAATGCCTTTGGCCTCCAGAACGCGCCAAAATAAAACATCACCCAAACATTTGCGATACGTGTAATTTGTGGGTCTCCTGAAATTCCTTTGCCGTTATCGATTACCGGTGATTTACCATAGCGGAGCCAGTGTGTCATATCGTTTGACACAGCCATGCCAATACGTTCATAGCCTTTATTGGGTTTTCCGTTGTAGAACATTACGAATGGATAGCCCAGTGTTTTGTTCTTATCGTAGATGATGTGGCTTTTGTATTGGGTAAGTTTTTCGAAATCTCGTACATCAGGTTGATCTCTTGATAATACCGGCTCTTTCAGCCTATTCCACTCAATGGGTTTTGACGGATTATTTGTCCAGGCGATGCCGATAGCTAAAGGATCGGTCTCATACCCTTTCAAAGCACCACCTATATAGGACAGCCAATATTTATCTTTGTACTGCTGCAACTCATAGGAGCCGTCCCAGTCAAAATCCTGAAGGGCGATATACCCGGCGGACTGCATCCCATCCCATCTGCCTGGGTGAAAACGGAGGATTTTTCCTAAAGGTTTCCAGTTGATAAGGTCGTTGCTCTGAGTTATTGCTGTTTCATATCCGTTACCATCGAAAATTATATACATCATAAACCATTTGTCGCCAAATCGAAACACGCTCGGGCAGTCAAGCTTTGAATTGTTATCTCCTTTTAGAATAATGCCATACTTATATGGCGTTTTAATCTCTTGATATATACGATCCATGACGTCTATATCGACGTCTTTTCGTATGGAGCGGAAAGGTACAATTTTGCGAGTGATATCTTCACGGGCGGGGAGCTGGCGGAACAGTGTAAAAACGCACAAAAATAAAAAGAAGGCTTTTCCTTTATTCATTAAAATGCTCCTCTGAATTCAGGTTAACATTCGACTAATACAAATTATAATCACATATATTCTGGAAAACAACTGACTATGTAATTATGATTAACACAATGGCGTGAAGGGTATTTCCAGTTTTTTCTTGCCGTTGGATTACATTTGATATATGTTTTAACTGCCCAATCTCAAGCTAAATAATATCGTTGGAGTGCTGAATATGAATACAAACGCAAACACTCGATTATCTTCCGGAGGTGCCTATGGATTATACATGTAATGATATTGCACAAATGATAGACCACTCACTGCTGCGGCCTGAACTGACCGAGGAAGATGTTCGCAAAGGCTGCGAGATTGCGAAGAAGTATAAAGTTGCTACTGTCTGCTGCCGTCCGTCTGAAGTAGTATTAGTAAAACAGTTATTGCAAGATTCAGATGTTAAGACGACTACTGTTGTCGGCTTCCCGCACGGCTATAATAAAACCGAGACGAAAGTCTTCGAGGCCAAGCAGGCTATCAAAGATGGCGTAGTAGAACTGGACATGGTAATTAATATAGGCAGACTTCTCGATGGTGACTATAATTATGTCAAGGACGATATCCAGGCTGTTGTTGAGGTTGCTCACAGTCATAATGTAGCGGTCAAGGTGATATTCGAGAATTACTACCTTACCGATGAGCAAAAGAAGGTTGCCTGCCGGCTATCGGAAGAGGCAGGAGCAGACTTTGTTAAGACCTCAACGGGATTCGCAGGTGGTGGAGCAACGATAGAGGATTTGCAGCTAATGCGTGCAGAGGTTTCTGAAAATGTGCAGGTAAAGGCGGCCGGCGGTGTACGCGATCTGGATATGGCTTTGAAGGTCAGAGAGATTGGCTGTACAAGATTTGGAGCAACGAGAACAGATACAATTTTGGAGGAATGTTATAAGAGAAGAGAGCAGAAGTAAGTAACCATTTCATTTACACGGACACAGAAGCTTGAAATAGTACGCGTATTATGGAGGTAAAGAATCGTGAAAAATAAATATTATCCGAACTTATTCAGTCCTATTCAAATTGGCAATATGCTCGTACCCAATCGAATTGCTATGGTGCCGACGGACATAAGCTCATCCAATGCGGACGGCTCTATAAATCAAAGGGTAATCACTTATCATGAACAAATCGCCAAGGGAGGTTGCGGTTTTATCATTGTCGGAGCAACGACACCTGATAAGGCAACGGGCAGGCCGACAGTAACATGTGTGGCCGCAGACGAAGACCCTTTGATTCCGGGTCTTGCCAATCTTGCTGAGGCGATGCATCGTTACGGCGCAAAGTGTGCTGTTCAGATACAGCATCCGGGTCGCCAGGCGGCGTGGCCCAGAAAAAACCTGATGTCGGCAAGTGATCATGTGCTGGATGTTCCCGGCTCTGCCGGTCATGAGGTCATATACGCCGAGAGCATTGCCCAGGGTAAATCAGTACGTGCGATGACAGTTGAAGAGATATACGACCTTATTGAGAAGTTCGGTGAAGCCGCATGGCGGGTGCAGCAGGCTGGTTTCGACTCTGTGGAGCTTCATGGCGCCCATGGTTACCTGATTGCACAATTTATGAGTCCATTTGTGAACAGACGAACCGACCGTTTTGGCGGGAGTTTTATGGGCAGGATGCGTTTCACGATGGAAATTATAACCCGGATTCAAATGAAGTGCGGAAAGGACTATCCTCTTGGTATTCGCTATTCAGGTGACGAATGGATAGAAGGAGGGCGAAGACTCGATGAAACCGTCAGGGTGGCCATGCTTATGGAGGAAATGGGTTTGGCCTATGTTGATATAAGCGCAGGGATATTTGAGTCGCCCGGAGCAGTCATGGACCCGATGTATTATCCGGAAGGATGGAATACTTACACCGCCGAGGAAGTGAAGAAGCATGTCAAGATTCCCGTAATTACGAGCCATTCTTTAAGGAATCCGGAATACTGTGAAAAGATTCTATCCGAAGGTAAGGCCGATATGGTCGGTTTTAGCCGGCAGTTGATTGCGGATGCTTATTGGGCTGATAAAGCCAGGCTGGGTAAGAAAGAAGAGATTCGACGTTGTATTTCCTGCCTCGTTGGCTGCTGGCAGGAATCGCTGATGATTAGGCGGGATATGCGATGTGCAATCAATCCTGCGGTTGGAGATGAACGATTTATTCATCTGAAACCTGCAAAGAAGTCCTGCAAGGTTGCAATTATTGGGGGCGGCCCGGCGGGTATGGAAGCAGCTCGCGTATGTACTTTACGTGGGCATAAGGTTACACTATTCGAAAAAACCGGTGAGCTTGGAGGTGCAATGCTGTATTGCTGCACGGTGCCGGGTAAGAATAAAATGCGGTGGTACGCCGATTGGCTCAGACAGCAGATAAGCAAACTCGGTATCGATGTCAAATATAACAATGAACCAAAAGTAAAGGACTTGAAGAAATATGACGTTGTTTTACTTGCGGCAGGAAGCAGAGTTTTAAAGCCGGACATTCCGGGAATCAAACTATCCTTTGTGGCTACGTTTAAAGATGTTTTACGCTGCAAGAGTACGAAATGTGAGTACTATCCGAAAGATAAAGAAAAGCCTTTTAAGGGCGGAACAAAAGTTTTAATCTGGGGCGACCACTTCGGTGCTGCTGATACTGCTGAAATGCTCGGTTCGGCCGGCGCGAAGGTTACGATTGTTACTGAGAATAGCGGCTTTGCCGAATGGATGGAACCTTGCCATCGAGATGTGATGATGAAGCGATTTGCATGCGGCAATGGCGAAGGCCTGAAAAGCAAAAAGTATGCACATCCGGTTACTATTATTCCCAGCTCCTCTGTTTTGGAGATTAAAAAGGAAGGTACGGTAGTTGTTGTCAACAGCGAATTCGAACAATCCACAATCAAGTTTGATACCGTTGTTCTTGCGGGAGTTGTACCTGATGATAGTTTCTATGAAAGCTTTTTGGAGGCCGGGCTGAATGTGGTGCGGATTGGCGATGCCAAAAAGGTCAGAAATGTAAGAGGTGCTGTTACCGACGGGGCTAACGCAGCTTTGGTAATTGAAGAAGGTGTAATGCTGAATGCGAACAACGAGTTGATTTCAAACCTGCCAACTGGAATTGACCTGTCGTAGATGTGAGCTATAGAGAAAGTGGTGACATTAATAGCAAAGGATCATTTATATGAGTAAAATAAAAGTCGGTGTTATCGGTACGGGATTTATTGGGCCTGCCCACATTGAGGGACTAAGGCGTCTGGGAAACATAGAAGTAACGGCTCTTGCCGAATGTTCTCCTGAACTTGCCAAATCAAAAGCCCGGTCGCTTGGCATTGAAGAATATTACGGCGATTATAAGGACCTTCTAAAGAAAAAGGACATTCAGTCTGTTCATATCTGCTCGCCTAATTACCTGCATTACCAGATGGCTAAAGAGGCACTTGAAGCAGGTAAGCATACTATATGTGAGAAACCCCTTGCTATAAGTGTGGCTGAGGCTCAGGAGCTTGTCGATCTGGCTGATAAGAAGGGCCTTGTAAACGCGGTTAATTTTAACATTCGTTATTATCCTCTGAGCAGGCAGATGAGAACGATGGTTGAAAAGGGCGATGTGGGTGATATTCTTGCTGTTCAGGGGTCGTATCTTCAGGATTGGCTTTTTTATGCGACCGATTACAACTGGAGACTGGAACCGGGACAATCGGGTAAATCGCGCGCTATCGCTGATATCGGTTCCCACTGGATGGATCTTATCGAGTACATCACCGGCCTTAAAATCAGTGAGCTTTGTGCAGATTTTGCGACATTTCATAAGATTAGAAAAAAGCCGTTAAAGCCAGTCGAAACATACGCAGGCAAGATACTGCAGCCGGAAGATTACGAGGATATGCCTATCAATACCGAAGATTATGCTACGGTACTTTTTAGATTTGAAAATGATGCGCGCGGCGTAATGACTGTTAACCAGGTAGCTGCAGGAAGAAAGAACAGGCTCTGCTTTGAGCTGAACGGTTCTAAGAAGTCCGTAGCCTGGGAATCTGAGGCGCCGAATCAGATATGGATAGGAAGGCGGGACGGCAATAACGAAATTATGATGAGAGACCCGTCACTTGTTTATCCTGAAACAATGCCACTGATCGATTATCCCGGCGGACATAACGAGGGATTTCCGGATACCTTTAAACAAATTTTCAAAGAAGTGTATTCTTATATATCAGGTGGGCAGTCAGCCCGCGCCTGTTTTCCGACGTTCAAAGATGGTCTTCGCGAAATAGTTCTTTGTGAGTCGATCATGGAAAGCAATAAAAATAGAACCTGGATTAAAGTAAAATAACAGGAGCAATATAAAATGATGAAGCTTGGTTTTGTTAGTGCGATCCTGGCGGAACAGACATTCGAAAAGGTAATATCTTTTGCCGGGCAGGCGGGTTACTCTTGTGTCGAAATTATGTGCTGGCCTGTGGGAAAGGCAGAGAGGCGCTACGCCGGAGTCACCCACATTGACGCAGCGGACCTTTCAAAGAAGAGAATAGATGAAATTCATAATACTCTTGAGAAAAATGGAGTTACTATCTCCGGGCTTGGGTATTATCCGAATCCGCTTGAAGATAACAAGAAAAATGCCGACCGATATATTGCACATATTAAGAAGGTCATCGATGCCGCCGGGCTGTTAGGCCTTAAGAACGTAAATACTTTTATCGGTAAGGATCATAAGAGCAGTGTTGAAGATAATTTCAAGCGGTTCAGGAAGGTATGGCCAGGGATCATAAAATATGCCGAGAAGAGAAAAGTAAAGATTGGTATCGAGAACTGCCCGATGTTCTTCTCCGATGATGAATGGCCCGGTGGTAAGAACCTGGCATCATCGCCGGCGATTTGGCGAAGAATGTTTAAGGAAATACCATCAAGATATTTCGGTCTTAATTATGATCCTTCCCATTTGGTCTGGCAGTTTATGGATTATATAAAGCCGATTTACGAGTTCAAGGAGCGCATATTCCACGTGCATATTAAAGATGCCAAGTTGATGCGGGAAAAACTCAACGACGTGGGTATTTTGGCTACTCCGCTCTCGTTCCACAGTCCGAAACTGCCGGGTTTGGGAGACGTTGATTGGGGGAAGTTCTTTTCGGCCCTAACGGACATAGGATATAATGGTTCGGCTTGCGTTGAAGTTGAGGACCGCTCATACGAAGGTTCTTTGCAGATGCGAAAGCAATCCCTGGTTCAAAGTCGTGAATATCTCAGGCAATTTCTGGCTTAATAGAAATATCAGCTTATGATTGAAACAAAAGACAAGGTCCGGCGATTTCTCAAAGACAATGAAATGTACTATGAAGATATCGACATGGATGCGTGCAGTGATATATTCATACAGGAAATGCAGGCAGGTCTTGAGGGCCGGGACAGCTCACTTGCTATGATTCCAACCTATATTGAGGTCGGCAGGGACATACCGGCCGGTAAACCTGTGATTGTTCTGGATGCCGGGGGCACGAACTTTCGAGTGGCAACAGTTTACTTTGATGATACGGGTAAATCTGTTATCGAGAACTTTATTCAAAAACCTATGCCGGGACTCAACAAGGAGGCCGGTAAAAAAGAATTCTTTGGAACTATAGTCAAGTATATGACTGACGTCATAAACGTAAGCAGCAGCGTTGGCTTTTGCTTTTCGTACCCGACTGAGATACTTCCAAGTAAGGACGGCAGGTTAATCAGGTTCTGCAAGGAAGTAAAGGCCAAGGAAGTCGAAGGTGAATTGATAGGTGCGAATCTGGTCTTAGCTATCGAAGCGGCAGGTTACAAAGGCAGTAAAAGAATTGTGATACTGAATGATACGGTTGCGACTTTGCTGGCAGGAATATCCGCTTTCCCAAACAGGAATTTCGACAGTTATGTTGGATTCATTTTGGGTACCGGTTCTAATTGCTGTTATATAGAATCAAACCATAATATAACGAAGAAGCCCGGTCTGGCATCTGACCGAGAACAGATTATAAACGTTGAGTCCGGCTCGTTTGGAAAAGCACCGAGAGGGAGAATAGACCTGAAATTGGATGAATCCACCCTTGACCCCGGTGGATATACATTTGAGAAGATGTTTTCGGGCGGCTATCTGGGATCGCTTTGTTTAAAAACCCTTAAGGAAGCAGGGGGGCAGGGCCTTTTTTCAAAAGAGATTGCCGAAGAATTACTTGCCATTGAAGATTTACAGACGATAGACGTGAACAGCTTTATACGATTTCCTCAGGGGGACAGTCCACTGGCTGTGATTTGCAAAAAGGGGAACGAACAGGACAGTGCAGTGGTATGGTATGTTCTGGATGCCCTGATAGAAAGAGCGGCTAAGTTGACTGCAATTTTACTGTCTTCTACTGTGCTTAAAACGGAAAAGGGTAAAAATCCCTGTATGCCGGTTTGTATTACGGCCGAAGGTACGACATTTTATGAGTTAAAATCTCTCAAGACAAAGATTGAATTTTATCTTAAAAACTTCCTGGAGGAAAAACATAATCGCTTCATCGAGATTGTGAGTGTGGAAAATGCAACGTTAATCGGTGCTGCTATTGCCGGTTTGACGAATTGATTTAGTTTCTGTGATTTCCGGATTTTAAGAAAGTGTAAATATTGTTTAGGAGGTAAAGAAAATGAAAAGTTTCTGCTGTATTTTGGTTTTATTGTTCGTGATAGCCCCCCTTGCCTTGCAAGCCGGTGAGCCGATTTTCATCCCT
>JACKQG010004702.1_pt1 | contig 15689 bp, 10 predicted proteins | sample 8237621 | NCBI WGS metagenome assembly JACKQG01 (sample SAMN15677084, study PRJNA649215) | marine metagenome | biome: marine; feature: Black Sea; material: saline water; isolation source: suspended particulate matter (SPM) from the Black Sea western gyre | collected 2013-06-09/2013-06-10 | depth... | reverse complement strand
CCTCCCCGGCGACAAAGATCTCGCCATGTTCGTCGCCTTCAGCTGCCGCGCCTTTCTCGATGGGCTAAAGAAATAATACCGTTGATGGACCAGCCCAGCGTTTGAATCGCAGCAAAGGGCACAGGCCGGTCAAGCGAAGGCCAAACGGTTCATTTGTGTTGCCCATCGTGTAGGTCGCCAAAGCCCTCAAGGAGTTTCACGGGGACGTTTAGGGGCTGAAGATTTTGCAATTTGGCAACGCCCGCTTTAATTCAGCTACGCCCGCTTTGGTGACTTGGGTGCCGAGCAAATTAAGCCCTTCGAGATGATGCAGCTTGGCCACCTCCTTAAGACCCGCGTCAGTGATTTGAGTGCGGAACAAGGAAAGCGTTTTGAGCTTCTGCAGCTTGGCCACCTCCTTGAGGCCCGCGTCGGTGATTTGGGTACGGAACAAGAGCAGGACTTCGACTTTTTCCAAATCCGCCTCGGTGAGTTTGCCTACAGGCTTCTTGAGTGATCCACGGATTGCCTTCTCCACAATGGGATCGGCAATGAGCGGCTTCGCATCCGCCAACACGGATTGCCCCATCCCCAGCGCCATCATCAAGAGAATCTGCCTCACGCCCATCACCCTACGCCACTGCCATTGTGCTTGCCTACTGCAAACTGAAAGGAAATTTATAATGACTTGCCGGAGCTCAGCTGCCGCGCAGGTCATGATGTATGACATCCATTTCATTCCGTCACTGTAGGCTCATGGCGCGGTCCTCACGCGGCGGTGATGGCCTTGTTGATCAAGTGGATCCCGGAAACCGGCTGGCCCATTTCCAATGCACTGGACTTGAAAGATCAATCTTTGTGGCGGGCGTTCGGACAGTTTTTTGTGCACCTGCTCCATCCGATGGCTGAAACCGTGCTCACGCTCAAGGATTATTGCTTCGACAAATGGTTCGTGCCCGGCATCCTTGTGGTCACCACCGCCATCCTCGGCTGGCAACGCGTGGTGAAGCAACAAGCTGAAAAAGGATAACCGATGCGAGCAATCACTTTCCTGTATGGCGCCCTCTGCGCCGGCACCCTGGTGGCGGCGGATTCGTGGTGGCAGTTTCGCGGACCACACGGAGACGGGCATGCGAAGCAGGCGGCGTTGCCATTGAATTGGTCCGAGACGAAAAATGTGGAGTGGAAGACGGCGATCCATGATCGCGGATTTTCTTCGCCGGTGATTTGGGGAAAGCAGGTGTGGCTCACCACCGCCACGGCCGATGGCCGCAAGCTTTTTGGGGTGTGCGTGGACAAGGATACCGGCAAAATCATTTATGACCTGCACCTCTTCGATGTCGCCGATCCACAGGCGATCACACCGGAGAACACCTACGCCTCGCCCTCGCCGGTGATTGAAAAGGGCCGCGTGTTCCTGCACTTCGGCACCTACGGCACGGCGTGTGTGGAGACCGCCACGGGCAAGGTGCTCTGGACGCGGCGCGATTTGAATTGCGACCACGAGAAAGGCGCCGGGCCGGCCAGTTCGCCGATGCTCTTCGGCAACACGATGATCGTGCATGTGGACGGCCGCGATGTGCAGTACATCGTCGCGCTCGACACGGCCACGGGCAAGACGGTCTGGAAAACGCCGCGCTCGCTCAATTACAGCAAGTTTCCCGTGCACCATCGCAAGGCCTACTCAATGCCCATGCTGGTGCCACGCGGTAAAGGGCAGCAGCTCGTCAGCCCTGCCGGCCGTGGCCTGTATGCGTACGACCCGAAGACCGGCAAGGAGCTGTGGCACATGCGCCATCGCGGCTGGTCCGTAGCGCCCCGGCCGATCTCCGGGCACGGCCTTATCTTTGCCACCATTGATCGCGACACGCCTGAACTGTGGGCCATTCGCCCCGATGGTAACGGCGACATCACCGACACCCATATCGCGTGGCGTGAGAAACGCGGCATGCCCGAACGCAGCTCGCCGTTGCTGGTGGACGACCTGCTCTACTTTGTGAACCGCGGCGGCATCGCCACCTGTCTCGAGGCCAAGACTGGTAAGGAGGTTTGGAAGGAACGCCTCAAGGGCGCCTACTCCGCGTCCCCAATTTATGCCAAAGGCCGAATCTATCTCTTCAACGAAACCGGCATGGCCACCATCCTGCGTCCCGGCCGCAAGTTTGAGATCATCACCACCAACGCCCTCAAACCGCAGCCGCTCCTTGCCTCCCCTGCGGTCGATGGAAACGCTTTCATCATCCGCACTGGAGGCCATTTGTATCGCGTTGAAAACCCCTGAATGCATTTGGCCATTTACTGAATTTCAAGAAGACACCAGAGTCCAATCAAGCACGCATGACTCGCGGATTGAACAGCTCCATTTCCCGACGGCGCCTGTTGCAGACAGGCGGCATTGGAACGCTGGGGTTGGCACTGCCAGCGTTGCTTCGGGCGGAGGACACAGGCAAGTCAGCGAAGTCCTGCATTTTCATTCACCAATACGGCGGGCTCAGCCAGCTGGATTCTTGGGACATGAAACCCGAGGCGCCTCAGGAAATTCGCGGACCGTACCGGCCCATCAAGACCGCCACGCCGGGCTTCCAGATTTGCGAACTGATGCCGCGCCTTGCCAAGCTTTCGGAGCAGTACGCCGTCATCCGCTCCATGACGCACAAGGTGGCCGAGCACAAGCTCGCCAACTCGATGCTCCTGGCCGGACGCGAAAACCCTGCGGCAGACGATCCCTGTTTTGGGGCGATGGTCGCCAAGCTGCGCCCCTCTCAAAAAGCCATTCCGGATCATGTATGGCTCCAGAAATTTGGCGGGGGCGCCGCGCCTCCCGATCATACGTATCTGACAGGCGGCCACCTCGGCATGGCCTACGCCCCGATGCTGCTCGGCCAGAAGCACGATGACAATCCCGCCACACCCGGCTATCGCGTGCGCGCATTCGATTCCCCAGAAAACATCACACCCACCCAACTCGCCGATCGTCGCCGCCTACTCGAAGCTACCCAGAATCTTTCGCCCGTGGGCAACACTGCCGAGTTCGATGCTTTCGATACCCATCAACAACGCTCTATCGACCTTCTCAACGGCCGCTCCGCCAAAAATGCCTTCAACCTTGATCGTGAACCGGACCGTGTCCGCGATCGGTACGGACGTAATCCGCTCGGTCAACATCTACTGCTCGCCCGCCGCCTCATCGAGGCCGGCACGCGACTGGTCAATGTCGCCGGCTGGACCGGACTTGGGCGCGGCGAGAAATTTGTGAGCGTGGAAACGTGGGACATGCACGGCAATGCCGACGTCGGTATTTTTGAGAACGGCTGGAACGGTCTTCCCTTCGCCCTACCTCGCACGGATCAGGCCGTCGCGACGCTACTGGAAGATCTACACGAACGCGGCCTGCTCGACACCACGCTGGTTGTGCTGGTGGGCGAGTTTGGCCGAGCTCCCAAGATCAGCAAGGGCGCCAAGCGCATCGGTCGCAACCACTGGCCGGCCTGCTACTCCGCCATGCTCGCGGGCGCAGGCATTCGGGGTGGCGCGGTGTATGGTGAGTCCGACAAGCAGGCCGGTTACGTAAAAACCAATCCGGTCACCCTGCCTGATTTCACCGCCACTCTCTTCACCGCGCTCGGCATCAACCCCGCCTCACGCCTCTCTCCCGACGGCTTCACCATTCCGGCCAGTGAAGGCCGCCCCATCGAGGCGTTGTTTTAGGGATCCTGCCGGTTGCGAAACTGGTTCGATAACACGATCTGTTCGATAATCGTGCTGGTCTTGTACCCGTCTTTCTTTGATGCGCTGACGATTTGATCGAGCGATACGCGATCGTACGGCTCCAGCCCTCGACCAAGCGCGTAAGCAAAGAGTTGCCGCGCAAAGTTGTTGGCGATGTCCTCCCCATACAGCTCCAGCAACAATGCCTTCATTTCGCGTGGCGTTTGAAACGCCTTGCCGTTGGGCATGATGCCGGAGGAAACGACCGGCGCCTTATCGGGATAATGCGTGCGCCACTCGCCGGTCTGCGCGAAGTTTTCCAGTCCCAGCCCGAGCGGATCGATCTCCTTGTGGCAGGCATTGCAAACGGCCTTTGAGACGTGTTGTTTCAAAAGCTCGGCGACCGTCGGATCCCGTTTGATGTTCAGCGCCGCGCGGGCTTCTTCGATCGGCGGCACATCTTCGGGGGCTTCCATCGATTTGCCGATCAAGGTGTTCAGCACCCACACGCCGCGCCGGATAGGGCTGGTGCGGGTCTTGGAGGAAGTCACCCGCATGATCGCCGCGCTGGTGAGCAGGCCCCCTTCGCGGTCGCCGTGGCGCTGCACGAGGATGGGCGGATCGTAGCGTGTCTTGCGGTTGCGGGTTTTGCTTTGGCGGTTGGCGAAAATGTCCGTGAACACCCGGGGCAACGCGTCCGACTTCAGTTTCTGGTAACCGTGCCCTTTCGCCTGCAGGGCGGACGCGCGTTTGTAGAGCCAATCGCTTTGCACCAGCTCCAGCACGCTGCGGTTGGAGCGGATCAATTCGTCAAAGAAAAACAGCGCCTCGTCGTAGGTTTCCCGATTCCAGCGTTCGTTCAGGAGGTATTCGCGATTGGCCAATAGATCGCTAAAGCCCAGCCATTGGCCCGCAAAATTTTCCGACAAAGCAATCCGCTTGGGGGAATTTAGCAGGCGGGCGACTTGTTTTTTTAAGACATCCTCCTTCAGCAAACTGCCGTCCTGCCCGAGCTTCAGCAGCTCAGCATCCGGCGGACCGGCCCAGAGGAAATAGGACAGGCGTGTCGCCAGCTCCAAACCGGTGACGGGATACGGCGTGCGCTGCGCCTGACTGCGCTCGAAGCGATACAGAAATTCCGGCGTCACCAAAATCATCTCAAACACATGCAGCAAGCTCGTGCGGCTATCCTTGGACACCGCCACATGATTCGCGTACAGCCCGTGAAAGGCGCGTTCATAATCGGGCAACCGCGCGGCATTGCCGCGGAAAGCTCGTAGCAGAAATTTCGAAATGATCGCCTTGGCTTCGGCCTCGCTGGCGGCGGTCGGAATCTCTGCCCGGCCCAGCACTATCTTGATGGCGCCGGGGTTTCGGCTGAATTGGGCGAGGGCATAGTTCGCCGCGTCGGCGAAGGCGTTCAGAGGCGGCTTAAGCGCGCCAAGCCGATGCGCGTCGTTGTCGAAACCGGATTCGCCGGGGATATCGGAAGGCACCAGCGAGGTGATCTTGGACACCGCCAGATTGCCGGTGATGGAATCGCGGTACGGCACCTTGAGCGGCACGGCCAGCACGGCTTCCAGTGTGTTCTCAAGCTCGTACCGCGTCAGCCGACGCAACGGCGTGGGGCCGATGTGCGATTTGCCGGCGCGAAGCACAAACGATTCATGGAACCACGACTGAATCGCCGCTTTCTCATCCGCTGCCAGCGGCTTCTTGTTCTCAGGCGGCATCTCGCCGCGAGCCACCATGTTCTCCATCCGGATCCAAAGCTTGGTGTAGTCGCCGTAAGAGGAATTGGTTTTCTGCAGCAACGGTGATAAATCGATACCGCCTTTTTTCGTGTCGCTATCGTGGCACGTCAGGCATCGATCTTCGATCACCTCCGCGGCTGCTGTAAATTCCGCGGCCCACGCCGAAGGCATGGTCCACGCTGCGAACGTGAAAAGAAACCCCTGAAGGAAACGACGAACATTGCTCATCGGCTTAAGGGGCCTTCGCCGCCTTGAGCGACACGAGGGTTTTCTTGCCATCGACCACCTTGTATTGGCCGGTTACCTCGACCACCCTACCGACGTTGCGGTCGAAGCGCAGCCGGTGGTTGTTCATAAACGGAATCCGAATCTCCAGATCGCTCTTGTCCGACAGACGCAGCAAATAATATTCCTGCTCGCCTTCGATCTCGATCCGCAGCAAGCCCTTCGCAGTGAGGGTTTGCCCATCGCTTTGGGTAATCTTCCACGTGCCGTCATCCGGATTGACCGGCTTGAAATTGGCCTTGCCGCTGATGCCCGGCAGCAGCCCGGTGGAATCTCCAATGCGCTCGGCCGGTGCGCCCATCAGATTCATCAGCGTAAGCAACAGGTTGCCAAACGGCCGCGCCTCGGGATAACGCACATGCCGGCCCAGCTCCACTTGCCCACCGCCGCCGCCGGCCAAGACCACCGGCAGATCGGTCAGCGAATGATAATCGCCGTGCTTGATGCCCGAACCCCAAAGGATCAGTGAGTTGTCGAACAAGGTGCCCGAGCCGTCCGGCAGCGTCTTCATTTTTTCAATCAAATAACGCAGCTGCGCTGTGTGCCAAATATTGATGTTGTCGTACGCCGGCAGCACCTTCTTGTTACGCACATGATGCGACACGTAATGAAACTCCGCGTTCACGCCCATGAAATCGTAATGGATTCGGCTATTCGTATTGGCCAGCATGCACGAGGCGATACGGGTGGAGTCAGTCCAAAACGCCAGCGTGATCAGGTCCATCATCGCCTTGACGCGCTCGCCCAGATTGCCAACCTCCAGCGTCGGATCAATCTGCGCCAGCTTCGGATCCGCCGCCGCCACTTGGCCATTGGCCCGCGCGCGTTCAATGCTCTTCTCCACATCCCGCAGCGACTCGAAATACTGCTGCAACACCTGCCGATCCTGCGAACTGGCTTTGCGAAGTAATGAAGAAGACGCGTCTCGCACACCGTCCAGTACGCTCGCCAATTCCGTTCGGCGCTTATCGCGCGCGGCATTTTTAAAAATCAGATCAAACGCCGATTGCGGATCGTATTGGCCTCGCAACGGCTGTTGCGTCCTGTCATACGAGAGAATATTAAGCCACGGGTGCTGCTTCCATACGTTGTCCGCCGTGAGTTGCACTGATTTGAGCGGCGTCTGGTCGCCGATCCGGTCGGCAATTTGTTGGTCGAACGAATAACGATTTGCATCCTTATGCTTGGTCGCACTCATGAAAGTGCCCGGAGCATCCATGTGACTGGACACCCCATCGTTTTCGAGATTTCCGAGGACAAGAATATCCTTCTGCACCGGCGCCAAGGGCCGCAGGATTTTCGACAGCTCAAACTCCGTCTCCGTGCCCCCGACAATATCCCACGAATGCGGATTCACCCCGCACCCTTTGTACAGCACACACAACCGCACCGGATTAGCCTTCGCCGCCTTGGCTTTGGCGTGACTGATCGCCGGCCTCATGATCTCCAAAAACGGCAGGGCCAATGACACCCCCGCCCCCTTCAAAAAAGTCCGACGTGGAATCTGATACGCGTTTCGGTTCATGATGCGGTTGGGGGAGGATCAACCCAAGTGCTTCAGGCCACCCGTGCTGTCGCCCAATTGCGCGACGTTGACATCCATGCGGTTGAGCATGGAAATCCAAAGATTGGCGAGCGGAGTTTCGTCCGCGTAACGCACGTGCCGACCGGGCTTGAGAGTGCCGCAGCCGCCGCCCGCCAGCAGGATGGGCAGGTCATCGTGGTTGTGAGCGTTGCCGTCGGAGTTCGCGCTGCCGTAGGCGATCATCGAGTGATCGAGCAGCGTGCCCCCGGCTTCCTTCACGCTGTCCAATTTTTCCAACAGGTAGGCGAGTTGTCTCGTGTGGAAAATATTGATGGTGCGAATCTTTTCTTTTTTCTCCGCCTTACCCCCGTGGTGGGACAGGTCGTGGTGCCCTTCGGATACCTTGATAAAGGGATAGGGCTTGTTGCTGCCCTCGTTGGCGAGCACGAAGGAGGTCACCCGTGTGACATCGGCCTGGAAAGCCAGCACGATCAAGTCGCACATCAGGCGAATGTGCTCCTCGTAATCGCCGGGCACGCCCTTGGGTGCGGGGTAATCGGGCGTTTGCACCGGCGGCAAATTTGCCGCCCGCTCAATCCGCAACTCGATGTCTCGAATGGCGGTATAATACTCGTCCAGCTTGCGAACGTCGTTCGCGCTGAGCTTGCGATTGAGGTCCTTGGAATCTTCCCGCACAAAATCGAGGATGCTCTTGCGGGCGGCATCACGCTGGGCGCGGTCGGCGTTGTTGCCTCCGCCGAAGAGCCGCTCAAAAGCCAGCTTAGGATTCACCTCTTTCGGCAGGGGCTGAGTTGCCGAACGCCATGACATGGTGGAGGAATACACGCAGCTGTAACCCGAGTCACAGTTGCCAGCCATGGCGCCTGCCTCGGCGCCTAGTTCCAGGGAAGGCAACCGCACTTGGTCGCCCATGGCCTGCGCGGCCACTTGATCCACCGAGATGCCGTTGCGAATGTCCGTGCCATCGGTTTTCTTGGGATGCGCCCCGGTGAGGAACGCCGCCAAAGCGCGGGCGTGGTCGCCGCCCCCGCTGCCGTGTGCCCGGGCCTTGTCCGCGGTGAGGCCAGTGAGCACCTGCAATTTGTTTTGGACCTTGGAGAGCGGCTTCAAAATGGTCGGGAGATCATAACCCGCGCCCTCCTTTTTGGGCGTCCAGTCGACCATGTTTTTGCCGTTGGGCACGTACAGGAACGCCATGCGGTTGGGCACGGCCTTGTCCGACTGGCCATTGGCGGGTTGATCGCTCCAGGCGTTCAGCGGGCCCATTGCCTCGAGCCACGGCAAGGACAGGGTCACGCCCAATCCTTGGAGCATTTTACGACGTGAAAGGGTTGTGTGGGTCATCGATTAATCCTCTGTTTTAAATCCGCGCCGGCGGCCGAAGGGTTCGCTCTTGGCAATCTCTTTCACCAGCACGGAAAATTTGTACTCGTTGCGCTCCAGTGCCGTCGCAATTTTTTCGATGGCGGGCCGGTCGCGGTAGGTCAATCCGCGGCCTAGCGCGTAGGTCAGCATCTTCTCAGAAATGCAGCGCACAAACAATGCCTTCTTATGACGGATGATCGTTTTCAAATCTTCAACCCCGGCAAATTTTGTCCCGTCAGCAAACTCCCCGGCTGCGTCGATGGGCTGTCCTCCGTCCTGCGTGCGGTAGCCGCCGATGGCATTGTAGTTTTCCAGCGCAAACCCGATGGGATCCATCTTCGCGTGGCAGTTCGCGCAGCTGGGGTTCTTGCGGTGCACCTCCATGCGCTTGCGCAGAGTGTCGGCGGTGAGCGTCTTCCCCGTCTCCTCCAGTTCCGGCACATCCGGCGGTGGGGGCGGTGGAGGCGATCCCAAAAACTGCTCCAGCACCCAGCGGCCCCGTTTCACCGGCGAGGTGCGCGTGGGGTTGGAGGTGACCGTCAACACACTCGCCTGTGTGAGCAAGCCGCCGCGCGTACGATCCGCCAGCAACACCCGCTGGAAATCCGCGCCCTTGAACTTCAACGGCTGCGGTTTTTCGCCGCCGGTTTTGCTGATGCCGTAATGCTTGGCCAAAGGCGCATTCAGGAACGTGAAGTCGGCATCGATCAACTCCAGCAGGCTCCGATCTTCCTTCATCACCGTTTCGCAAAATAATTCCGTCTCCCGCAGCATGGCTTGTCGGAGCGATTCATTGAACGCGGGAAACAACTGGGTATCCGGCGCCACGGTCTGGAGGCGCTGAATCTGCAGCCATTGTTGCATGAAATTCCGCACCAATTCCCCCGCACGCGCATCCGCCAGCATGCGGTCCACCTGCGCATCGAGGTTCGCGGTGAGCTTGCGATTGGTGGCAAGGTCCAGTAGCGCGTCATCCGGCATGCTGCTCCAGAGAAAATAAGAAAGGCGCGCGGCAAGGTGGAATTCATCAATCGGCCGCGCCTCCGGAGCGGTCGGGCGGTCGTCCATCTCCACGCGAAAGAGAAACTTCGGCGAGCACAACACCACCTGCACCACCTTTTGCATCGCCGCCTCCCACTTGAGCCCGGCTTTCATTTGCGCGGCGGCAAATTGGAAGACGCGATCCGTTTCCACCTGGGTGGGCGGGCGGCGGTACGCCCGGCGCAACAGGCGACCGATCATCTCTTGCTGGCGGGCCGCGGTCGGCTGGCCCATTGTCGGGCCGAGTAGTTTCAGGTGCGATGAGGGGCGGGTTTCCAGCGGCCCCTCGGTCGACAGATGCCGAATATGCAAAATCGCATGGGGCTTGCCCGAGGCCGGTTTCACCAGCGCAATCCCGGCATTGGCCACAGCGGTTCGGGAAACCTTGACCTCGATGGTCTGCGGCGCCTTCGAATCGCGCGCAGTGATTTCGAATGTTTTTAAAATCTTCGCCCCCTTCAACCGCGGCGATTCGCCGCCGAATACCTTCGCCAACTCCTGAGCACTGGATCCCTCTTTCACTCCCCCGCCCTGAATGTACAACGCCACGTGCACCGGTTCCTTGCCCTTCGGCTCGGCGTACAGAGTCGCGCGCAAAAACAACTCGGCATCCGCCGTGAGCTTAAAATAACCGCCCGGCCCGGTGAGCGGCCCGGACACCTTGGCATCCTCCGACGCGGGGTCCATCCGACGAAACGGATCCTTGGTCGTGCTTCCGCCCGGCTGCAGATAAATCCCCGAAAGATATCGCACCGGCGGCTTGGGCGGGTTCACCGAAATGACCCTTTTTGAAATGGTCTCCGCGGCATCGAGATAGCGTTCCATCAACACCGGCGACAACGTCAACACATCGCCGATGTTATCAAACCCGTGCCCGATATCGTCCGAGGGAAAACTCTCAGTCGGATCAAAATCCACCCCGAGCAAATCGCGCACCGTGTTGCGATATTCCACGCGATTGAGCCGCCGCATAGTCACCCGGCCCGGATCCGGTTTCGAGTTGCGATCCGAATAATCCCAAACCGCCTGGACTCTCTCCGTGAACGCCTCCACCGCCGCCACCGTCGGCCGCGCCTTCTTTTTGGGTGGCATCTCCCCAATCGCCAACATCCGCAACACCTTCTCAAACGTCTTGCGGCCCTTCACCACTGATGCCGAATCCCGATACCCTTCCAGCGACAACTCCGCCTTCGGGTCCTCCCCGCTATGGCATTCCAGACAGTGCTGCTTTAAGAAAGCCACCCCTTCCCTTGAAAAATCCGGCCCCTTCTCGTCAGCCGCACTCACCGTTAACACAATCGCCAAACCCAACCCTAATGTACCAATGCATTTCATGCGCCACTGAGTATATGGCCCCCGCCTTCCAGCGCAAGACCCGCACATGCAAATGCTCCCCGAAGGCTCGGTCGTCCGGGAATTGGTCCAGGTCAAAAACGCTTGTACAAGGGTGTCCAACCAAAGGAAAATCCCCCGAACCCCGTCCAAGAGAATCCCTCGATTCTCAGGTTCTCCTTCAAAAAATCATAGAATTTGATGGAGCGGGTGATGGCAATCAAACCCACGTGTCAGGGCTTTTATCAAGTCAGCTTCGTGCTCACACGAAATATTTCGAATACATCGCCATTTTATACGTCCGCCCATTATCCTTGGATCAATTGCTCACCGGTGCAACCGCCTCCATAAGGGCAACGTTGCCCACCCTGTAATTTTGTTTTAACGTTGAATCAGATCGATTATGCGGCGGCTTACCAACACCAGTTTGAAATGTTTGTGGCTGGGATTGTGTCTTACCTACGGGCTCTCTCTCCCGGCGTCGGGGAATCAGAAAAATTTCCCGGAACCGGTTGAGGTGTTTCTAGATCGGCATTGTGTGGATTGCCATGGCTCAGACGAGCCCAAGGCGGATTTGGATTTGACCAAGCTCTCCCGGGATTTGGCCGCCGACAAAACGCTTTCCACTTGGGTGCGACTGTTTGACCGAGTCGACAAAAAGGAAATGCCTCCGGGAGGGAAAGCGAAGAACATCGACGTTGAGGAAAGAGATTCCGCATTAAAGTTATTGGGAGATACTTTACGGCATGCGGATAGGCGGGAAATCACGCAGCAGAGTCGCTGGCCGGCGCGCCGACTGACGCGGGATGAGTTTCAGGATAACCTCCGCGACCTGCTAAAGGTGCCTACTTTGGACGTGAAAGACCGGCTCCCTGAAGACCGTCGCGCGCATGGCTTCACCAAAGTCGTTGGGTTGCTAGACCTTTCGCGGGTCCATTTGAACGCTTACCTGGATGCCTCCGAGAAAGCATTAATGGAGTCGATAGCGCCTTCACTCGCACCGGCCTCCCCACAGAAATTCAAGGCGACGGGTGTGAATCTCTTTACGGGCTTCACGACCTTCGGTGGACGCGAAGCGATGTTCTTTGTCCGTGGAAACAAAATGATCCGGATCAACGGCAACACGATTAAGGCAATGAAGCCCGAGGAACAAGCTGACCCCAATTTGCACCTGGCCGTCTTCCGCTCGGCCACTTGGCCCTACTTCGGTTACCCCAGAAATTTTCGGGCGTCCAAATCAGGAACGTATCGTGTCCGGTTCGCGGGCCGGGCAGTTCGCCAAGTGAGCGGGCTCAGAATCGTCCCGGCCCACGCCCCCGTACCCATGAGCTTCCGCGCCCGCAAACCCACAGGGCCGGATGTGTCCGGTGATGTCCGCGAAACTGGCGGCTGGATTGATCTCCAACCTGAGACGAAGAAATTTGAGACCACCGTTCACCTCAAAAAAGGGGAGACATTTGAGTATAGTTTTCTTGGCCTGCCAGTCCCGTTCATTCGAACAGACAAGGGATTTTACTACGACTTCCCTCCTATGCCGAAAGAAGGACACCGTGGTGGAGTCATTGAGTGGATCGAAGTAGAAGGCCCGCTCAATCCGCCAAATTGGCCACCCTCTTCCCACGAATTCCTCTTCGGAAAACTGCCCATCAAGCCCGCCGTACCCAACAGCAAGCTCCCCGTAAGCGTGGAAAGCAAGGAACCGCATCAGGACGCCGAGCTGCTTTTCCGCCGGTTTGCCAATACCGCTACCCACCTGCCATTGGCGGAGGATGATTTCACAATCTTTTTGGATCTCATTCACAAGAACCTGGATGACGGAACGCCGTTTGCCGATGCCATGCTGAAGGGGTATCAGGCTTTTCTTTGCTCTAATCATTTTCTATTCCTGAACGCTCAACAACAATCCTCCCCCGTCGCTTACGCTAATCGACTTTCCCATTTGCTCTGGAACTCCAAACCGGACAACCGCCTATATGCCTTGGCGAAGGAAGCCCAACTCAATGAACCGGAAATACTAAAGCCAGAACTGACTCGGATGCTTGCGGATCGACGGTTTGATCGGTTCATCTATGGTTTCGTGGATCAATGGCTGAATATGGCCAATCTGCGCCGGGATGAACCCGACAACCGACTGTACCCTGAGTACCGAAAGGACGATTACCTCGTCGACTCTATGGAAAAGGAGACCCATCGGTTTGTTAAAACGTTGATCACCGAAAACCTGCCCGTCGCCACGATTGCCGATTCCAACTTTACGTTTGTTAACGACCGTCTGGCGGCGCACTACGATCTACCTCGCGTCCGCGGCTCCAGTCTCCGTAAAGTCATGCTGCCCCATTGGAGCCCTCGCGGAGGCTTGCTGACTCAAGCCTCGATCCTCAAACACACTTCCAACGGCACCACCACCTCTCCCGTCTTGCGGGGCGTTTGGGTAATGGAAAAAATCATGGGGGACCCGCCGCCGCCCCCGCCGAAATCCATTCCCGCGGTCGAACCAGATATCCGCGGTGCCACCACAATTCGAGAGCAACTGAGCAAACATACGGAGGTGAAATCCTGTGCCAAGTGCCATGCCCGTTTCGACCCCATTGGCTTCGCCCTCGAAAGCTTTGATGTGATGGGGGCTTGGCGAGACCATTACCGCAACCCCATCGCCGGAGACGAAAAAATTACCGGCTACGATCCTGCCGGGCACCCCTTTACATACTTTATTCGAAAGGAAGTAGAACCCCATGGGCAACTCTTGAGTGGAGAAACCTTTCCCGACATTCATAAACTCAAAACCATCCTCGCCCAGAAACCTCGGCAACTAGCCCGGAATCTCCTGCACCAATTCACCCTCTACGCCACCGGCACGCCGGTGCGATTCTCCGAACGGGCCGAGATCGAGCGTATCCTCGATCAGTGCCAACTCCACAACTACCGCGTCGGTGATCTGCTTCGAACCTTTTGCGCCAGCCCCATCATGCGTTAACCATGCCCCACGCCCGCTCAATGTCACCCATCTCCCGCCGCCACTTCCTGCGCGGCCTGGGCGTTAGCCTGCCTCTGCCTGCGCTCCTGCAGCACGCTCATGCACGGAAGGAACAACCCGCAGCCAATCGGATGTTGTTGATCTCCAATAACCTCGGCGTCCTGCCCGCCCCGTTTTTCCCGAAGCAAACCGGCCGCGACTACACCCTTTCGCCGCTGCTCAAGAATCTCGAAACGTTCCGGAATGACTTCACCATCTTCTCCGGCCTCTCGCATCCCGCCGTCTCGGGCGGGCACTCCACGGAAAACTGTTTTCTCACCGGCGCTAAAGATCCCACCGGCAGCGGATTTCGAAACACCATTTCGCTCGACCAATACGCCATCGAGCACTTGGGCCAACACACCCGATTCCCAACCCTGAATCTCGGTGTGAACATCGATCGCGGCAACCGCAGCCTGTCCTGGAGCCGCGACGGCGCACTGTTACCGGCTGAGGATAAACCGTCCGCCCTGTTCCGGAAAATGTTCATTCAAGGCAGCCCCCGTGAAATCGAGCAACGGCTGCAACGGCTCAAGGAACGCGGCAGCATCCTCGACACACTGCACGCCGACGCCAAGCGCCTGCAAACACGTTCCGGTCATGAGGACAAAACCCGGCTGGACCAATACTTCACCTCCATTCGCGAACTGGAACAAGGCCTGACGGTCGCTGAGGAATGGGAAAGCCGCCCCAAGCCAAAGACCAACCAACCGGCTCCTCAAGACATCCTCGATCGCGCCCAATTCTTTCCCAAGCTCAACCTGATGTTACGCATGGCCCAGCTGGCATTCGAGAGCGATTCCACACGGATCGTCACCCTGATGGTCGACGCCTTCGACACGCCCGTATTCCAAATCAGCGCCGAAGAAAAATCTCTCACCGGCTACCACAACCTCAGCCACCACGGCCAATCGCCCGAGAAGATTCGTCAGCTAGAAAAAATTGACCACCGTCAAATGCAAACCTTGGCGGCCCTCTTTAAGCAACTTCGCGACACCCGCGAACCCAACGGCACCTTGCTCGACTCAACCATGGTCCTTTACGGCAGCAACATGGGCGATGCCAACGTGCATAACTGCGACAACCTCCCCATCCTGCTCGCCGGAGGCCGCTTCCAACACGGCCAACACCTCGCCTTCGACGCCCGCAATAACCAACCCCTCTGCCGCCTCTTCCTCTCTATCCTCCAACAAATGGGCATCGAATCCGAAGCCTTCTCAAGCGGCCAAGGCACACTCCCCGGTTTGCATAACTCGTGAGGGTAGTGCAGAAAAAACTTCTCCTTCTACCGCCGCCATCGCCGCGCTAACCCTTTGTGAAGCCCCAATACGTCTTCCCAAAAATTGAAAGAAATGGAGCGGGTGATGGGAATCGAACCCAACGAACATCAAATCCCCCGTTTTCAGGGGAAATACAGCTATCACACTGATCACTCAGAAAACCCTGAGAGACCCAATTCTCCCAATGTTCTCCCTATATCTCAGTGATGTTGGAGTGTGGGATTCTTCGATTCAATGAATCTCCATGTTTCTCGTGGGAATTTGGGAGAACAGTGGGGTTGAGGTGAGGATCATCTGAACTTCCCTGAATCGGGATGGTGGGGTAGGATTCTCTCAGCGATGAAAACACTGATTACAATTGTTATAGGTTTGTTAGTGGGGAGTGT
>JACKQG010004701.1_pt1 | contig 15690 bp, 11 predicted proteins | sample 8237621 | NCBI WGS metagenome assembly JACKQG01 (sample SAMN15677084, study PRJNA649215) | marine metagenome | biome: marine; feature: Black Sea; material: saline water; isolation source: suspended particulate matter (SPM) from the Black Sea western gyre | collected 2013-06-09/2013-06-10 | depth... | reverse complement strand
TATCCACGCCGGATTGAACTAGCTTGCTTCCAAAAGACCTCCTGAAGCCGTGCAATGTCCCCTTAGGAATTTTAGCGTCAACCATGTATTTCTTAATGCGCTTGTACATTTAATGATAATCGAAATCGAATGGATACACCGTGAAATTGGTCGTTAGGTTGAACTTAACGGACATTATGAGATCAAGCTACAGCGCTCATTAATTTGACCAGTGAAACTGATGGTAAGGGTCCACCGGAAGGAGTAGGCACTTAATTTCGCTTATCAATTTGTGCAAGAGGATCCAATTGGAATAAGCTTGAGCATAACTATATTAAGAAATCCAAAAGATAATTCGTTGATGGTTTAGGTAAGTCAAAATTCTGGTAATTAGAAAAAATGGTTGCTATTAAGACAATAGGTAGGATTATAAGAATAACTCTACTTATAGTGCTTTCTCCTACCGCGTCAATCAGTCAACAGTGGTTCAGTGTTGGGCTTGAGGGTGAAGCTATTTATCGCTTGATGATGCCATCATCAAGCCAGAATCTCCTCGCTGCTACAGCCCCGAGTTTCTCACAGAATAGAACAGGAAAGCTGTATCAGATTGATCCAGGACAGGAGTTGATTGTATCAAGAGATTCTGTTCACGCTCTCGATCTTGCTGGTGATGATGATCTTCTCTTTATCGCTGCTGGTTTGAATGCTGGTTTAGTACCTGGCTTGCTGAGGAGCACAGATCAAGGGGAAACATGGTGGTTCAGTGATTCCGGTATAACAATCTACCCAGATATGGCAGTTACAGCGGTAGCGATACACCCAGTAAATTCGGACACAGTGTTGGCAGGGACAGGAGGGTTACATGGAGGAGCTCTTTACAGGTCAGCTGATAGAGGTTCGACTTGGCAATTGCTAGCAGAAGATTCGATAATTGGCGGATCGGTGACCGAAATTGCTTTCAATCCAACCCAGCCCACCATTTTTTATATTGGGGTAGCTGGGTTTGCAAATCTTATGCGCACTCGGAACTCCGGAAATTCGTTCGAGGTGATACTGAACGACATCCCTGGGAGCGTAACTGATATCTCGATCAACCCAACAAATCCAGACGAGTTATATGTTTCTCTTTGGCAAGGAGGGGTGCACTTTTCTGACTCAGGAGGGGAATCATGGGATCAGGTGGGAGAGGAGACACTTAGTAACCTAGTCTCTTGTGTGTCCCACAATTTGCTTGAACCGGAGGTGGTTATCATTGGAACGGCTGAGGGACTATATGAGTGGCATACCACAAACCAGTCATTAGCGCTCATCAGTGGTGAATTACCCAACAGTATAATTTTATCTATTGCTTGGGATTTTGGTCAAAATATTTTGTATTGTGGAACGGATGACGGTGTTTTCGCTCGGAGCTTCTCCTCTTCCACTAGGCAAGGGAACTCACTCGGAGCTAATCCAAGAGCAAAACTGCTAAGAGCATTCCCAAATCCAAGTAACGGGTCAATGCAAGTTATAGTTGAGCTAGACCAGCAAACAACTATAGGTTTGTCTCTGTTCGATATTCTAGGCGCTCAGATTGGAACTTACGCCGAGCAAGCAGGCATCCAAGGTGAAAACATTCTAGATGTGAGTTATGGAAATTCTATACCGTCTGGACAGTACTTCATCAAATGTGTTATTGACGATCAGATCATAGTAAAAAAAATTAGTATCCTAAGATGATTCATTAAGCAAACTAAATGGGGAGGAAGTATGACTAAAATCGTTAAGATCGCAATTGCAATTCTTTGTATAGCGACGATGGGATATCCTGGAACGGTACCTTCGGGCTATTGGAATGGAGTCTTAGTAGAATACAAAGATTTGCATGCAGCTGTGGGTGTCGAGGATGTGAGTGGCAGAACAGCTGCATATTCCCTGTTTGATCAGTTGTGCTATGTAGTTGTCGACAGCTTTAATGTACTTAACTTTGCTGTTATCAGATTCTCAAATTCTCCTACTTTCTTGGCCGATGTCAGTGCGCTCGGGCAAAATAAACTTTTGGCATACGCTGAGCCAGTGATCTATGGAACCCTAGATTCTCAGGTTCACCCGAATGACGAATTTTATGCTGGTACGGCTCCACCTGCTAACCCTTATCCCAGACAATGGCCTTTACATAACGACGGAAACATCATGCCAGATCCACAATTACCGAGCATCGGGGTACTGGATGTTGATATTGATGCCCCGGAAGCATGGGCGTATGAAACTGGCAGCTCAAGTTCTTTGGTGGCGGTACTTGATTCAGGAATCCCCATCTCCGCTAGCGGCGAACTTACTCATCCTGACCTTGATGATGCTTCAAGATTCATTTTGGGGACAGATTTTTCAGGAGATGTTATTAACGGTCTGGATGATAACACCGGCCATGGCACCCATGTTGTTGGGGTGATCGGAGCTGAGACGAACAATAATATTGGGATCGCAGGTATCGACTGGCACGCAAGAATTATCGTGCACAAAATTGTAGATGGCGTCATTAGTTGGGGGGTTGCATCAGTAAACGCTGCAAATGCCATGAGACAGGCAGTTGATGATGGAGCGAATGTCATAAATCTTTCTTCAAGCTATCGTGCCCACATAGAAGTACTGGAACAGGCAATCTTATATGCTTCTGAAGCCCCATCACCACCCGTCATTGTGTGCTCAACCGGCAACAACGGTGAAGGTGCTCCCACGTGTCCTAGCCACCATGTGGCTGAGGGGCTTTATCATCCGTTTGAATTGGGTTACCCAACATTACTTTCTGTGGGGTCCATAGATCCCATTGGCGACATTACAAATTATTCTAGCTTTGTGCAGGGAGAGCACCACGTGTCGTTAGTTGCTCCCGGTGGAGCGCCTTATGGCCCAGGGCATAATGGGCGGCTTGAAGAACAGGTTTTCTCTACGTACCAGGTTAGCGCGGGTTCTCCGATTGGGTATAAGTACATAAATGGAACCTCCATGGCAGCACCTCACGTTTCCGGAGTTGCCTCACTACTTTTTTCTCGCTTCCCCCAAGCCTCAGCTGAAGAAATCTGTTCAATAATTACCTCGTCGGCAGTTGATTTTGATGGGGGCGGGCAAGATTTTGATTCAGGTTGGGGTCTGCTAAACGCATACTACGCAGTTGCTCCCCCGAGTAATCCAACAGGGCTATCTATTAGCGGGTCATATGGCGATAACCCAGAACTGAATTGGGATGCGAATGATGAACCCGATTTGTTAGAATATAACGTTTATAAAGCAGAGCCTAGCGGGAGCTGGTTTAAGGTTGGAACTGTGAGCGCGGAAACAACCACCTTCACTGATATGAGCTGTGAAATTGGAGGCTTCCGTGATCCACGAGTCTATTATCATGTCAAGGCCGTTGACACTGCAGACCAAGAATCTGGTATGTCCAATCTGGTTTTTACAAGGGTTCTAAGCATCCATAAAAAACTTACAGAGAAAAGTAATCTGCCTGCTCAATTTAATTTGACGGCAATTTACCCCAACCCTTTTAATCCGAGTACGAGAATTGAATTTGCGTTGCCAATGGAGACGTCAATTACATTAGTAGTGTATGATAGTAATGGGCGAAGAGTGAAAACCCTTCTATCGAAATCTCTTGGAGCGGGGTACTACAACATTTTGTGGAATGGAACAAACCAAGCCGGACATCAAGTACCAGGTGGAATGTACTTCGCGAGACTTCAAGCAGGTGAATACTCGAGTGTTGTTAAGATGGTCTGTTTAAGATGAGCTTTCGAATCCTATTGTCGATTGCTGTAGTGCTTACTGTGCTTCAGTCAATAGGTACAGCTCAATCATGGGTGCACCTTGGATTAAGTGGTGAAAAAGTGTATGGTATCACAATGGCAGAATCGGTTCCAGGTAAACTCATTTGTGGTACTAGAAGTACTTACAGTTCATCAGGTTCTCATTACGGAGGGATTTATCATCTTGACTTAGTGGACAGTGGGATAGATACCTTTTATCAGAATATCTCTGTAGTCGACTTTGCCTCATTACCTTCAAACTCAAATAACATATATGCGGCTTTACACGTACAGGCATTCTGTTCTCCGGGGATTCTCAAGTCAACTGATGGGGGGCGCACATGGAATTGGAAAAACCTGGGCCTATATATCGATGGTGAAACTGGGGTGGATCAAATTGAGATCAATCCGCGGAATCCCCTCTGCATATTTACCAGCACCTCAGGCAATCATGGTGGTAAAGCATATAGAACGCTCAGTGCTGGGAATACTTGGGTAGAACTTGATAACAGCCAAGAAACAGGTATCTGGGATAGCAATGTTACTGGGTGGGCAATAAACCCTTTAGATTCTGCTATAGTTTATTCAGGCTGTACAGGAGTTGGAATGATATTCAAGAGCGTCGACAATGGAGACTCCTGGAATCGTGTCTTCTCAGGTGCGGGCTACCCAGGTCCCTGCGAGGGAATGGCAATTAACCCCCAGTACCCGTCGACTGTATATGCACTCTTTTCTGGATCGGGAGTATACACGAGTGATGATGGAGGTCAATCTTGGTCCTGGAGCAATGATGGGCTTAATGATCTTCATGTGCGAGATATTCTAATTCACCCTACTTTTACTGACTCAATTTTCCTTGCCACTACGGCAGGAGTATACATAAGTGGGGATGGAGGTTCAAATTGGACAGAGATGAATGAGGGTCTAGATACACTCCTTGTTGAAACTTTGTTCTTCGATCCGGAGCACAATAATCTCTACTGTGGAACTCATGATGGTGTATACGGTTTGGGAGATCAGCTAAGTGTAAATTACAGACAAACTATTCTACCTTCAGATTGGGGCATTGAGAGGATATATCCAAATCCCTTCAATTCAGAAGTTACGATAATCGTTCAAACCTCGAAATCTCGCGTAGTACAGATTGAATTGATTTCGATATTAGGTAGTGTCGTTGTTATGGACCAATCATATTCACTATATCCTGGTCGCAATGAAGTACGGATAAACGCCAAAACAAAGGGTATCCAATCGTTTAGCTCAGGTACTTATTTAGTGCGAATTGGTACTGGAACTGAACAAATGAGTAGGAAGGTTGTACTTATCAAATAATAAAAGGAGGGGGGGCAAGTATGCCTATGTTAATGAAAAGAATTCTGTACAGGCGGATTTTTATTCTCTTTATTCTAATGCAAATTATGTTCAGAGGGGAGCTATTTGGCGATGGTTGGCAAGTGAGAAAGGGTTTCTACCAGGGAGACTCTATTGAGTACGTTCACAATCAAATAGTTCTCGGTATAAGAACCATCTCTGACACTGCGAATGTTTACTCGTTCTTTGATAGTATTGGGATACAGATCATTAGTCCCTTGGATCGATTGAATATCATCGTTGTGGAGGTTGAGGGCGAAAATGATTTGTGGTACAAACTGTCCGAGATCAAGCAGAACAGGTACATTTCATATGCTGATCCTGTAAAAGTGGGATACGCTGATGCTACGCATCCAGATGACCCATACTTCGATGGGTCGCTACCGTCCCCAGATAATTTTCGACATCAATGGGGGCTCCACAATGATGGCAATGCAGAGGTCGGTGGCACAGCTGATGCAGATATTGATGCACCAGAAGCTTGGGATTATGAAACTGGTGATAGTGATGTTCTTGTAGCCGTCTTTGACTCTGGTATCGATCTCGATGCAAATGGAAACCTAGAGCATCCAGATCTTGATGATCCCGATCGTTACCTTCTGGGAGATGATTTTACGGATGAGACGGATAATTTAGTATCGGATGTGTTGGGCCATGGTACAAGGGTAACTGGGCTGATAGGGGCTCAAACAAACAATGATACTGGTATGGCAGGGTGTAAGTCGTCAAAGCATTTCGGAACTTAATAGCTAAAAGTTAAGAGACACTTTCGAGTTGTCCAGTTCATTATCCTAGCACCTCTGTGTGCTGCCGTTTCAAGTTAATTCGCTTCCTTTGTTGAAGCGTTTTTTGTTTAATGATCTGTCTCTGTGTTAATATTTCCTCCTTTCTTCCAAAATACATATCTGCCGGGGTCACGTTATCAAGCGACTCATGCAGCCTCTCATTATTGTAATATTCTACCCATTTGGCGATCTCTTGCTCCAGATCTCCGGGTAGGTAATAGTTGTCCAGTTTTATCACATTCTTCATGCTTCGGTGATACCGCTCGATCTTCCCTTGGGTCTGAGGATGATAAGGCGCTCCTCGGGTATGATCCATCTTCTGGTCATTGAGATACTCTTTCAACTCACTAGAGATGTAACACGGTCCGTTGTCTGAAAGTAGACGTGGTTTATGCTTAACAATGACCTGATCTGTCCCTGTTTCAGCAATAGCCATATCCAGTGTCTCCTGAACATCTTCAGCTTTCATGCTGGTGAATAGCTTCCATGATAGAATACGCCTGGAGTAATCGTCAAGAACCGTGGATAGGAAGAACCAACCCCAACCGACCACCTTGAAATAGGTGAAGTCCGTCTGCCACATCTCATTGATCCGAGTGGTTGGATTCTGGAACTTATCAGATGCAGCCATGACGATATAATTCGGACTCGTAATCAGATCATAGTCCCGTAAGATCCTGTATACACTAGACTCAGATATATAATACTTCTCTGTATCCGTGATATGCCAGGCCAGTTCTCGGGGACTCATCTCAGTCTTCTCCAATGCAATATCCTTGATCCGTTCTCGTTCCTCATCGGGGATACGGTTCCAAAACTGACGGGGAGCTGGTTTATCATCAACGAGCCCGTCATAGCCATTCTCACGAAAACGACCATACCAACTATAGAAGGTGCTGGTAGAAACGCCCAGCTCTTTGAGAGTCTGTTTAGCAGGCAGCTGAGACTCCTCGATCGTCCGGATGATCTCATACTTCTCAGCCTGGTTATATCTCATATATCGCTCACATCGATACCCTGACCAATGCAACTTTTTTTTAACACATCATTCTTCATGGCAATGCCAGCATACAACTGCTTGAGGTGATTGTTCTCTTTTCGGAGATCATCCACTTCTGTGGAGTTGGCTTCACGGACTATATCTCCAGCTAGGCGTTTCTTACCGGCCTCTAGAAAATCTTTGCTCCATTTATAATACAAATTCTGGGCAATACCCTCTTTGCGGCAGATTGAGGCAATGGTCTCTTCACCTCGTAAACCTTCCAATACTATCCTGATCTTTTCTTCTGCTGAGTATTTCTTGCGGGTGTTTCTTTTTATATCTTTAACGCGCTTTTCTACATTTGATCTTGGGCTCATTCTTTTATCCTTTTTTGCTTTCAGAATAACCCAAAAGTCTCTCTTAAGAAATCAAACTAAATGCTCCAACTTGTTCTGACAGGATACAGGCCAGAAAAGCCATCAAACGCATGGAAGGCCTGAAAAATGTAGGCTGCGAGGTTTGCCATGGGGCGGGGGATGCTTACAAAAAAAAGAAAGTTATGCAGGGCATCTATTCAGACTCGCTTAAAGCCGTTGATTATGGTCTGATCACCATACCACCGGAGGAAACCTGTTTGAAGTGTCACAATGAACGGAGCCCCTCCTTTAAACCATTTAATTATGAAGAACGTGTCAAGGAAATTGCCCATCCATTTCCAAAGGATATGTAAATAATTGCACCAATCAACCGCCCAAAATCAAAACTTTTTCAAAATAGTCACTTTTTAGTCACTGAGTCCCTGCAAACCCTTATATAGCTTAAAAGGCAACGGATTTCTAATCCCTTGACAAGCGCGCCCGTAGCTCAGCTGGATAGAGCATCTGCCTTCTAAGCAGAGGGTCACAGGTTCGAATCCTGTCGGGCGTACATCAAAAGGTCAGCTTGCTGGCCTTTTTTGTTGCTTCTATAGGTACAACTGATGTCAGGTGTTATTACCGAATTCGACATATAGTAGGTTTAACCTCAAAGGTTGTTGGATACATTTCTTACGATATAGAACCAATCCTACTCGACAGTTAGTCTGCTATCTAACCTCTGCATAATCGGAGCAATCAAAGTTCAATCATATGCAAGAATAGTCGTCCCAGAATGTTCGATAGTAACACAGAAATGACATCATAAATCATTTTAATTCCGCTTTAAATATATATTTATAGAATGGATCATATTGTTATGGTTCTCATAACAAATTATATTTATACATAAAAATTAAATTATGCAAATCTTGTTGTCGGTGGATCTTGTAGCGAAAGACACCGCAATATTTTCTAACAAATCAGCAGGGGGTTTTTTATGAGCACAAGTAGCATCCGAAATATAATCATTGTGATAGCAGCATGTAATTTGTTCCGTTTTCAATCAATTTACGAGGATCGAGAAACTATTGACCCGTCATCTCAGATCACATATACCCTGGAAGTCCAAGCGATGCTCTCAGAGCAGGAAACTTGGCAGGCTTTTCGAACAATAAATGGTGATGGTTGGGATATTGTTTGGGACGAGCAAACCCTAGTACCAAGAATTATTTACGGTGGAGCGATCCCTATGATAGGTGGTCTAGATCATCATACTTTAGAAGCATCGAGCAATGACTTTCTTGAGAGCCTTGAGTCTCTAACCTTAGTTAATGTAGAGAACTTTGAGTTAGATGATATACGCGAAAGAGAGGATCGCTGGATTATTAGGTATACCCAGAACTATCTTGGTCTCAATATTGAAGGGAGTGAGTTGTCATTCTTAATAAATCCCTTTGGCAAATTGGTAAGATTACGAGCATCTGTTTTCCCCGTCACCAATATTCAAACCCAAGCACAGATATCGATCGCTGAAGCTCTCCTTAGGGCGCAACAGGAGTTTGGGTACATAGTTGAAACGGATAACCTTAACTCAATGGAACTGATAATTTATCCAGTCAGAGAAGAAGGGGGTATGCTCTACTTCCTGACTTATAAGATTGACCTTACAGATGGTGAAAACCACCAAAATTGGGTTTACTACATTGATGCTATCGATGGGACTATAATCGCAGCATTTGATAACACAACATCAGCTGATATGGAGGGGACAGTCACTGGCTACATCTATCCTGAATATCCAACAGATTCAAAGGTTGTTGAGCAATGGGAGGATGGATGGGTATCTGTCAACACTACAACGGACGCGACTGATGTATCTGGTGACTATAGCATATATGTTGGTAGTGTTGGGCAGTATACCGTAAATGCCAATTTGGAGGGTGAGCATCTTGAAGTGATTGATGACGATGGGGCTGATTTGACTCATTCGGGTACAGGGTATACTTGGATGAGTCATGATTGGACGTGGAATTCATCAGGTAGTTACTCAGCTGCATCTGACGATGAAGTGAACGCATGGTATCACATTACCTTGATGTATGAGCTCGTGAAGAGCTCTCCGTTTAACCATGATATGATGACCCAGGACTACTTTGAGGATTATCTCGAGGATAAACTGAAAGTTTATGTAAGATCCAACTCTACGATCAATGGACTTTTTAGACCTGAATATGGTACGATCACAATGGGAGAAGGTACAAGCCAAAATACCAACCCAGCGTTAGATTCAGATATTCTTTACCATGAAATGGGGCATGCTATTCATTGCTCGATGATTGGACATACATCTTATACATATGGTGGCGGGTACTTTCCCAGCCTTAAAGAGGGAACGTCTGACTATTGGGCTTGTACAATTAACAATGACTCAGAGGTTTTTGAGGTAATCAAACCTTCGGCTGTGAGAGACCTCGATAATGATTGGGTTTGGGGTGATGGGAACTGTAGTGGGCAACAGTCGCATTGTTTTGGACAATACCTTGGTGGTGGTCTTTGGGATATGCGCTCGACACTCGGGGCGACTATAGCAGATAAACTTTTCTTTGAAGCTCTTTTTGAAGAGGCTCGTACCTTTTCTGATTATCTTGATGATATCTTGATAAGTGATGACATTTATTATGGTGACGGAAATGGAACTGTAACAATATCTACACCTCATTTAGATGACATACTTCATTCCTTTGGGGGGCATGGAATCTATCCAGCCACTGCTTCTATGCCACCAGCAAAACCAATCAACGTAGTATTAACTGATATTGGTATTGAGACCCGAATCTCTTGGGAAGGTTTGAATGAGAATAGTGATTTTGACTATTTTCAGGTTTACCGCAAAACTACGCCCGATATCGGAGGTGGACCTAAGCCCCTTTGGAGCAGCATTGGCACGACAACTGGATTGTATTTTGATGATGATGAGTTTGAGTTAGATCCTAATGGAACTGTTAGAGCAGAGTATCGAGTACGCACAAAGGACGATACCGGAAACTATTCAAATTATTCAAATGTAGCTTCATCCGATGGCTATGGAGTGACATCAAAATCACCACCGAGAATGATTGAGTTCGAAAAGAGTACCATTGAGTCACTTCCTTTGGATTTGACTCTTGGCAGAAACTACCCAAATCCGTTTAATCCTTCTACTTCAATATCCTATGGCTTGCATGAAGCTAGTAAAGTTGAACTCAAAATATTTGATCTCAGGGGTAAAGTTGTCTTGGTGCTCGAGAGCTCCTTCCATTCCGCCGGTTGGTATCAAACGACATGGAACGGTACAGATAAGTATGGGCAATCTGCCCCTGCGGGTATTTATATTTATCACCTAACAACAGAGAGTGCACAAAAAACAAAAAAAATGTTATTGGTAAAGTAGTGAACATCACAAATCGAATTAGCTCTGACCCAAAACTGTAAGTGCATATGAAGAATCTATTTTGTTTTATATTTAACATTCTGTTGATCATTAAGGTTGAGGCTGGCTGGACAGACTCAAACTGGGGAGATTTTATCCAAGGGGTAGATTCCTCTATAGTAATTACTGACTTCAATAATGGGGAATTACAGCTATCTGGAATACGTCAAATAACTCCAGATAGCAATTACATCTCCTTCGAGTGGTATGGAGTATATATTCCTGAGTTTTCAGATCATGCTTCAGGTGATTCGATAGGATTGGTCTATAGTTTTGGAGAAGAGGCACCAAATGGAACAGGTGCTTACCTCCTCTGGATTGACTCTGAGGGTCATCAACTTTCCAATCCAATATTTCTGCAAAGTGACCTAACACGCAGAGGGTGTATCGACGGTTATGGTAGGGTCATCCTCTCTAACATTAACGAAGATTCAGTGATCGTTCGACGATATACATCTGAAGGAATACTAGTAGATGAAAATGTTGCCAATACAGACTATACAGATGTAGGCAACCCAACAGTATCATGTAATGATCATGGAGATTTTGTTGTTAGTTGGAAAGACAAAAGAGTTAATGGTGTTTATACCGATATTTACGCTAGATTATACAATTCCGATGGAACTGCATCTACTCCAGATTTTCAAGCGAATGACTCTCCGAATGATAACTCGTTTGAAGGAGCGACATATTCTGGGATTTCAAATTCTGGCAAAGTTGCCATTATATGGAAGGAATTCAGAGTAGGTATTGATACCCAAACAAGTGTTTGGTGTCAACAGTATGATATGCAAGGAGCTCTTATAGATTCAAATTTTCGAGTAAATGATTATAATTCAGATGGAGTCACTAGTGCTAAGGTTTACATGTCTGACTCAGGTGAATGGTTTGTATTATGGGAACAGTTTCGAGATGTATGGGCACAATTCTTTGATAGTTCAGGTGTAAGAATTGGAAGCAACAGGCAAGTTAGAGATCAAAATGTAGAAGTGGGTCGTGGAGTTTATCCAGTTGGTGCATTTGATTCTGGCGGGAATATTCTCATTGTATGGCGTGATGATAGGCTTTATCCTGATGGACCACCGCCACCTGCTGAGGAGTGGTGGCCATGGGATGTATATGGTCAATATTTTAACCAAAACTTTATTCCCTTAGGTCAAAATCAAAAGCTCAATCATGCTGGGCATGAAACAATACAGTATGTCGGAATAAGCAGTGGAATAGATAGTCAATTTATAGTTACCTGGCAGGATATTGAGATGACATGGCCAGACTCAAATTATGGATTTGCTTTCCCTGCGATAGGTGTTTGGGAACACCAAGAATACCTTGGTGGAATCTACCTGTCAGCTCTTCATGATTTTCGTGATAATGTGTCCCCCCAAATCATCCATTGGGATGCTGTTGTTGAGGAAGGTGATTCCCTCTCAGTGTGGATGCGAGCCTCGATAGATAGCTTTGATCTTTATTCAATTTATCCGTCTTGGGTGGCTGTTGATAATATGCAGGAAGACAATCTCCCCTCAGGGCAATATTTTCAGTACCGAGTAGCTCTTTCTACTGATAGCCTGGGTGCAGGACCTGTTTTCCATAATATCACTATTGGGGACTCAACTTTATCAGTGAGGGGGCAGACCAAACCCTTCATTGGGCAAAAGACTAACTTATACTTAAATCAAAATTACCCAAACCCCTTCAACCCATCGACGACCATCGAGTACGATCTACCAGATCAATCGGATGTTTCTGTGATAGTGTATGATATAGCTGGCCGAGAGGTACAGACATTGATCTCAACCTCTCAATCTGCAGGCAGGTACAAAATTAGTTGGGATGGAACAAGCAAAGAAGGACAGCAGGTCGCCGCTGGAATGTACTTCGCGAGACTGCAAGCTGACGAGTACTCCAGCGTTGTTAAGATGGTTTATTTGAGATGAATTGAGCGGGAGCCCAGTAATAGCCCATTTACCCACCTAATTTCAAAACTTTTTCAAAATGGTGACTTTTTAGTGACCGACACCCTCTAAACCCTTGTATAGCTTAAAAGGCAACGGATTTCTAATCCGTAGGTCACAGGTTCGAGCCCTGTCCGGAGTACTAAACAGAAAGGCCCTCGATGAGGGCTTTTCTGTTTAGTTGTGTCAGCAGTGAGAACTGTGTTGAGCTTCGAGCCCTGCCTGTTGGGGCGTAGTCCGTAGGACGAAGACCAATCCGGAGTACTAAAAAGAGACCTCATATGAGGGAGCTTCCTTATGTTTGGCAACTCATCCAAACTTGAAATAGGGAATTAAGCAGCCTCCCAGCTTCTTCGTAAAAAAATCAGATCCTTCTTAATCCTTCTAAACACTTCTTTGGTTGTGATAGTGGGTTTCCTACCCTTCTCAGCACCGCCCAGATCATGTTCACAGTGTAGTGAGAGCGGGACATTGATATTGTGTTCCTTTAAAAGACTGAAATATCGTTTAAAATCCACCATTCCCTCACCCATGGGTATGTGAAGGGGTTTCCAGGTTCCCTCGACCTTGCTCCACAGAAAATCCTTCACAACGAGTGTATTGACATGATTCCTGATGAGATTGAAGTCAATCTCCCAGTTTTTCCCGCCTTCGACGGTTGCATGCATGATGTCATATTGACAGCCCATATATTTGGGAGATAATCCATCCAAGGCTTGATCCAAATCCCAGATTGATGCGCCAAAATAGTGACCGGAATGATTTTGATAGGAGCCACTTAATCCAAACTTCTCATTTAACTTGGCTATTCCTCTCAGTTTACTTCGATATGAATCCACGCTTTCTAGAATATCAGCACCCTGCTTATACTTGAACCACCCGGTTCGATAATATTCATACCCCAAATGACTTGCCGCCTGAAGAACGATCTGATCCGTCTCGTTCCTAGCGTCCAGCACTTTTGAAGTAAACATCTCAGTGCGAAGTCCAAATGACCGCATTGCCTCAGTAGCTCTTGGAAAATCATCTGCTACTCTCTCGGGCAACACATGTCCTTTGGGTCTCACGGTGAGATCAATTCCATCAAACCCCATCTCTTTTGCAGCCTCACTCATGTCCTGGTAATCAAGAAATTGAAGATGTTTTGAAAAAAGATAGACTGTTAATTTTGCACCTGGGCTTGACGCTGGAAATAAAAGTGGTTTTGTTAGCCCTACTAGGGGGGAAGCTCCCAACGCAGCCATGCTTGTGAGTTTTAAAAATTTCCTTCGAGTTACCGCATGAGAATCCGACATTATGCACCTCTCGCATGCTTACGAGTAATAAGTTATGATTGCCAAAACACCGTTGTATGAGATCATCAATGAGAAAAAGAGAGCTAGGCCAAGACCCAGATTTAACCAAATAGTACTCTTGTATTGACGCATGAGTGATTTCTTGTTAATGAGTATAGCTATCCCAATGATCACCAATGGTAATACAAATACATTAAACACCTGGGTGAGGAGTTGAGCCTTGATGGGATTCACACCAAATACGGGTATCAACATGGCGAAAACCGAAGCACAAGCTGTAATTATCCGAAATTGTCTGGAATTCACATCGAGCTCTCCTGATTGATAATCCGCTATGAGCAGAAGTGCGATCATTAAGCAAGGGAAAATCGATGACAAACCAGCACTAATAGTCCCAAAAAAGAAAAGTGATAAGGCAAATTTCCCTGAGATGGGTTCAAGGGTTTTCCCCATGTCAATCACCTTTGTGACGACAAGACCCTTGTGAAAGAGGGCACCGCTGGCAACAGCCATGATAGCACCGCTTATAATGAAAACTAAAACTGCAGCAGCAATCGCGTCATTTCTCTGCTGCTTTCTGTCTTTGAGAGTCCAGCCCTTGCCCTTGACGAAGAGTGGTCGGGATAGAAATGTGGCTGCAGCCATGGTAGTACCAACAAAGGCAGCTACAAGCATCCTGCCACCTTCAACCTCAGGGATTGATGGCAGAAGACCCTGGATCACATCCCTGGGAAGTGGGTAGACCAGGAATAAAGAGATGAGAAAGGATAGTCCCATGATGGTCACGAAAATGATCAGTATCTTTTCAAAAAAACTGTAATTCCCAACCATGAGCAAAGCATACATAGTACCCATGATGACCAAAGCGATCAGCAATACTGAAATATAATGATAGCCTTGAAACACGGGAAAATAGAGCGCCAGGACCTCATATATGATATTTGAAGAGATACCTAGAATACCGGTTAGTGAGTTCCATTGACCAAACGAGACGCCGACAATGATCAGGAGTGCTATTGCATTACCAAAAGGGATATGCTTTCGAAAACTAAAAAGAGCCGTCTCACCGGTCACCAGTGAATAGTTGCCATAACTATAAATGAGAATCCCGGAGAAGAAGCAGCTGAGCATGAGAACCCATAATAGTTGCATATTGTATGTACTTCCAGCGACGATCATAGACGTTACGCTACCTGTTCCAATGGTGTATCCGATTGCGAATATTCCAGGACCGAATCCCAGTATCAACGCTATGATTTTTCGAAGAAGATTGTTTCTCTGAGGTGTGGATGTGTCATTCAAAATGCTAATGTCCTCTCATGTGATGTTCAGAGTAAATCACCTGATGTTTACCTGAGCAAGTGTGAAAAAATCGCTTTCAATCCATTTTATTCTGGCTAAAAAATCTGAGTCAGGAAAATGTAACATGATCACATATAATTCCAATGAGTTGGATGCTTGAGTGTGAGGGTGGACCTCAGTTCGAGCGTTGTGAAGATAGTGTAACTACATTAAACATCGACGAAATCTAATCATAGAGCAAGATAACCTCGAATTATGAGACCTTTTCAAAGTAGTCACTTTTTAGTCACTGATACCCCGCAAAGCCTTTGGGCTACGCTCTTTGTAAACCTCAGAGCTTCGACCCAACAGGTATGGAATTGCTACAAAAAAGTGGACACATAAAGAAGCCTATGCCGCCCATTTGATTGATTG
>JACKQG010004700.1_pt1 | contig 15692 bp, 12 predicted proteins | sample 8237621 | NCBI WGS metagenome assembly JACKQG01 (sample SAMN15677084, study PRJNA649215) | marine metagenome | biome: marine; feature: Black Sea; material: saline water; isolation source: suspended particulate matter (SPM) from the Black Sea western gyre | collected 2013-06-09/2013-06-10 | depth... | reverse complement strand
CATTAATTTGCTGGTGTAAATCTGTCAGCTCTTCTATGAGCTGTTCTTTTGTCTTATTTTCATATTTTATTTTTTTATTACCGTTATCTTTTATTTCTACCACTCCCTCCTGTGCTTTCCACAATAACCTTTCCTTTAAGTCTCCCTCAGTAAAGTGAATGCATCCCTTTTTAATATCTATAGATATACTTCTCCTCTTTGTACCACCGATAGCTTTTGCTCTTATTTTTATATGTTTTTCTTTGAGAAGTTTAATAACCGAGAAGATAGTTTGTTGACCAATATCGTCTTCCCTTTTTAGCACATTCGCTCCACCTACTAAACACACTTCGATACCATGCTTATTTGCTCCCAGGTGAGTCATCCTGTTTATCATTTTCTCTATGGCATTAGCAGCATATCTTGTTCTCTGGAAGGTTTTTCCTTCAGGCGCGGTTCCTGGAACCATAACATGTGCCAGAGCGCCTACCTTCTTTGTTGAATCATAGGCTGCAATAACAACACACGAACCTATCGCGTTTGATTTTAATATCGTATCTTCTCTACCGGCTTTAACATACCCTGTATTTACATCGATAATTTTTTTCATACTATCCTCATTTTTATGTATTGTTAAATCTTATCAATTCAGATAAGGTTTAATATTTCTTTTAGCTTGTGGTTTTCCATTTTTGTTGTTTTCTATCTTTTAAAATTATTTCTAATAGTTTATCTTTTTCATTTGGTTGTAATTTTAAATCACATTACAAATTTATGAAGATGAAATGGAAAAAAAATACGAGAAATTACCCAATTTTAATAAGGGAATATACGTAGAAACACTGCGTAATATTACGCATTTTTTTAGATAAAGTGTTCTGGCAGAAAAAGATACATTAATATTGGTACAAATTTTAATTTTTCTTATTTAAGGATGAAATTCCAGCCAATTAAATAGAATTTTTCCCCCTGCTTTTGTCATGATCGATTCCGGATGGAATTGAATACCTTTTATATCATACCTTCTGTGAGAGATTGCCATAATAATCCCATCCTCTGCGAGAGCTATGATAATTAGTTCTTCAGGAAAACTGCTTTTGTCAATAGCCCACGAATGATAAAGACCACTTTGAAAACCGTCATTTATATCTCTGAACAGATAATCTTCTTTTTGTGTAATACAGGTTTTTTTTGAAACTCCGTGAAAAACATCTCCGGGTTTATATAATTTAGCACCGAAAGCCAGGGCAATGGCTTCATAACCCAGACAAATACCGAAAAAACTTTTTTCCTTGTAAAACCTCCTTACAAAGGCTTCGAGTTTCGGGAAGTCATCAGGAATGCCCGGACCGGGTGATAATAGTATTTTGTCATATCCTGCGATCACATTATTATCAACCTTATCGTATGGTAAAACAATAAATTCATTTTTACCATGCTGTTCAATTATCTGAACCAGGTTATAGGTAAATGAATCGTAATTATCAATCAGCAGGATTTTCATATAAAAGAGTGTTTCATGTTTCATGTTTCATGTTTCCCCCGGGGGAAAATAGTCAATAGACAATAACAATATTCCTTACCTTTGCCCTCTTAGTTATGCAGCCTGTCAAAGATATAATAAACCTGATGAATGAGTATGGGAAAAGTTCAATTCCTTTTGTATTCATATTTGACTTCGGCATGGAAAAACCTCTTATTTTCAGGATTTCAGAACTTGAGGACAATAATATTTTTTTTGATATTAACGGGATTAAGAATTTCCATCAGGCTTATCCGCTGAGTAAAAAAATAATCTTAAGAAAATATCCTGTTAAATTCGAAAGGTATAAATCTGCTTTTGAGAACGTATTAAAACATATCAATTTTGGGAATTCATATTTGCTAAACCTCACTTTCCCGACAAAAATTGAAATAAATCTTACACTGAAAGAGATATTCCTTCATTCCACAGCAAAATATAAACTGTATTTCATGGATAAGTTTGTAGTATTTTCACCTGAAATTTTTGTTCAGGTCAAAAATGGTAAAATTTCGTCCTTTCCTATGAAAGGCACCATTGATGCGAACATTGAAAATGCTGAGCAGCTCATATTGAATAACAAAAAGGAAACGGCAGAACATAACACCATAGTTGACCTGATAAGAAATGACCTGAGCATGGTTGCTAAAAATGTACGGGTGGAAAAGTTCAGATATATTGATAAAATAAAAACTCACGAAAAAGAGTTACTGCAAACCAGCTCGAAGATCACCGGTGAATTACCCGACAACTGGAAAGAAAAGATAGGGGATATTTTTATGCCTTTGCTGCCTGCCGGCTCCATCAGCGGCGCACCCAAGAAAAAAACGGTGGATATAATTAAAGAGTCGGAAGTATATAACCGGGGATACTTTACGGGTGTTTTCGGTTATTTTGATGGAGAAAAACTCGACAGCGCCGTAATGATAAGATTTATCGAGATAATCGGTGACGAAATCTATTTTAAAAGCGGCGGCGGTATCACCTGCTTCAGTAACTGTGAATCGGAATACAACGAAATGATAGATAAAGTGTATGTGCCTGTTGTTTGAAACTATAAAAGTAATAAACAAAAACCTGCAAAACATCGAATACCATAACAGCAGGCTTAACAGGTCGAGGAAAGAGCTTTTCGGGGCTGACGATTTTATTTATCTTGAAAATATCATTAAAATTCCTTCTTCCCTTTCGGATGATGTTTATAAATGCCGTGTGATCTACGATAAGAAGATTGAAAAAATTGAGTTTGAACCTTATAAGCCCCGAATAATTCATTCATTGAAACTTGTCGAATGTAACGATATTGAATATGGCTTTAAGTATCACGACAGATCAATGATAAATGAATTGTTTGAAAAAAGAGGAGATTGCGATGATATTTTAATCATAAGAAACGGCTGGGTTACCGATACTTCCTTTTCAAATATTATATTATTTAATGGTAAACAATGGGTAACACCATCGCACCCGCTACTCTTTGGAACCAAAAGACAAAAATTACTGGATGAAGGTAAAATAATTTCTAAAAAAATAAAATCCGAAGACATTTCAAAATATCAAGGTGCCAGGCTCATTAATTCTATGCTCGATCCGGAAGATGGATTTTTGTTGACTTTTTTTTAATAAATATTTATTCATTCTCTCCAAATACATTCATAATTTAGCGAGTTATAAAATTCTGTTGCGATGTCTATAAAAAATTTTTTTTTAATCCTGCTTTTGCCTCTGATATTTTCGTGCAACAAGCCAAAAGACAGCTTCGAAGCAATTGTGCCTTCGCCTGATTCAAAGATACATGTCTATTTCAATCTGAATAAGGGTGAACCGTATTATTTGGTATATTATAATAAAGAGATTGTCATTGACTGGTCGTCTCTTGGGTTTATTTTAAAAGATAATGATTCTCTAATTGATGGATTTGTCCTTGCTGCCAGGAAAACCAGGTCTGTTAACGAAATCAGGGATACGGTTTTGGGTGATTTTTTTTCGTTTAAAAGTAAATATAATGAACTCACAATATCCCTGCAACAAGAAGGTGCCTTAGGCAGGAAATTCGATATTGTTTTCAGAGTATTTAATAATGGTATAGGCTTCAGGTATGTTTTTCCCGAACAGGAAGGACTTACGAATGTTGAGATAGTTTCGGAAGAAACTGAGTTTAGGCTTGGTTCGGATTGCATTGCCTGGTGGATACCTGCTGATTCCATAGGTTACGAACGTTTTTATCGTAACACATCTTTTAAAGAGATTGAGACGTTAAATACACCGGTTACATTTGAATTGAAAAATGGTTTGTATATTTCAATACATGAAGCCAACCCAACTGATTATGCAAGGCTGACACTAAAAAGGGATGAGGAAGATGAACTTGAATTTGATTGTTATTTGGTTCCTTTTCCTGACGGAATAAAAGTAAAAACGAAAACACCTTTTAAAACCCCATGGAGAATAATTCTAATTGTGAGCGACCCCGAAAAACTGATTGAATCAGGATTGATGCAGTAAAAACAGACTATGTTGGTAAAAGTTGCTCTCTAAGCGCCTGATAAACCTACCCGTTCATTGATATCAGGAATTCTTCATTAGTCTCAGTGAATCTCATTTTATCTTTAAGAAATTCCATAGCTTCAAGCGGGTTCATATCTGCAAGATGATTTCTTAATATCCATATCCTTTGCAGTTGCTCTTTATCAATCAGTAAATCTTCCCTTCTTGTACTTGAGGCAACAATGTCAATAGCAGGATAAATTCGTTTATTGGACAATTTTCTGTCTAATTGAAGCTCCATATTACCTGTACCTTTAAACTCTTCGAATATCACTTCATCCATTTTTGAACCGGTATCAATCAGCGCCGTAGCAATTATTGTAAGCGAACCGCCGTTCTCAATCTGCCTGGCAGCGCCAAAGAAACGTTTAGGCTTTTGTAAAGCATTAGCCTCAACGCCGCCCGACAGAACTTTACCTGATGCCGGAGCAACCGTATTATAAGCTCTTGCCAAACGAGTGATTGAATCAAGTAATATTACAACATCATGACCGCATTCAGTCATTCTTTTTGCTTTTTCCAAAACAAGGTTTGCAATTTTAACATGCCTTTCTGCAGGTTCGTCAAATGTTGAAGAAATTACTTCAGCTTTAACGCTTCTTGCCATATCTGTAACCTCTTCAGGCCTTTCGTCAATTAGCAAAACTATCAGGTAAGTTTCAGGGTGGTTCGAGGCAATGGCATTAGCTATTTCTTTGAGCAAGACTGTTTTTCCTGTTTTTGGCTGTGCTACAATCAGTCCCCTCTGGCCTTTACCTATAGGAGAAAACATATCAATAATCCTGGTGGAAGGGGTTTCTTCAGGGTGTCCGGTAAGGTTGTATTTTTTTTCAGGGAATAAGGGAGTGAGAAAATCAAATGGGATTCTGTCGCGTATATCCTCAGCTTTTCTTCCGTTTATTTTTTCAACTTTAATAAGCGGAAAGTACTTTTCGCCGTTTTTCGGCGGACGAATACTTCCTTTTACGGTATCTCCTGTCTTTAAACCGAAAAGTTTTATTTGTGACTGTGATACGTATATATCATCAGGTGAATTCAGGTAATTGTAATCCGAAGACCTGAGAAAACCATATCCATCCTGCATAATTTCCAAAGCTCCTTCACTTGATACCAATCCTTCAAATTCAAAGGAATACTCATCTTTCTTTTTCTCATAGGGCTTGCCCCTTTGTTCTCTTTCAGGCCGGTTTTGCCTTTCATATTTTTTCTCCTTTTTATCCTCCGGCTCCTTTTTATCCTCCGGCTCTTTATTACCTGAGAGTATTTCTCCTTCTAAACTATCAGTTGTTTTTGTAACATTAGGCTCATCTTTCTTTACTGCAGCTTCAGGTATTTCAGTGAACAAATCCGTATCAACCTTTTTTGTATCTTCCTTCTTTGATACTGATGGTGTTTTGTCAAATATATTAGTTGAAGCTACTTTTTTCACCGGTTCATCTTTAACTCGTTTTCTTTTACCTTTGAATTTCTTTTCTTTGTTTTCTTTATCAATGACCTCCTGTGAAGGATGCAGAGCCTGGTAGTCTAAAATTTTATAGATCAAATCTTGTTTCTTTAAACCTTCGTATTTAACAATCTGAAGTCTTTTTGCAATCTCTCTTAAATCAGACACCAATTTTCCATTAAGCTCAATTATATCATACATGTAGATTATTTTTTTGATTTTTTTAAAATGTGTTCGTTAAAAAAAGTATTAATAATAACTTATTTATTGATTAATATTATATGGGAAATATTTAAAACGTTTGAATTATCTATCCTGCTTTAGTGTATCTCCAACAAATTTGTCAGTAACATTATTACGTATGAAGAAAAATTATTTACGAAATTCATTAGGGAATTAAATGCGCTGCAAATATATAAAATATTTTATTATCCAAGCAATTATATAAAATAATTAAACCCGTTGAAAAGTAAATTGCAAAGAACACAGGATAAAAGAATACTAAATACTTACTATATTAGCTCTGACTTTTTTTGCATACCTGTTTTCTACGGGTTTAACAATGCAAAAATCTATATCCTTAATTTATTTTAATTTTTGTTTCATTTTTATTGTTGTGGTACAAATCTAAAGCAACAATAATTGCAATGAATCCCCAAACAGGTACGGAAGGCTTGTCAGAATCAAGGAAATTATTCAAAAAGCCATGAACGAAGTAAGAAATCAATCCTATTACAATTGAAAGGCTGATTATTTTTATTTCTCTATGAACCGCTTTTCGGTAAACTTTTAATCCTGTATAAATCGCAAAAACAACAATTAGAATTACCGAGAGCATTCCCATTATCCCACTCTCGGCAAGAGGCCCTAAATACTCACTGTGTGCATTGCCCAAATCGCCTGCATTTGTACTGATAATGGTTTTTTCTTTTGACCTTTGATAAGGTGCATATAAAAACTGATAAGTTCCCGGACCCCAGCCCCAGAATGGTCTTTCATTAAACATCCGTATGGCAGATTGCCACCTGTTTATTCTTTCCAGGTTTGATGCATCGGATGTAATATTAGATATTGATTGAACGTGCTCGACAAAATTAGCAGATGAACCTTGCTTGTTTTGTTCAAGTTTATCGAAAATTTGTTGCTGCAAAACAAAGAACAGGCTTATTATTAATGCAACGGATAATAATACCCATCTGAATTTTATCTTTAGTATAACTATGATAAAGACAACTGTTGCTATGGTTAGACTGATCCAGGCTGCACGGCTATATGATAGTATCAGGGCAATGGTAAAAATAATGAAGAAAATAAATGATATAAACCGGGTGCTTATGCTGTATTGTTTGTTAAATGTAAAACCCAGCAGGCAAGGTATAAATAATGTAAGGACTGCGCCATAAGCCGTATGGTCGTTATAAAATGGTGTCATTACCCAGTGTCCTGATTCCTCGTCGAAACCCCTAAGCGAATGGTGGTAAAGTGTATAAAATATCACTATTAAAAAAGGGATGGCATATAACCAGATAAACAATTTAATGTTGTTGTATTTTTTAAATAACAGTATTGCAAAAAAGTAAAATGGAATAATAAACCAAAGCCTGGCTATTAAAAATTTAAAGGAAACCAGCGGTATCTCGCTGGTAATGCAGGTAAATAAAATCCAGATGAGATTAAGGATAACAATAATTGTAAGGGGATGTTTTAATATTTTTATATCGTACTTGCCTTCATATAATATTTTTATTATAAAAAATACAAGTACTCCAAACAGTAAAGGTTCGGTAGGTAACGAAATGGCAAATCCTAAATCTATATCCCTGATATTAATAGCAAGGGGAGTAAGAAAAGTGATGAGTAAAATAATTTTATCGAGCGAAACAAAATATAAAATAAGTATTAAAAGTATTACCGGTAATATCGCACCCCAGTAAAAATGATTAACAACTAAAATGGTATTAATTGCGATAAATAAAGCGCTTAACAGATACACCCATATTAATTTACTTCTTTCAGTCAAAGTGAGGATAATTTTTAGTTGCTGAGCATGCTTTATGAACCTTTAGCCATTCCTTTATAATTTTCAATTATTAAAATAACAATAAAAGTTATAAAGAACGAGGCTAAGGCTGATATAACGACTATTAACCATCTGACGGGAAAAGCTTTTTTATCAGCCGCGTATGGTTTAGTGATAATATTTGCATAAGTATATTTTCTGTCGAAGTCCATATAAGCTATTTCATAGTCTCTCTTTAAATCGGCGAATTTTATAGCTTCATTACTCAAAAGAGTCTGTATTAAAATAAATTCACCACCTTTTTTTTCAATATTTTCTTTAAGTCTTAATACTTCTTTTGTGTTTATATTTGGAGTACCCGAACCATCAATTGTCCTGAGATAGCCCCTTGCAATTTCTCTGGACTGATTCCCGTAATCAAGTAAGCCATACTGAGTACTAAGCTCATAAAATCTATTTTCAAGACTATCGAGATATTCTTTCTTTTTTGCAATAGCACGTTCGTACATTTTTACTACTTCACCGAACTTTTCTTCATGCAGAACTCTGACTTTTTTATTATAAAAATCGATTATAGCATTCACCATATCACATGCAATTTGTGGGTTCTTATCTAATACTTCAATCCTGATGCCCTCATACGGTGTTTTATTTATACTTACATTTTGTGAATATTCATAAATTAATGTAGTATAGAAGTATTTATATGAACTGTCGATTTTATAATGCCCGGCTAAGTTGAATTTTTTTATAACGCTGTCTCTTATATCTCTTGATTGTAAAATCTGGAGCATTTGCTCTGTTTCACTTTCATCGGAGTAAGGTGCAATATTTGCAGGATATACTATTGCAAACGATTCGAACTTGGGAGTTATAAAAGCAGGACCTGAGAAAATAGCTGCTAAAATCACTGCTGCAACAACGATAACAGTTAGATGGATTTTCCATTTTAGTAGCAGCTTTAGTATGTTAATTTGATAAAATTGGCTCTCCATATTTATTTTTATTTTAAATAATGATTTCCGATGCTTAGTTATTTCTTTTTTTTCAGGTTGTTTTTGCTTAAGTTGCCTGTCAGTTTTATTATTGAAAAAACCGGCAATAAATAGTGATTTTAATTTGTCAATGTGCCTGTCAATTTCTAAAAAGCTCAGATCAATTTCTGGCTTTTTTTTTTATTGTATCTCGAAAGGCTATCCAGAACAGCCAATACCAATACTGCAAGGATAAACGCTGAAATTGTTGAAATCAATACAATTATCCACCGAACAGGATAAGATTTTTTTTCAGCCTCAAAAGCATTGTTGACAATAAATTTCTGAGGCAAGACTTCTTCGGCATCTATTTTTGCTTCATCGTATTTTATTTTTACTTCGCTAAGCTTTTCCTTATCAAATTCAAGAGCATCCCTCAATGATACATAAGGCCCGCCATATTTTGCCAGAACGTCAAGCTTAGCCTCCAATGCCTTTATTCCCGATTTATTACCCTTTGCCAATTCAATGGCTAACTGCCGGTTTATCATTTCCGACTGAGATTCATAATCATGAACACCGAATTCCCTTAGCTTAGTTAGCGAGTCCTCCATCTGTTGAATTTCATTCTTTAGCTTAACATATTCGGCTTCTACAATTTTAAAAGCTTTAACAGCTCGTTCTTTCTGTATTGCACTTTTTGTAGAATCTAAAAGCTCTGCAATATCGTTGGCAATATCTGCTGCTATTTTAGAGTCCTTATCGAGTACGGTAATTTTTACCGCCATATATTCCGTCCGTCTGAATGTTATATTGTTTTCATAAGCCTTATAAAGCTTGGTATATTTATATTTAGAATCAGGATTAATTTCATAATGCTCCATCAGATTAAATTTCTCTATGATCCTGTCGGTGATTATATTTGAGTTAAGTATTTGTAACATTTGTTCAGCCTGTTCATCTTCACCAAACTGCAAAATATCCTGCTTCTCATCTATATTTTTTGATAATAGTGCTTTAGAAATAGAATTTGTTGAGGTTGGGAACATTATTACCGTTGATTTGAATTTGGGAGTAATAAAGAAAGGGGAAGAAAAAATAATGGAAGCAATAAAAGCAGCAAGTGTAATAATGACCAAAGGTTTACGCCACTGGTGAAGAAAAACAATAAAGTTGGTTGAATCAAAATCTTCGATGCTGTTCACTTTTTTTATCATAAACTGTGAATCAATATAAATGAGTGGGCAAATTTAGGAAATTTTATTTAATACATTTGCAAAAATTATTAATATTGAATTTCGAATTTTTTATAGCAAGCCGGATATTTTTAAAAAGTAAAGCCAATTTTTCAAAGCCCATAGTCAGACTTGGAGTGATTAGCGTGGCGTTGGGATTGTCGGTAATGATCATTTCTATTGCCATCGTTACCGGATTCCAGAAACAGGTGAGGGAAAAAGTGATCGGGTTCGGCTCGCACATACAGATAAGCAATTTTGAAGTTAATTCCTCTTATGAAGCATCACCCCTTAAAAAAAATCAGACCTTTTACCCTTTTTTAGACACAATTGAAGGCATCCGTCACATACAGGTTTTTGCTAACAAAGCGGGCATTATTAAAACAGATGACCAGATTGAAGGCGTTATTTTAAAAGGTGTCGGGAGCGACTATGACTGGTCTTTTTTCAAAAATAAAATAACAGAAGGGAGGCATTTCACGGTTACTGATTCTGTAAGAACCGATGAAGTTATCATTTCAAAAAGCCTGGCATCGAGGCTTAAGCTTAAGTTAGGCGACCCGCTACGGATGTATTTTATAATTAGCGATGAGATGCAGCCTCGCGGAAGAAAATTTAAAATATCCGGTATCTATGAAACCGGGCTGGAAGAATTTGACAGGATGTATGTAGTAGGAGACATTTACCACATTCAAAAATTGAATAAATGGAAAAATGACCAGGTTGGAGGTTTTGAAGTCCTTATCAATGATTTTGATAAAATAGAAAAAATGGGTGAATTGGTTTACAATTACATTGGTTATAAACTTGATTCGCAAACAATAAAACAAATGCAACCGCAAATATTCGAATGGCTCTCGTTACAAGACATGAATGTTATCATAATAATAGCCCTGATGGTAATGGTTGCCGGCATTACAATGATTTCCACGCTTCTTATCCTAATCCTCGAAAAAACCAACATGATAGGAACTCTAAAAGCGTTGGGCGCTAAAAACAGGAGTGTAAGAAAAATATTCATCTACAACGCTGTATATATAATAGGTAAAGGGCTTCTTTGGGGTAACCTGATAGCTCTTGGTTTATGTATGCTTCAGATAAAAACAGGTATATTTAAACTGAACCAGGAATCCTATTATGTTTCGGAAGTACCTGTAAATCTTCAATTATCTCATTTTTTGGTTATAAATGGAGGCACCTTGATTTTTTGCACTTTAATGCTTATTATCCCTACTTATATTATTACGAAGATCAGCCCGGTAAAGGCGATAAGGTTTAGTTAAAAATCAAATCCAAATAGATAGGCAAATGATCGCTAAATCCGCCCTGGTACTTTGGCCCGCTATACGTCCTGAAAGGTTTTATACCGAGGTATTTCATATCCTCTTCAAAAAGAAAATCAGGGTTAAATATTTTTGCTCCCTCATCTGAGATCTTTAATCCTGACACACCGGAAAACAAAGCTTCTGAAATGATCAATTGGTCGAATACATTCCATTTGCCCAGGTATTTAAGTGTGCCTGATTTCCATTTTTTTTCATATATAAACATCAGGTTGAACAGATCAGTATTTTGTAATCCTGCTGTATCGGATTTAGCATTAAGAACATTCAACACACTCTCATCATCCGGATCATCATTAAAATCGCCCATGATTAAAATTTTCGCCTCTATGTCGGTTTGAAAGATCGAATCCACCTTTGTTCTGAGAACGCCTGCAACGAACTCTCTTTTTGGTTTTGTAACAAGATATCCGCCATACCTCGATGGCCAGTGGTTCACAAAAAAATGAATCGTGTCGGTATTTGCAATTACACCTTTTACGTAAAGGATATCCCTTGTTTTCGAGGAAGTGTCGAAAGGGAAATATACTCCAATAGCTTCGTGCCAAAGCGGTTCAAATTTGTCCGGGCGATACAGGAATGCCACATCAATCCCTCTTTTATCAGGAGATTCTTCATGCACTATCTTGTAACCGATATTTTTCAGCGGTGTTTCATAAATAAGCTTATTAAGCACAAACCTGTTTTCCACTTCGCACAATCCGACAACGGCAGGAGGGTCCCACTCGCCAATACTCATTATTATTTTTGAAATGTTGTTCAGCTTTTTATAGAACTTTTTATTGTTCCAGCCTTTAATTCCTCCGGGTGTAAACTCCTCATCCATTTTCAGTGAGTCATCATAAATATCGAACAGGTTTTCCACATTGTAAAAAACGATCCTGAACCTGTTTTTGTTACTGGAAAGTTCACTTTGTGATTTAACTTCAATAAAAAGAAAAACAGAGCATGATAAAATAAATATGTAAATTAATTTCCCTGCCTTCATAATTTTTAAAAATTAACCAGATCTTTATAAAATTCAATATTGAAAATTTCATTTTAAGGATGTTTTGGATTAATAAATAAAATAGTTAAGTAAAAGTATAAAAATTTTTTAACTACTCCGGATAATTACTCCGGAAATATTTTTTTTCAAACATTCTTTCCAATATTTGCTTTAATCTATACCTTTGGGGGCTTCAATTTAAAATTTCGATATATAAATTATGACAGATAATAATTTTAACCCGGAAAAAAATTATCAGCAAACAAAACAAGAAATTGGCTATGTCAATCGAAAAGAGGCAACTCAGGAAACATACAACAAAATAGGTTTTATGTCGGGTTTGGAAGTTCATCAGCAATTAAAAACCAGGCATAAACTCTTTTGTAATTGCCCGGCAGGAATATATCAAAAACCCGAGGAATATGATGCGGAGGTCATCAGGCACATGCGTCCTACTCTGAGTGAATTAGGGGAATATGATGGTACTGCATTGATGGAGTTTAAAACCAGGAAAGAAATAGTATATCACCTGTCAAACGATTCGGCATGTACTTATGATATTGATGATACTCCCCCGTTTGCAATCGACAAAGAGGCTTTGGCAATTGCCATAAGAATATCCCTTTTATCAAAATTAAATATTGTTGGAGAGGTTCATATTACGCGTAAGCAATACTTAGACGGGAGCATACCTACCGGATTCCAGCGAACGGGAATAATAGGTGTGGAAGGTGAAATTAATTTAAAACACAAAAAAGTCAGGTTGATTCAGTTGAGTCTTGAGGAGGACTCATGCCGTGAAGTATCTGATATCGGACACGTACGTGTTTTTCGAACCGACCGTTTGGGAATGCCCCTTATTGAAACAGTTACTTATCCCGATTGTGTTAACCCGGATGAAGTAAAAGAAACATGTGATTATATTAGGTTCCTAAACAGGAGTACCGGTTTGGTGAGAACCGGAATAGGTGCCGGAAGAGAGGATGTGAATGTTAGTTGCCGCGGTGGTTCAAGGGTGGAAATAAAAGGTGTAGCCCATACAAAATGGATACCCGAACTAACACACAATGAGGCTTTCAGACAATGGGCATTGTTGAAAATAAGGGATAAACTTAAAAGTAAAGTTAAAGATATTAACAAATGGAAGATAAGTCATCTGGAATTAAATAAAAGAGCTTTCAAGTTTCAAAATGAATTTTTAAAAGAAGCATTATTAAATAATCAAAGGATTGTTGTTGTTAACCTTCCCGGGTTTAAAGGTATTCTATCTCATTTTATTCAACCCGGAAAAATGTTTGCAAACGAAATCGAAGATCGTTTAAAGGTGATTGCCTGCCTCGATAAACCGTTTATGTTCCATTCTGAAGAATTCAATCCTTCTTTTAATAACAAAGAATTTGATGAAATTACCACTTCGTTAGATCCGGCTGTGGATGATGCTCAGATTATTTTTTGGGGACCGGAAGAAGATATTCAAACTGCTATTGAAACAATAGAAGAAAGATGCAGGATGGCATTTGAAGGAGTTCCTAACGAAACCCGCAAATCATTTGAGGATGGCACAACAATCTTTAAAAGGGTTTTGCCAGGAGCCGACAGAATGTATCCTGATACCGATACAACACCCATTCCTCTTTCGAATGAGTATATTGAAGAATTGAGTAAAAACCTGCCTGCGGATATTATCGACATGTATCATCAATTACAAGAATGGAAAATACCTGAGGATACTTACACTTATATTTTTAGCAAGAACCTCTACCCAATAATTGAAAGAATAATAAACGAAATAAACATTGATCCGGTTTTTACGGGTACTTTCTTCGGGCACACCCTGAAATATGTGGAAGGACATTATGAACCTGCGGAAGCATTTAACTATAAAATCATTTACGCTATGTTCAGGTATCTGCAACAACAAAATATTGATCTTGAATTGGCGAAAAAAATGCTCCCTGTAGTTTATCAGTTTCCAAAATTAGATTTTGATTCGGTATTGGAAAGCATCAATTTTAAAAAAATACCAAAAGAAAAAATTCTCTCTCATATCCCCTTTTTGAAGAAAAAATTTGCAGAGATAAGAAGGTCGGATAAAATACAGAACGAAGGCAACTGGCTCATGGGAGAATTAAGGAATGAAGCAACAGGTAATTTATCCTTAAAGGAATTATCTAAAAAAATTATTAATAACAAATGAACAACATATAACTTTTAATATATAACATATAACCCATATCAATCATGACACAAAATTTTTTCCAGGGATATAAAGGTGATTCTCTAAAGATACTGCAAAAATATAACGTGAGGGTCTGGGGGCAGGCTGTAATTAAAACAACCCGTGGCAAGTTTGAAGGCACTGTGTTGCCAAGGTCAGAAAATGACGATGACAAGCATATCGTTTTAAAAATCCAGACGGGATATAATGTCGGTATTGACATATCCACTATCACCGACATGAAAGAAACGGGATATAAAAAAGCTATTTATAAAATCCCGGAGAAAGAATTTCCTTATACTCCGGGGCTTCCAAAAGTCAAGTTATTTGGCACCGGCGGTACAATAGCATCCAGACTCGACTATCGTACAGGAGCCGTTATTCCTGCTTTTTCACCAGGCGAACTGTATGGCGCTGTACCCGAACTGGCTGACATTTGCAATCTGATAACCGAAAAGGTTTTTGCAGTATTCAGCGAGAACATGGGACCCAGACAATACGTTGCCCTCGCTAAAGCCATTGGCAAAGAAATTGAAAATGGCATCGACGGGATTGTTATCGGGCATGGAACAGATACTTTGCATCACACCGGAGCAGCTTTGACTTTTATGGTTCAAAATTCACCGGTTCCAATTATTTTGGTTGGATCACAGCGCTCATCTGACAGACCCAGCTCTGATGCAGCTCTCAATCTGATGCATGCTATGCACGCTGCCGGTCATTCCGATATTGCTGAGGTAATGGTTTGCATGTTCGGTCCAACATCCGACGAATACGGGCTACTGCATAAAGGCACCAGGGTGAGAAAAATGCATTCGTCTTATCGTTCTACATTCAGAACAATAGGTGATACACCGCTTGCAAGAGTGAGCAGAAAAGAAATCATCCCCATCAAAAAAAATTATAAACCCCGCAGAAAGGACAGGGATGTGAAAATAATGCCGTATTTCAGCGATAAGGTTACAATGTTTTATTATTACCCGGGAGCAAAACCGGATACTCTTGATATGCTTGTGGATGCGGGATACAAAGGCATAATTATCGTTGGGACGGGACTCGGACATGTTAACAAAGAATTGTATCCCGCTATCGAAAGGGCTCAATCAAAAGGTGTACACATGTATATGACACTGCAAACTATTTGGGGGTATGTGCACATGTTTGTTTACGATACAGGACGGGATATGATGGCAAAAGGGATTATTCCGGCTGGCAACATGCTGCCTGAAGTAGCATGGGTGAAACTTAGCTGGGCTTTAGGACAGACTGACGATCCTGAAGAAGTAAAGAAAATAATGCTTACACCTGTTAATGATGAAATAACGGAGCGCGAACCTTATAACGGCTACCTGGTTTACCAGGGAGGCGTCCCCGCAGTGGAAGATTTTGTTAAGAATGTACATAAATAACGAATCCGCTGCT
>JACKQG010004699.1_pt1 | contig 15696 bp, 13 predicted proteins | sample 8237621 | NCBI WGS metagenome assembly JACKQG01 (sample SAMN15677084, study PRJNA649215) | marine metagenome | biome: marine; feature: Black Sea; material: saline water; isolation source: suspended particulate matter (SPM) from the Black Sea western gyre | collected 2013-06-09/2013-06-10 | depth... | reverse complement strand
TCGGTGATTCGGCTCGGCGATTCTACGTCGAGCTGGTCGACCGTCTCGGCGGTGCCGAAGGCGTGAGAAAGGCCATCGGCCAAGGTCCAGCGGCGATGGAGCCTTTCGCGCAGAACGATGCCGACGAGTTGCTCCGCCGTTGGTTCGAGGCGGCGGGGCGACTCGGGCCCGACGCACCGGACTCCGTCCGAACGATCGTGCGCCGGGGGGTGGACGTGCCGCTGCCGCCGCCGATCACCTTCCAGCCCTATGCCGGCAAGCGGCACGCGCTCGAAGGCGAGCCGCCTGAGCTGGGCGCGATCCGCGCGGCCGGGAAAATGCAGGATTCAGAAAGCGTGGACCTGCTGGTACCGTGGCTTTCGCGAGCCGAGTACCAGGACCACGCCACGGAAACAGCCGTGGCGCTGGGACGGATCGGCACGCCAGAGGCGGTCGATGCACTATGGGTAGCCGTTCGCAAACAGGTGCCGGAACTGAGGCCGTTTCAAACACGATACCTGCAGCGGGGTCCGCGACCAGAGGAGTATGCTCTGTTGCGAGGGCTAATTCTGGCCGGGGCGGCGCCTGCGATGGAAGACGTATCGCTGCTGGTGGCTATGTTGCCGGGCAGCTTTTTGGAAAAGCCGCGCTACGAGGACCGGCTTCGGCCCGAGTCGCAACGAGTGCTGTTGGGCCGACTGCTTCTGGAGAATGCGGGACTTCGCACGCGGATGGTGACGCTGTTGGTGGACGTGCTAGCCGGACGGCCTCCGGCCACCGACGACCCGCTGTACGCCGAGATCGTCAAAGGCATCAATCTGGAGCGTCCGTTTGCCGAGCACCGCCGACCGTTTCCTGTGGTCAAACAGATCGAGCCGGAGCAGGCCCTCTGGTTCCTGGGGTGCCTGGCCGTGGACAGGACTGAGGTGCCGGAGCGTCTAATCCTTCCGTACCTGGCAAGCGAGAATTGGCGCGAGCGGATCGACGGGGCGGTGCTGCTGGACGTCTTGGGGTTTGGCACGCAAGCGGCCGACGCACTGTTCCGCGAGGCGGCGAAGCCTTATTCGTTCAGCGAGATCATGGGTATCGGGAAGAGCCACCCCGATACGAACTTCCGGGACAAATGCTACATGGTAGCTGCCTTGGCACACCACGCCGGAGACGTGAAGCGGCTGGGGACGTTTGCCGATCCGCGGACGCGGTACCGGGACGTGCGTTACGGCTTGGCCATTGGGCTGGGCCGCCGTGGAGGGAAGGAGGGCATCGAGTTGTTGACCCGGCTTGCCACAGCCGATCCGATTTCCGCGGTGCGCCGCGAGGCTCGGCAATCGTTGTGGGCCATCCAGGAGCGCGCCCGGCTTGCGGGCGAGCCGGTGCCGCCGATCGAGCTTGGCGAGGCGATGGCATTCGAGACGTGGCATCCGCCGCGGGGGCTGAGCTGGCCGGGGCCAGTTGTGGTTCGTCCGGCAGCCGGAGCGTCCGAGGACCGGTCGTTGGAGGACCTTGCGAAGCTTGTGTCGGCCGGCCTTGATAAAGCGAACTACCGCGACCTGAACAACTCGAACAACCAGGCCCCCGGCACTAATGCGATGATGATTCGCGGCATCCGGTCCTTTGACCGGGCCGTCGATCTGCTGACCGAACGTGATCGCGAGTCGGCTGGGCCGCTGTTGAAGAAGATGGTGGATTCACCCTACCCGTTCGCTCACTACCTGGCGCTGCGAGAGTACTCCGACAGAGCAGACGGCGACGAAGTGCAACTTCTGATCGCGCAGCTCGACCGGTTTGCGAACTCGTCGGACACGGCGCGATTCTATTGGGCGTGCGAGGCGTTGGCCGATCAGGGCGTCGAGGCGGCGCTGCCGAAGCTGGCGCAATTGGCCAGCACGGAAAACCCGGCCGGCCTGCACGGCCCACTGGGAATGGGCATAGGCTACCCAGCCGCCAAAGCACTCGCTCGGCTGGCCGGCAGTATCGACCACGCCGAGGTCCGGCGGCTGCTGGACAGCGACAATATCTGGCTCCGAGCCGGGGCGCTGGCAGGTCTGACCGAGGCCCGAGCACCGGGCATCGAGCGGCTACTCCGCGAGGTTGCCGAAGAGCACCCATCCGGCGTCGTCTTCGATCACGCGCGCGTAGGTCTGGCCCAGCTCGGAAAACGCGCCGATCTTCGTGTGACGCATCGGATGCGGGCAGATCGATGAGACGCAATGATCAACTTTGAAACCGGCCCCATACGGCCCCCCAGCGAAGCCGAAAGTATCCTCCTCAGGATCACGCGCAACTGCCACTGGAACAAGTGTGTCTTCTGCCCGGTGTATAAGGACGAACCGTTTTCAATCCGGAAGGTTGAGGAAATCAAAAGGGATATAGACGCGATGGCCGCCATTCGGGACAGGATCCACCATCGCGGGAACGCCTCGTGCGGCGCCAGGCCAGACCGCGTTGCGGTTTTTGACGCCGTCAAGAGCCTTGACCGCGACGGTGAGGTGCACGGCGAGTGCGCGCGACAGGTGGCCTTCTGGATCTGCCGCGGCCTCGAAAGCCTCTTCTTGCAGGACGCCGACGCGCTGGTGCTTCGCACGGAGCAGTTGGTGGAGATACTGAATTACGCGCGAGCGGCCTTTCCCACCATCACCAGGATCACCACCTATGCGCGGGCCAAGACGGTCAGCCGCAAGTCACCCGACGACTTGAAAGCGCTGCGGGCCGCCGGCCTCAACCGGATCCACATCGGCATGGAATCGGGATCCAACGCTGTTCTCTCCCTGGTGCAAAAAGGCGTCACACAAGATGAGCTGATTCGGTCGGGTCGCCTTGTCATGGCCGCCGGGATCGAACTCTCCGAGTATTTCATGCCGGGCCTCGGCGGGCGGGAGCTGTCCGAGGAGCACGCTGTCGAGTCGGCGGCGGTGCTCACTGCCGTCAACCCAACTTTCATACGGATCCGGAGCACGGTGCCCGTGCCGGGCACGCCCCTCCATCGCATGATGACGGAGGGACGGTGGGTGCCGCTGACCGAAGAGGAAAAGGTCGGCGAAATCAGAGCCTGCCTCGAACGCTTGGACGGAATCACGAGCACCGTGCAAAGCGATCACATCATGAACCTTCTGGAAGATGTCGCTGGGAGACTGCCCGGCGACAAGCAACGGATGCTTGAGACGATCGATTGCTTCCTGAACATGAATCCGCCCGACCGGGAAGCATTCATCGTGGGCAGGCGGATGGGTCGGTATCGGCATCTATCGGACTATGCCCCGTTGCCCGAGGTGGAGATGGGACGGCGGCCACACATTCGGAGGCAACGATGAACTGCTGCGAGATACTGGGCCCGGAAGCTGTCCAGGCGATGGCGCGGGCCCGTGACCTGTTGCAGGTGCACTCGACAGAGGCACTATTGGACTTGGTTGGGCAGACTCGCGACGAGCTGGCTCTGCCTCCTGGCAGCGCAGACAAGCGACACTTCGCCGTGTCCTATGGTGGTGGGAAGACCTGCGACGACGACGTGCTCGCCGGCTCTGGCATGTTCTACGTCACTCAGGCCGGCAAGGTTATGCTCGATTGCGTTGGCGGGCATTACCAACTGAGCTGGGGATACAATCATCCTCTGCTCACGGCGGCGCTACGCGACGCCACCGACTATGGCATCGTCTGGGACAATCATGCCAATACCCCCAGCTTGCCGGTCAAGAAGCTCGCCGACCGGCTCGCAGAAGCCGCCGACGGATCGGAGACGGGGTTGAACCGCGTGTTGCTCGGCCTCTGCACGGGGAGTGTGGCCTGCGAAGCGGCCCTTAAGATCATGCTCATCCGCCATTCCAGAGACCCGCAGCGCGCGAGTCTCGGCAAGCCGGTCATGTTGGCGCTAACCGGCAACTACCATGGAACCAGCATCGTGTCGCAGGCCATGCGTGGTATGTGGAAGGGCTACGTCACCGGGGTGGAGACCGTAGAGATCGAGCCCAACGATACCGAAGCGCTGCGGGCGGCGTTTGCCATGCACGGCCGTCGGATCGCGGGCTTCTGGTGTGAACCGGTGATGATGAACCGCGAAGCCACCACCGTGGATCGGAGCTTCCTGAATCTCGCACAACAGCTCTGTACCAAGAACGATGCGGTGATGGCCATCGACGAGATCCAGACGGGCTTCTGGTATCCTGAAACGTTCCTGTTCCGCCGGCTTGAACTCTCGCCAGACATCGTGGTCATCGGCAAGGGCCTCACCGCCGGGTTCCATCCCCTCGCCGGTCTGATTTACCGGGAAGACTTGGATCTACTCGAACAGTACGACGCCATCAGCACCAACGGTAATGCGTCACTGGCGGCTTACCTCGCACTCTGTAATCTTTCCCTGATCGAGCGAGAGCGCGAACGCATCGAGGAGCTATCGGCACATCATTCAGAAAGTCTGCGTGCGCTGGGCGGCGAGTTCCCGGACCTCATCGAGACGATACATGGTCACGGGCTCCTGAGCGGCCTGAAGTTCCGAACACGCGAAGATGCCCTGGGCTTCCATCGGGCGGCCGTAAAGCGTGGCTTGTGGCTGCGAGTTCACGCGTACCACGAGGGACACCGAACGGTCCTGACCAAGTACCCGTTGGTGGTTGAGAGGAAGATCTGCGACTTCGTACTCGAAGTGATGCGCGAGCTGCTGGCCGCGAAGCCGTGGCGGAGCGAATGAACACCTGATCGAGTCCACTTAGAGCGCGTATCGAATCACTGTAGCGTCATTCCGTCGGTCTTGCTCGGGATTCACACCGCCACGACCGTTACATGTCTGTACCGTCGGCCGAACGCCGATTCGGCGTGTACAACATCTCGCTCAGGTCGTAGACCTACGGTCGATGAAATGGCGATCAAACTTCCGACACCCTTGCACGATGGATTCCGTTTCAATATTTTGGCTTCACGTGCCCCTGGTTTCTCTTATTTCCTTCAAAAGGAATCTACACCATGAACGCCAAGCTCGTTTTCGCCTTCGTTCTACCGTTTCTCTTACTTTCGCGCGGCGCCATCGCCCAGAAGCTGACGTCGGACATTCCCTACGTGGAGAACGGTCACCAGCGCCACGTTCTGGATATCTACACGCCAGACGAACCGGCCGCGAAGAGTCTGCCCGTCATGTTTTGGATCCACGGTGGTGGATGGCAGGTTGGCGACAAGAGTGATGTCGCACTGAAGCCCAAGGCGCTGACCGAGCGAGGCTTTGTCTTCGTCTCGACGAATTATCGACTTCTGCCGGAAGTGGAAATGGAAGATCTGATCGGCGACGTCGCCAAGTCGCTGGGCTGGGTGCACAAGAACATCGCCCGGTATGGCGGAGATCCCAAACGGATCTTTGTGGGCGGACACTCTGCCGGCGCTCAATTGGCGGCGTTGATCTCGATCGACGATCGTTACCTGAAGAAAGAAGGCGTGTCGTTCGATGTCCTCAGAGGTTGCGTCCCGGTGGACGGTGATACCTACGACATTCCCAAAATCATCATGACGGCGGAATTCCGCCAGGCTCTCTACGGCGGCAAGATGTTCACCTTTGGTCATCGGCAGAAATTCGGAAACGACCCGGAGAAACACGTCGATTTCTCGGCCGTGACGCACGTGGCCAAGGACAAAGGCATCCCGCCGTTCCTCATCCTGTATTTCCCCGGCAATCCGAATACGCGAGCCCAGGCGCGGCGTCTTGAGAGCGTGCTGAGGGAAGCGGAAATCCCGGCCAAGGCGTATGGCAAGCGCGACAGCAACCACAGCCGTTTGAATAACGACCTTGGCAAACCCGACGACCCGTCGACGCAGGAATTCTACGAGTTTCTGGATCCGCTAGTCGGTGGTGAGCAGTGAAAACTGCCGAATTGATCTCGTGCAACAACTCGGTTGTGGGCTGGTCTCCCGACCCGCCCACTGTGCTGACCGCAGGTCTCCCATCCGCGAACAGTCGGAGACCTTCGGTCGATAGCGTGGGACGGTCGGGAGGCCGTACCACAACATGGAGTTAACATCGCGGCTTTGTTCTTTGACAAAGCAGGCAAACTTCCAGGCGTAGGGCCGGTTCCCACCGGCCGATCAAATGACGATCAAGCGCCCGGCCGGTAGGAACCGGCCCTACTCGCTATTCGCCTTCCCACAACTCCTGCAGCAACTCCACCGCCGTATCCACCAGCATCTGGATCCCCTCGAGCGACACGAAGTTCACGCCCACAAGGGCCTCGTAACCCTCGTGCTGGAAGGCTTGCGCTGTAGGCTCGTAGCCGACCCACTCGTTGGTCAGCTCGCTCACGATGGTGTGGGGAAAGGGCGAGCGTTTCTTCACGGACAGCCCCCATTCCACAAACAGCTCCCCGGCGTTGGTCGCGATACCCAGCGGGCCGATCCGCGCGGCGTTGACCGGGACAACGGGGCTCCGGGGCGCAACGCCACGTGGATCCCGCCAGTCCAACCGGGCAATGGCCCCTTCGCGATGGTCCGCGGGATCGCGGCGTGGCGCGCGCACATTGCGCCGAGCGTAGCCCACGGCGATCGGCCCCTCGATGCGAGTCGCTCGTTTGGCCGCGTCCACCGCCGCCCTCGCAAAGACCGCGGCTTTCTCCCGCCAGTCGGGGACAAACTGCGTATTGGGGTTCACGTTGCCGGAGGCACCCTGAGTGAATACGCACACCACCTGTTCCCCATACGCGTGCGCCATTTGATCCGCGATAACGCCGGGAAAGTCCGCTGACCACTTACGGCCGCGGCGGTCATGCAGGGCTGGGTGGCAGGTGAAGTTCACCAGCGTCCCGAGTACTCGTCCATCCAGCGCATCGAACCGGGCCACCCACAGCTCAGGGTCTATGGGCCCCTCCGTGCCCAACACCTGCGGGGTCTGCTCCAGGTCGTTTAGCTTCTTCAACCAGGTATTCAGCACCAATCCATCGGCCTTGGACACCACCCGCCGGTTATGAAGACCCTCGTAAACCAGCGAGCGTCCCAGGAACATACGGGCCGGCTGCAGCGCCCCGTACGCCTGCGCGATGCTATCGGCGATGAGCCCCGGCAAAGTCGATAGGTAGTCCTTGTTGTTCGGTCCACCCATCGGGACGAAGGGCGAACTGTGGTTGTGACTCGGGCAGATCATCACCGCATCACGATCGATCCCCGTCCGCTGAGCCGCCTCGGCGATAGCCGCATCGGCCAGATCGAGCCGAATCTTGACGAGGTCCACCCCCACGATAGCCAAAGTTCGGTCGCCGCTCTGGACCACCAGAGTCTTGGCCAGCAGGGCGTCATCCGTGCCCACGCTGCGCTCCAGGCCCGCGCCGGTCATCATGGCCCCGACAGGCGGCGTGATATCCGACTGCCCGAACCCAACCCTCAGTTCTCCTGGCGGATCCTCACCGACCTCAGCGAACGCCGCAGCGGTAAACAGAATGAGCCCCACACCCAAAGCCAATACACGTCTCATAGAAACCTCCGCTCGAAAAGGGCGCAGCCCGGAAGGACGCCGCAAATGCGAGGAAAGGACGTTGGTGTCGGGCCTTTCCTATGGAGCGCATCCGAATACCATCTACCCTCCCACCGCTCACGCAGAGAGCGGCCGGGGGGGCGAGGTGATTTCGGAACAGGCTGAAATTATCCCCGAACGTGCCCGGAACCGCAACGCGACGGGCGCGGCGCCCGACTGGCAAGGGCGTCAGATGCTGTCGGATGAGAATGGTTCTCGCGTCGTTCGAACGGAAGATCGGACGGTGGCAGTCGGTGACCACTGTGAAGAAGAATGTCCCGCCGGGAATGTGCGCGTCTCCAGTTCGCCATCCAATCAGCAGCAGCATACACGGGCCCGATCGGCCAGTGCGAACCGGCCCAACGCCTTGGGCATCACGCATTAGGAGCAGATTCGCATGGGCTGGATTTCGAGAGTCTCGGCCAACACGCATTCGAAGGCGGCGTAATCATCCTCGTCATCGAACATACGCATTCGGCCGACGCCACGATTCAACACGTGGAAAACCATCCAGCCAGGGGCAACACGTGAGGTTCTGGGCATCAAGACATGCTACGCGAAAACCAGTATCGCGACAATGAAGCGACTGTCAGCTTTTCTTCGCGGGCGCCGATGGCCAGCTAGATGGCTTGCTTCATTGAAGGAAACCGTGATACGTTGATTGTGATGACGCTGGATCGTTTTCGCTGACAGTTACGATAGGGAGAAACATGGAAATCCAAGAACAGATCAAGAAAGCGAAGAAGCCACTTGCGGAAGCGCTGGAACGGCTGCGCAAGGCAGGCTACGGGGAAATCGCCCAGACCATGGAACAAGTCTTCCCAATGGAGTTCACTTACCTCTTGGAAGGAAACGAAAAGAATCCTGTTCACCATACGGCCCATGTGGCGAACTTCATGACCGAAATCCTTCTGGGTGAAGAGGCCACCCCAGATCAGATCAAGCAGGGCGTGTTTGCGGCGCTGCTGCACGACGTCGGGTTGGCAAGGACGGACGAGGGCAAGATTCGCAAGGCCGATCTCCAACAAGAAATCGACATGGCGGAGGACTGGGACGGCGTCTCGAAGGCCATCGCAGAAGCCATCCGTTCGCGCAAGTCCCACATGAAAGCGGGAGCCGATATCGCAAGACTACTGTTGCACGGGTACAACGACTGGACGGGCAAACCATTCTTCGACCCGCAAAAAGACATAGCGACAATCTGCCGCATCGTCGAAATCCACGACGATCCATCGATCTTCGAGTACGAACGGATGGGGCTAGAATGGATCGAGGTCCACCCAACTGCAGGTGGGCTAACGGTGAAGCCGGACCCTGGTAAATGGCTCTTCGACAAGGACGCTTTCCTGGTTCAATGCCATCGGGAAGCCGATCGCGTGTGGATGGTCTCGCCGGACGGCATTGAAGTCGACCTCGCGCGCGATTTGGCGAAAGCCCGGAAGAAAGCCGAGAAGGAAGGGCTGCCGCTCGACAACGTATGCGCCGATCCGGCCGAGAGGATCAATGGGAACATCCGGCGACACCGAGAGGAGATGCAGCTTTACCAGCAGGCATTCCAGTCCGATCTGGTCGCTGCATACGGTTTCAAGAACCGGCTTCTCTGCAGGACGGACACAGGATATGCTGTCTTCTGCAGACTCGTCGCCGAACTGGAGGCACTGTATCAAGTCAGCACCGATCTCTGAAGCCGAAAGGTGTGAAGCATGTCAACTCAATCGAGCGAGTCCGGGGAAGTCGTCGTGGCCATCAGCCTAGGAGGCACGAAGCTTGCCGTGGTAAGGGTGAACGAGTGCGGGCCAATCCAGCCTAAGAGAGAAGGCGATCCTTGGGGAGGAGTCGGTTGGCGAAGCGAATTCAAGATCACCTACGGTCCCGAAGACCAGGGTAATGAACCGGTGAGAGCCGAGGCCGAGAGGAGGCTGATGAAGGGCATTGTCCAATTGGTCGGAAGTGCCGTCAACGAGGCGCGAAAGGACGGTAAGAAGGTCGCGAAGATTGGTGTCGCCACGAAAGGCCCCATCAAGAAGGGCAGCGACAACGATGGGGAGTATGTAGTCGTTGGACCTTGTACGACACTGCCATTCAAAGAGTGCAAGCTCGACAGGGAACTGAAGAACCGCCTGAAGGAATGCAACAAACACATTCTAATTGAGGTCCTTCACGACGGAGCTGCGGCTGCACTGGGCGAAATGAACTATGCTGCCGCAGAGCGTCGCAAAGAGATTGTAAACGGCGATGCGGGTGCGCACAGCACGACGGACCACATGGCCGCGGTCATCATCGGCACCGGCGTCGGAGTCGGTGCGCTCAAAAACCGTAAGGACTATCACGGAATCGATCCCGAGCAGGAGGGCAATGCCTACGAGCGCAACCTTGGCAGTCTCGGCCGGCATCTCGTTTGCGTCGCTCGCAGCGAGTTGCCCGTGCCCGGCCACTGGCCGGAGTACTGTCGCTACCAATATCGGGGTGCCGATCCGCGCACCAAGTACGCCCCGATCTCCAAACAGTCTGGCGAGGCCTACTTCACCGAGCGCGTGGCCGGTCCATGGCTGGCCAAGGAGATTGCCCGCCTACTGAAGGAGTATTCCCAGGACAATCCCCGAGACGCCCTGTACACGCGTGCCGCGATGCAGGTTATTGCTCCAGATGTCGACCGCCTCCTGAGCTTGGAACGCGAGGATGAGGAGAAAAAGGCTCTCCAGAAGAAGATCCTCGCTGGCCTGACGTGGGCGGCCCAAGCTGGCGACGCCTGGGCCCGCTACCAGATTGGCGCTATAGGAGCCGAGATAGGAGGGGCTCTGGCCCAGTTCATCCTCGCATTCCGAGACCGGGAATTTGTCAGAAGGATCATCCTCGTATCGACCGTGTCGGAGAAATTAGGGCACGATGTCGCCGACAAGCGCAACCATGAGTTCGAGAAAAACGAGAACGATCTGCTGATGGCCCGCCTTCGAACTGCGGCCGAAGCTGTGCTGTCCGCCAACGGTATGCCCCAGGACAAAGCGTCGGAGCAGGCTGGCGGCATCTCCCGGTCCAACTTGGGTGGGGAGCGTGAACTGTGGGCCTTTGCCCCGGTTCCCGATGACCCATAAACTTCGAGGGCGTGGGATCAAGTCTCGTTTTTCGTTGTTTGCCAGACTCGGCTCGTTCTGGCAGGCAGCCAAGAGAGCGCGTGCAGTGGTAGCCTCGTTGTGAATCGAGTCCGCCTGCAGAAGTGATTCGCGGCGAAGAAAAGCTGACAGGTATTTATTGACTCTGCCTCCGGAAGAAACTCGGTTCCGTGTGGCTATTTCTCTACCGCAATCCGAGAGTGTGGGTCGTTGGACCGATGTTCGAGAGGGCTTCGATTTCGGAAAGGCCTCGGTTGCTGCCGCGTCCGCCGGTGACCTGGAATCTGATCCACGTGACGGTCTTTGCGTCGAACACGATCGTCTTCATGCTGCCGTCGTCGGCAATTTCGGCCACGTCGATGCTGCTGCCGTCGCTGAAAGTTAGCGTGCCGGCCTGCGTGTGGTCGTCTGGGTTCGGCCGGTCGAACAGACGCACGGCCTTGATCGTCACGGGGGCGGGCCAATCTAGTTGAATCCACAGTGTGGCTTCGCCCGCGGAAGGTAGTTGAATCCATGTCGAAAGCCTATCGCCAGCAGGTTTGGGAACGCGGCCGGTTTGGCCTGTCGACGCCGCTGGATGGGGGACTTGGGGCGACGGCAGAGAAAGCCGTACGCCTGGGTGGCCGTACGATGTTCATCTACCCGTTCGGTAGCGTCGGCTGTACAATAAGGTAAAGCAGGTTCGTCAGTCACTTTGTCAGTCACGGGGTTCGCAAATGACGCTCACCGTCGAATTACCGCCGTCACTTGAGCAACGGATTCGCGATCGCGCCGCTGAGCTTGGCGGCGATCCGGAGACGGTTGTCGCCAATCTGGTCCGTAATCATTTTGCCGCAGCCGTGGATTCTCCGTTTGTCGCCCTGACAGAAGAAGAGACGAAGTGGTTTAACCAGGTGAACGAAATCCCGACCGCCGGTGTCCGGGAAAGGTGGCGGGAATTGGACGGTCTCCGCAGGGCAGGAACACTGGATGAGAATCAGCAGGCCGAAATGACGAAGTTGTACGATCAGATCGAAGCCAATCACGCGCGACGAATCGAAGCCGCTGCGGAACTCGCCAAACTGTGGCAGGTTTCGCTTGACTCCGTCATAGACCAACTTGGGTTGAGTCCCTCCGGCGAAGATGACTGACGCCCCAATCAGCCCCGCCGTTCGTCAGGCAGTTCGGGAGAGTGCTTCCTGCTGCTGTGAATACTGTTTTTCGCAAGAGAAGTATTGCCCGGACCCGCTTAGCATCGAGCACATCATTCCCCGGGCCCGCGGCGGTTCGAACGACGAGTCGAACCTGGCGTTTTCGTGCCAGGGATGCAACGGGCGCAAACACGTAGCTGTCTCCGCAATCGATCCGGTCACGGAAAAGGACGTTCCGCTCTATCACCCTCGTCAGGATGTGTGGTCGGATCATTTCGCGTGGAGTAGGGGGTTTTCAGAGATCATCGGCAAGACACCCTCCGGCCGCGCCACTGTGGAACGGTTACAGTTGAATCGTGAGTCTTTGGTCAATCTGAGGATCGTTCTTCGATCGGTCGGAAATCATCCGCCGATCATCCCGCGAATATAACGGACTAACTCCCTGGGCTACAGACGATCGATTAACGGTTGTGGAATCAGCACGTCGCTTTTTCGCTTCTTTCATCAGATCGATCGCAGTCCGAGGGTGTGCGTCGTTGGGTCGCCATTCGTCCGACATCTTCCGCACGCGACGCGGCGTGAGACGGTCAACAGCGATGATCGTCCCAGAAAGTCATCGCACGTGACATACACCGGAAAACGGCCGCGGCTCAAAACAGGACCGATTGTTCGGAGCGACGGCGGACGAGCCAGCGAACCCTACGTCTCGAGTTCGTAACCCTTGCGGCTTTCACGTGCGAGGAACGAGTTTGCCTCGGCGTCGCCGACGATCTCTCGCTTGGTCGGGTCCCAGTTGACCGCTCGATCCAAACGCATCGCAATGTTCGAGAGGTGGCATATTTCGAGCATGCGGTTGTGCGACCAGACGTCAGAGATCGGCTGCTCTCGAGACTTCATGGAATCGGTGAAGTTGGCGGTATGGTTCTCGCTGACTTTCCCACCATAAACCTCTTCGATCGCTCCTTCCGGCAATGGATTCTCTTTAAGGGCCTCGACGGGATTGCCGGAAATCCGTCCGCGATTGACGAAGAACCGACCTTCCGTGCCCTCGAACAGAATGCCGTTGTCACCTTCATTCGTGATGATCATTTCGACGTCGTTGGGCATGTCGGCTCGGATATTGAATTTGGTCGCGATGTTGTACCGATCGTCGACCACTGGATGCCCATCCTTGTACTCGCACCCCATCTCGTAATCGAGCGGCGTGACTCTGCTGGGCCCCGTGTCGCTGGCGCCGATTGCCCAGCACGCGATGTCGACGTGATGGGCGCCCCAGTCGGTCAGTTTTCCGCCAGAGTACTCGTGCCAGTTTCGGAAGGCGTAGTGCGCATTGCTGTAGAGCGGCACGCCGCCGCCGTAGCCTTTTCGCATTTCGGGCAGCGCTCGATAAGGAACTTTCGGTGCTGGGCCGAGCCAGAACTCCCAATCGAGTTCTTCGGGAACGGGAGCGATTGGAATGACCGGTGAAGGGGAAAAACCGCCGATGCCGCATGTTACCTTCTTGACGGTGCCGATGCGTCCAGCCTTCACCAGGGCGACTGCCTGCAGGAAGCGATGCCCACACTCGGTTCGTTGCATAGTGCCAACTTGGAAGACGCGGCCCGTCTCCTTGACGACCTTCTCGATCAGCTTTCCTTCATCAATGGTCAGCGTGAGTGGCTTTTCACAGTAGATGTCTTTTCCCGCACGCATCGCTTCGACCACGACCTTCGTGTGCCAATGGTCGGGCGTAGCGACCATGACCGCGTCGATGTCCTCGCGATCGAGGATCTTTCGGTAGTCCTTGTAGGCATCCGGTTTCTTGTCTTGTCCCTTTTCCGTATTCTCGACGTGGGTCCCCAGCACTTTCGAGTCCACGTCGGCGAGTGCTGCGAAATCGGCGAACTTGAACGACTTCCGGGTGATCGCCCAGCCTTGATTTCGAAGGCCGATGGTTCCAAAAACCGGGCGGTCGTTAGACGACTGGTACCCGAGGGCTCGGTTGGTCGACGGAAGCATGATACTTGCGGCCCCCGCAGCGGCCATACCCTGGAGAAATCGACGGCGTGTTGTTTGGCGAGTAGTTGGCATGGAGCGAAATCCTCTTGGAGAAAAAGTGTTTGCAGGTAAGGTTTGCTGGGGCAACGTGCCCGACGCGAGGCTTGTCTGGTGGCCGCGAACTGAGCATTCAGCCCCCATTCATTGAAAGCGATTCTAATCGCAAATCCTCGGTTAACCATAGCAAGATTGACTACTGCTTGCACTTGGTGGCCAACATTTAGAGGACGAAGTGGGAGTCAAGTAGGCCGGATAGACAAGCGCAACGACGTTGCTCCGGCAGTCAGAGGGCCGCTTCACCAAGGCGAACGGTTGCTCGAACGGCGCTTTGCTTGGTCCGGGCTGCTTGGATTGTTAGGGCTCGCCCCAGTCGCTGTCGGTTACTGCGATTGAGCAGACCCCGCCCCAGTTGAGGTCGAAGGCGAATAAGAAAGCAGAGATCGCGTGAATCGCCCCGACGATTCTGATAGACTGTTACCCAACACGCTCGGTTGTTTAGGCCTCGCATGCCGACAGCCGCACGACACTCAGATTCAATGCAGGAGCAAACCCATGATGAAACGCACCATTCAAATTGCTTTGCTGTCCGCCTTGGCCTTGCTACTCGTTCAGCCGCTGCGCGCCGCGGATGACGCAGCGAAAGCTCAAGAATTAGTTGACCGTGCCATCAAGGCCAAGGGTGGAAAGAAGGCCCTCAACAAGACCGTGAACACCATCATGGAAGACAAAGGAACGTACTACGGCATGGGTGAAGGTGTACCGTACGAGGGCCGGTATGTGTTCCAAATGACGAATCCCGGCCGATATCGGATGGAGATCATCGAGACGTTCATCATGGTCGCGGACAAGGACAAGGCATGGGTGTCTACGATGGGCGATGTAATGGACCAGGAGGGCGAAGCTCTCGAAGTGGCGAAGCAGGGCCTACTGGTCAACTACGCGATGTCGCTGATCCCGCTGCAAAAACCGAACAAGGAATTCAAGCTGGGCCTCGTGGAACCAGAAACGGTCGAAGGCGAGGAGTGTGAAGGCATCACGATCGCACACGAGAAAATGCCCACGATCACGATGCAGTTCAGCAAGAAGACAGGACTGATCAAAAAGACGAAGTACAAGATTAAGGTCGCAGAACTGGGCTTCGAGGAAGTCACGGAGGAGGCCGTCTATCACGAGTACAAGGAATTCGACGGATTCAAGAGCGCGACGAAGATTATCATGTATCGCGACGGAAAGAGGTTTGTCGAATCACATCCGCAGAAGTTCTCCTATCCCGACAAGCTCGACGAGAGCGAATTCAAAAAGCCGGAATAGCGTGCAGAACAGTTCGGGACCAAACGGCGCCATCGGGTCATCGTAGGAACCTACCGCGACTCCTGTAACAGCTCGATCAACATCCCGGCCTGCAGCTCTGACCACTTATTCAAAGCCTGGGCCGTCTTTTCGGAGTCGTCCGCGGGCAGCTCGGCTGCGATTTTCTCCTTGAGAAGCTCCTTGCTCGCGCGCATGCGTTGCTCGGTATCTTCCCACAAGCGCGTGTTCCTTTTCGTCTTCGTTCCCAGTGAATAGGCCTCGCCGTTAAGCAGGCAAGCCGGAGTGCTCGTTTGGCCCATCAGCAGCGGGAAAGACACGGCCTTGACGGGCAGTGATACCCAGGCACAGGTGAACAGCTCAGGGTGGGTCGGGTCGATCTCGACGGTCATGCCTGATATGGACGAGCCAAGACAGATCGACGGATCACGCGCGACGTTGTGAAAGAGGTGAAAGTCAACGGGCCCGCCCGCCTCGCGCAGCCGCTTGGCGGCCGCGCTGCGGTTGAGCCGGCTGAAGTAAACCGTCTTCGAGTGCATCTTCGAGGCGACGTACTTCTCGTTGCTGCACACTTCAAGGATCACGCCCTCGCGGTCGACGAAGAGCCAGTGCTTTCCGCCCACCTTTCCGCCCGAGTAGTAACCCTTCGCCACGAAGT
>JACKQG010004698.1_pt1 | contig 15701 bp, 13 predicted proteins | sample 8237621 | NCBI WGS metagenome assembly JACKQG01 (sample SAMN15677084, study PRJNA649215) | marine metagenome | biome: marine; feature: Black Sea; material: saline water; isolation source: suspended particulate matter (SPM) from the Black Sea western gyre | collected 2013-06-09/2013-06-10 | depth... | reverse complement strand
CTTCATTCTGAACTCCATGCAACTTCGTTGCTTATGAAGTCCAGCCCGAAGTGGACTGATCAAGGGCAATCAGCCCAAAAATAAAAAAAATATCCATTCCTGCGAAATTTGAGTTGTTCATATCTTACTAAAAAACTTTACTAATTATTTCGCCGGCTGGAAATATGCCATAAATCATACATAAAAATTTAAAAACTATGAAAAAAATTATATTCTTTATTTTAGTAGCTCTATTTACTTTTTGCACGACATCTGCTTTTGCACAAATCGAGTACAACTATATTTCCGATATCGAAATTACCGGAAATATTAATGTGACCACCCAGCTTATCAAATCTGCTTCCGGATTGGCTCTTGGGCAGATTTATTCTACAGACAAGATCGCTAAAGCTATCCAGAATATTTATAAGCTTGGATTATTCAGCGATATTCAAGTTGATAAGTTTCAGGACGATAAGGGTGTAAAGATCATCATACTGGTTTCTGAATATCCTATCATACAGGATTGGGAAATAACGGGTAACAAAAAGATACGTCTCGATGATATCAAGAAGAAGTTCAGACTTATTCGTGGCGATTATTGGTCTGGTGAAAGACAGCTTGAAATAAAAAATAAAATCCTTGAACTCTATTATTCAAAGGGATATCGGCTTGCAGCGGTCAATTTCAAAGAAGAACCGGCATTGACCAATCGAATCGAGCTCACTATTTTGATAAATGAGGGGTACAAAGTTGTGATCAAGGAAATCAACTTCACTGGCAATGAGCAGGTAACAGACAAAAAACTCCGCAAGATCATAAAGACAAAAAAGAGCGGCTTCTTGCGTTCCGGAGAGTTTGATCAGGAAAAATTTGATGAAGACCTGATACGCATAGTTGGTTACTATAATTCCAAAGGATACATCGATGCTGCTGTCATTGGCTGGGAACCCAAATATGATGAAAATGGGCAGCTATTTATATCAATCGATTTATACGAAGGTAATCAATACCGCATCGGCGATATATCTATTGAAGGAAATACTTTATTCAGCAAAGATATCCTTCTTCACCAGCTTAAGTTTGAAAAAGATGAGATCTTTAACAGGGAAGAATTTGATGAAAAACTGAATGGCATCCGCTCCATGTATTATGAAGAGGGGTATATATATTCGACGGTCTCACCTCAGATCAAGCCAAAGGGTGAAATGGTCAACATCAATATCTTTGTGCAGGAAAACAACCGCGCAAAGGTCAGACAGATCTATATAAACGGCAACAAAAAAACAAAAGAAAAGATCATCCGCAGACAGCTCGCGATTGTTCCGGGTGATTATTTCAGACAGTCTTTGCTAATACAAAGCCAGCGAAATATTTATAATCTTGGATTTTTCGAACCGAATATTGGACTTGATTACCAACCCATTAATGATGAAGGGGATATTGACCTCATATTTGAACTGGAGGATAAAGAATCCGGCACTGCAAATATGGGTGTCAATTATGATGAGAAAGATAAGCTGACAGGATTTCTCGCTTTATCTCATAATAATCTCTTCGGACAAGCATGGGGATTGAGATTATCCTGGGAATTCAGCGGATCAAAACAGGAATATGATATTAGCTTTACCAATCCCTATTTTTATGATACGAATATCCTTGTCGGTGCAGATGTTTATCATCAGAGAAATAATTGGAATGATTATAATTACCGTGTTATTAAATCTGGTGGCGGTTTCCGTGTTGGAACCAGGATTCCATGGGTCAATTATGCGAAGGTTACCACAGGTTATTCCATTACTCAAAAGGAGTATAGTATTCTTGATGAGAATGATGATGTTTCTTCTTCTCTACGGGCTCTTGTTGATAAAGGGAAAATACTTACCAGTACTGCATTTCTTACTCTGGAGCGAGATGACAGAGATAATGTTTTCCGTCCAAGTGAGGGCTCGCTTGTGCGCTCATACACAGAGTTTGCAGGTGGAATTCTTGGCGGAAGAGAAAACTATATTAAGGAAATAATTCAAACAAATTGGTATCTGAAACTTTTCTGGAAATTCTCGCTCGGTATGCGCTTTAGAGTTGGTTACGTGAAAGCATTTGGCGATACTGATGAAGTGCCGCCGGACGAACTTTTCTATCCCGGAGGTACTGGGGCTGATGGTATTCGAGGATATTCCGATAACAGTATTGTGCCTGAGGATAAAGATGGCGGTAATGCAGAATTTATCACGTCAAGTGAAATAACATTCCCCATCTCTGGCGACCAGATCATCGGTGTTATGTTCTTCGATGCGGGTAATTCGTATAATTATCTTTCAGAGATCAATGTACAAAAACTCAAAAAAGGCATTGGAATGGGCGTACGTATCATGTCGCCTATGGGGCTTCTTGGATTTGATTATGCCTATGGCTTGGACAGAAAAGAGAAAAACAAATGGCAGTTCCACTTCCAGTTTGGCTCAACATTTTAAAATTGTAATTTTATGTAATAAGGAGATAAATAAATGAAATTCAAAGTAATTCTAATTGTGATGTTATTAGTTTTGATACCTTTGATGGTATCTGCTGCTGCACAGAAGATCGGCGTGATAGATGTCGATAAAGTATATAATGATTTTGAAGAAAAGAATATTGCAGAACAGCAGTTCTATCAGGAATCAGCACAATGGGAAAAGGATCTTGGTGAAAAAGAATCTGAGATAAACCGTCTTAAAAATGAATATGAAAACCTTCCCCCAATCGTATCAAAAGAACGTCGCTCTCAAAAATTGAAAGAGATCGAACAGAAAGAAACCGATTTCTATAATTTAGCAAATGATTATCGCAACAAAGCCATCGAACGCCAGATGGAACTTCTTGCACCTATCAGTGAGAAGATAGTTAATGCTATTAATGAGGTCGCTGAAGAAAACAATCTGGATATTGTGCTCAATACCATGCAGGGTGAAGTCGTGCTTTACATCAAAAATGAAGATATTGATATCACCGAAGCTGTCATAGAAAAGCTGAATATAAACGCCATTCCTGCTCCTGAAGAAGAAACTGAAGAATGAAGCAATTCGCTTTAGCACTTCCCCTCGAGCAGCTTGCTGCAATTGCAGAAGGGGAGTTGGTCAAAATCCGGGACTGCACATGTAATAGTGTAGCTTCTCTCGAAGAAGCAGATGAAAATACTGTAGTTTTTTTTCGGGACCCAAAATTTGAAAAAGCATTTGCGGAATCTAATGCAGGTGTCTTTCTTATCCCTGAAAAACTGGATTTGAATACAATACCCAAACGAAACTATATTCTCTGTTCAAAACCCTACATTTCCTTTTTGAGGATCGTTGCTTATTTCTTGCAATCAACACAAAAACCAATAAAAGGCAAAGACATTCATCCTACAGCAGTTATTGATGAGTCTGTAATAATTCCTGATAATATAAATATTGCAGCGAATGTTGTGATCGGGAAAAATGTTGTTCTCGGAGAAAATACTGCGATTCATGAAAACGTTGTTATAAAAGATGATGTGGTCATTGGTGAAAGATGCTGTTTGTATCCTGGGGTGACTATTTACAGTGAAGTTAATATCGGAAGTGATGTGAGAATTCACACAGGAAGTGTTATTGGTTCGGATGGTTTTGGTTATATCTGGGATGGAAAGAAGCATCAAAAAATTCCACAGGTCGGCAGAGTTATTATTGAAGATGATGTGGAAATCGGTGCTAATGTTACTATAGATAGAGGCGCTCTTGGTGACACGATCATTCGAAAAGGATCGAAAATTGATAATCTGGTTCAAATCGCTCACAATGTTGAAATAGGGGAGTACACGATCCTTTGCTCACAAGTAGGGATCGCAGGGAGTTCAAAAGTTGGAAGCAACTGTATCTTTGCCGGACAAGTCGGTATAGCAGATCATGTAAAAATCGGGAATAATGTCAAAGTTGGAGCACAATCCGGAGTTCCGAATGATATTCCTGATGATAAGATCGTGTTGGGCTATCCTGCAATGGATATCGGATTACAAAGAAGGATTATTGCTTCTTTAAAAGAATTGCCCGATATGAGAAAATACTTCCATCGGTTGAAGAAGAAGGAAGATAATAATGTACATTCGTGAAAATCAACAAACCATTAAGGATTCGATAAGTTACACCGGTATCGGCTTACACACCGGACAGATCAGTACTGTTACATTTAAGCAGGCACCGGAAAATGCAGGAATAATTTTCCGTCGTACTGATCTGCCAGGTAAACCGGAAATTCCAGCAGATATAAAACATGTGAAAAATCTGGATAGGGGAACGAACATTGGCATCAAAGATGCAACAGTCGCAACTATCGAGCATGTGCTTTCTGCGATCAAGGGTCTGGAAATCGATAATATTGTCGTAGAAATTGACGGGGAGGAAATCCCTGTTGCAGACGGCAGTGCCATCGAGTTTGTGAAAGCATTAAAAAAATGCGGTATAATCGAGCAGGAAGCGGAACGTAAATATCTTGAGATCAAGAAACCACTTTCCTTTTCTGTTCCGGAACATAATGTTGATGTGGTGGTTGTGCCTTCAGAATCGCTGAAAATTACCTTTTTTATTGATTTTGATCATCCAAATCTTAAACCTCAATACACCTCGATGGTCTCTATGAAAGATGAATATGAAAAGGGTTTTGCTTCTGCAAGGACGTTCTGCTTTGTAAATGACATCAAACAACTTCGTGCAGCAGGTTTGATAAAAGGCGGTAGCTTGAACAATGCACTGGTTATCGGTGATGAGAGTCTTTCTGATGAAGACATTCAAGAGCTTCGCGAACTCTTTAATGTAAAAGGAGAGCTAAAACTCAATGAGCAAAAATTACTGAACACAGGACCTTTGAGATATTATAATGAATTTGTACGGCATAAAGTGGTTGACCTTATTGGCGATCTTGCGCTTCTCGGTATTTCTGTAAAAGGTCATATCCTTGCGGCTCGCTCAGGGCATAGAACGAATATCGAGCTGATAAAAAAGATCAAGCAGCAGTATGAGAATGAAATTTTACAAGCTAAATATCAAAAAAATGCAGCGAAGGGTGTCGTCTTTGATAATGAGGCGATCCAACGAATACTTCCACACCGATATCCTTTTTTACTTGTTGATAAGATCATTGAGTTCACTCCAGGCGAGTCAATTGTAGGTATCAAGAATGTTACAGCGAATGAACCTTTTTTTCAAGGACATTTTCCCGGACATCCTGTTATGCCCGGAGTGCTTATTGTAGAAGCAATGGTTCAAACAGGCGGTATTCTTGTACTGAATGAATGCCCAAATCCTCGTGATTATGTTGCGTATTTTCTTTCAATAGACAAGGTGAAATTTCGAAAGCTGGTTGTTCCGGGTGATCGGCTTGAATTTCGAATGAGATTGGTTCGTTCACGAGTCGGGGTGCATGTGATCGAAGGAAAAGCTTATGTTGATGGTAAATTAGTTTGTGAAGGCGAATTAAAAGCTAAATTGGTGAAAAAAAATGGGTCAAATAATTCATCCAACAGCAATAGTTGATCCCAAGGCGCAGATCGGTAATGATGTAGAGATCGGACCTTATTCAATTATTGGACCAAAAGTAATACTCCATGAAGGAGTAAAAGTGTCATCAAATGTTGTGATCGATGGTCGCACAACCATTGGAAAAGGTTGCAGGATTTTTCATTCTGCCGTGATCGGTACCGAGCCACAGGATCTTAAATATGCCGGTGAAGATTCCGCAGTTGAGATCGGCGAGCACACAACAATAAGAGAATTCGCAACCATAAATCGTTCCTCAAATATTAAACAACCGACAAGAGTTGGGAACAATTGTCTTCTTATGATTTACACACATGTAGCACACGACTGTCAGCTTGGTGATAGGGTCATACTAGCAAATAGTGTAAATCTGGCTGGACATGTGATAATAGAAAATAATGTTAGTATTGGCGGTTTAACTCCTGTTCATCAATTCGTTCATATTGGCTGTTTCGCCTTTATTGGCGGGTTTTCACGTGTAAGTCAGGATATCGCTCCCTACACCCGTGGAGCCAGTGTTCCATATAAAACAGTAGGACTCAATTCCGTCGGTTTACAGCGTAATAATTTTTCTGCTGAAACAAGAGCAACATTGAAGAAACTTTACAAGATTTTCTACAATTCAAATCTTAATACAGCACAAGCATTGGAAAAGATAAAGTCTGAAATTGAAATGATCGATGAGGTAAAACACTTTATTAAATTTATAGAAAATTCCGAGCGAGGAATCGCGAAATAATTTTTTTGCATTTTTTCATAAAAAAAAATTGACAGACTTAGTATTGACAGTAACTTATGGCAAGCTTATAGCAAAAAATGGTGCGGAGGCACATATGACAAAACAAGAGTTGATTGAAAAAGTTGCTATGGATGCAGAACTTTCAAAGAAGAAAGCTGGTGACGCTGTTAATTCTGTATTTGAAAGCATCAAATTAGGACTTGAAAAAGGTGACAAGGTCACCATGGTAGGATTTGGAACCTTTAGTGTTGCAAAAAGAGCTGCACGCATGGGTTTAAATCCAGCAACTGGTGAAAAGATTCAAATCCCTGCTACTAAAGTTCCCAAATTTAAAGCGGGTAAAAAACTTAAAGAAGCAGTGAAATAATCACCATTTTATACGAGCAAGGGGCTTGCCTCTTGCTCGTATTATTAAAACAATTTGGGGTTACACATGAAGTTTAATGTACATAGAAATCAAATATTACAAAAAGTCCAATTCATAAACAGTATTGTTCCTGTAAGAAATCCTTTGCAGATCCTCACCAATATTCTTCTTGAAGCAAATGGTGAGAAAGGGAGCATTCGCCTTGCTGCTACAGATCTTGAAGTCTCAGCAGTGACAGAGGTAGAATGCAATGTACTTGAATCTGGGAAAATTGCAATTCCCGCAAAAAATTTTACAGATATTATTCGTGCTCTACCAGATGATGAAATTCATTGTGAGTTGGATAATAAGATGCTCAATATTAAATGCCAGCATAGCGAATTCAGTTTGATATTTGCTGACCCGGAAGATTTCCCGGAAATTCCTGAACGCGAATGGGAAAACAGTTTTACTATGGATGCCGGTCTCTTTTCAAAATTAGTAGAGAAAACTTCCTTTGCAGTATCAGAACATATAGGAAGACCCGCTTTCTCAGGCATTCTATGGGAGCTGGATTCCAAAAAACAAAAAATGGTTGCTACTGATGGAAAACGTTTGGGTAAATTTGAGACTGCACTGAATCTTGATACTGATAAGATAGACATCATAATGCCAATCAAAGGCGTGAATCTAGTGCGAAGAATTATTCATGCGGACCAACCAATGATTAAAATACTTCCCGAAGAAAGCGCTATCAGTTTTGAATATGATTCCTATAAGATATATTCACGATTGATAGAAGCGAATTATCCTGACTACGAAGCGGTCATACCCTATGATAATTCTAAAATAATAGAGATTGAGGTAGAACCCCTGATAAAAGCCATTCAGCGAGTTTCCCTCCTCGCATCTGAAGATAATTTTAAAGTTGTTTTTAATTTTACAAAGAATCAACTGAAAATTCACTCTGAAGATATCGACAAGGGCTCGGCTGAAGAAATTCTGGAAATTGAAGGTGAATTCGATAAATTCCAGATTGGCTTCAACTATAAATATCTAATAGAAATACTTCAACTGGTGGATACTAATATCGTTCAGATGAAATTAGAAAATTCTCTCGATCCCTGTATTTTATATAATATTGAATATCCCGAGGATCAGAAAAATCTATTCCTGCTAATGCCACTGCGTTTGGCGGATGAATAATTAAAATAGTAATATTAAGTTTTAAAGCATCTGTATTCTTGCAGATGCTTTTTTTATTGTAGCTCGATTATCCTCTTTGCCATGCGCTTTGTTCTGATCTCAAATTTTCTGAATAATGGGAAATTTTTTGTGTATTTTTCAAGAGGGACATTCACGCGCAGTCGAACCGAATCATTATTGTAACGCTTACTAATTATTTCTGCATTATCAAAAAGAAAGGATATAAATTTTTGCTCTTCATTCGGAATTTTAAGTGTGATTTCCTTCTTGCTACCAGCTAACACTTTCGAGATTGCTTGCTCGATCTCATCAAAATTTTCACCTGTTCGTGCTGAAACAAATAGTGAATCCGGGTAGTCAATCCTGAGTTTCTTCTTCATAAATAGATACTGATTTTGTGGTAAAAGGTCGATTTTATTGAAGATCAATATCATATCTTTGTGATCAGCGCGAATATTTTTCAGGGTTTGAAGAACTGTATCCATATATTCGTGCAATTTGGGATGCGAAATGTCAACCACGTGTAGTAGCAGATCTGCATATACTACTTCCTGCAAAGTTGCATGGAAGGAAGCGATCAGATATGGTGGGATTTTTCTTATAAAACCGATCGTATCAGAAATAACAATACGTTCTTTGGTTTCGAGAGTTTTTGCTCTGGTTGTGGTTTCCAGTGTTGCAAAAAGCTGGTCTGCTGTGTAAAGATGAGATGAGGTCAGCCGGTTCAGCACTGTGCTTTTTCCTGCATTTGTATAACCTACCAGACTTGCTGAAAAGAGTTCTTTCCTGCCTTTTCTTTTCGTCTCATTTATCTGCTCAATGCCTACAAGCTTTGATTTTAAATGAGTGATCCTGTCATCAATACGCCGCCGATCTACCTCTAATTGCTTTTCACCCGGACCACGGAATCCAATTCCACCCTCGATCCTCGAGAGGTGTGTCCATTGTCCTTTTAAGCGTGAAAGATTATACTGCAACTGCGCAAGCTCAACCTGCAATTTGCTCTGTTTTGTCTGTGCATGTTGAGCAAAAATATCGAGTATTAGTTGTGATCGATCAATGATCCGCTTCTTGGTAATTTTTGACAGATTCCTATCTTGTGACGGGGTGAGATTGTCATCAAAAATAATGATGTTTGCATCTTCACGCTGTGCGAGCTTACCTAACTCCTTTGCTTTTCCGGAACCAATAAAATAAGCGGGATGGGGCTTTGGACGTATCTGAGTTTCCAAAGCCGAGACAACAACATTCGCAGTCCGTGCAAGATGTGCGAGTTCATGAAGGGATTCTTCAACATCGTAGGACGACCTGTCCTTAGTTTGTAAACCAACCAGTATTGCTTTATCAGTTTTTTGTTCTGTCGTATAAATTGAGAACCTCAGTTATGCTTCATTAGCGGATCAGAACAATTTTTTTGCATACCTTTTCTGAATTTTCGATCTCCGCTTTCAATAGATAGATTCCCGATGGAACTGCATTTCCATGAACATCTGTACCATCCCAGAAAACTGAGACTTGGTGATCAGGTGAGGGGGAGACGGGGAGAAATTCTCGCACAAGCTGTCCCTCTATATTGTATATACTAATTCTCGACAATTCGTGATAATTTGCCTGCCACGGCGTATCCGCCAGCTGGCGGAGATGACGGGTGGTTTCAAAACTGATCGTTGTTGTTGTATTGAAAGGATTGGGAAAGTTCATGACATGGTAACCATGCTTTTGGGCAATTTCAGGAAGCTCTTCGATTGCAGCAAGGTCCATTTCAAGAAGTACACAAAGTTCAATGGGATCGATCTCGCCTTGATTTGCTGTACCATCATACACAAACCTTCCGTGAGATATATAGTGTAAGCCCATAAAGGGAAAGGACATTGAAGTACCTTGAAGAGGATTGTGAATGGTTGCAGTACCCATATTTTGAGTTCTTCCGCAAATAGTACAATCTTCAACTCCCCAGACGAGTTGAGCTTCAATATAAATGGAATCAATTGGAGGAGTAGTACCAGAAGGAATAACAGGCAGTATTGAGATATTTTCTATAAGTGCTTGAGCGATCTCGTGTCCGTCATTGATGCCGATATTATGCGTGTAAGGGTTATCAATTTCCATGTCAAAGTATAGCTCAGCAGTGTTATTCAATCCATCATTATCGGGATCATTAGGTGTAGCAAGTGCATGATGTAGAGTATCAAGTGGTGCAATGGTTTTATTGAGAAGTGGAATATCAATGCGGGTAGTGTCATCTCCAATAATATAGGAAAACGAACCATGTTCCATAAAATGAAGAGCCATATAGGGGATATCTATTTCGAGTTCATGCATAGGATTATGCACTGATACATAACCCATATTATGTGCTTCTCCACAGATCGGGCAGTTATGAAATCCATAAGCGGGATGTTCGATCACGTAACAGAAATTTGTTGAAACTCCTCTTGGCAAGCTGTCGATAATAGCTTTATTATTTTGGGCAATAGTATGTGTTTCTCCACTTGGGAATACGCCGGTTATCAATTCTTCGCTGTTTGTGAGATAGTCATTGTCATCATCACCAGGTACAGGAACCCAGTGTAAATCAGCATGAAGTTGAGAAAGAGTGCCAAGAGAAAATGTAAGCGCTGCAGCATAAGGAAGTGCTTTCTTGAAAACTTTTGCAAATGGGGATTGTACATTTGTAGAATATTCAGATCTAAAAAGCTCATGACATTCATTAAATATTGATTCATACAAAGGAAATAAGGAGGAAGATATCCTGCAATCCGGACAGATCCAGTGGAAGAGCAGCTTTTGTTCTTTATCTATATACTTATTGTGTGTGTATCCATTTTGAATAAAATTTTTAACGCAGCATGAAGGATAGCCAAAAAGAAATCCTTCCACCTTTCGTTGTGCGTGTGTGATCATAAGCGGTTTATGATCGAAATGACGGGTATAAGCTGCGAGATATCTCGAGCTTTTACTGAAAATGACCTCTTCGATCTTTTCTCCATTTTCGCAATATCTGGTAACAGGTTCTACAGCAAGATCAAACTTTTTAAGTAAATGCTTCTCTTTGTAGCCAATTGGTTTTTCCCAGCGGCTTAGCGGCTTTACTTTATGAGAAGTGAGCAAAGCAAGATAGAGAAGCTGAAAGTGCCGGTCATGTAAAAAGCTATCTTTTTTCATGTTACCTCCTGATAATTCGGAGGGTAATAAAAATTTTTGATTGTTTCCATACAATCAAAACATCCTATTTAAGAATAAAACAAACTACATTATCGTAGGATAATGATCTTACTTAAATTTGAGATTTCTTGTTCCTGAACAACTGCCGAGAAGTAGATTCCGGTGGGAAGTGGAATATTCTGATCACCAAAACCATTCCAGTAAATCTCAGTATATTTGTCAACAGGTTTTTCAACCAAAATGGTTTTGACGTGCTGTCCTTTAGAATTATATATGTGAATTTGTGTGTTGGCTGTGTGATCTGTGCAAGGAAATGAAATGCACATAGTTCCGTGAATATCGGGATTGAATGGATTAGGGTACACAGTTTGAATGAGATTTTCATGGATTTCAGGTTCATCAGCAGAGACATTATCAAATGTTATGGTCATAGAAGCAGAGGTCTCGTTCATGGAGCAGTCGCGTGCTATAACTTCAAGAATATATTGCCCGTCGGGAAATTGGCTCGTATTAAGATTTTCATATTCATCATAAATAGTGATCACGGAATCCCCGTCGGAATTTGTTATTATATGATAATAATCGCGGGTGTTGTAATCGCCGATCGAATAGCATGTTCCGTCGCGAGAGTACAATGTGTAAAGCACCATCTCATCGAATGTGCCGGAAATATAGGTGTCCAAAGGCATGTCGTAGGCAAAGGAGAAACGCTCGTAAATAGTTGAATCGGGGTTGCTTGCAGGATGGAGCTTGAACCTGAGATCCCAGACATCGATCTTCCATGTGGAATTTGCAATGTCATGGCATTTTGCAATGATGTCGATTTCACCCATAAGATTGGTTGGATCGAGATATATCCCGCCTTCAGTACGGAAGGCAAAGAGATTAGAGCCATAAGCATTTTCAAAGATTGGAGCTGTAGTATCTGTAATATTACCTACATCGACAAGCGGATTGTCTGTGGTCCACCAGTTGCCGTTCCATGTTGAACCCGAGCAGGTAATTCGTCCAAAATGAATATGCGTGAAATCATAGTAGCCCCAGGGATAAAGAGTTCCAAGCAAATCACCTGCCTGTACTGAATCCTCGACAGTATAGGGGATTGAGTTCTGATTGAGATGAGCATAAAGATAACCTTCAGATTCTGCTGAAGTATTTTCGTTGGAAATGCCAATTCGCCAGTAAGCAGAGCCACCTGTTGTCAGCACGGCTTTTATGTAACCTGGTTTCACTGCATAGACATTCTGATAATCATCACCGAGAAAATCTACACCAGGATGTAAATAGGGAGTGTAGCCATATTGCTGAATTTCTGCGTAGCTGTTACCGATCGGAAAAGGATTACCAATAGTGCCGTAATCCAGCGGAGCAACAATAGTATCGTGGCTTTTTATCGTGGAAAGAGCAAGTATTTTCTCATCTATCTTTGATATGGATTCTTTATCTGTGTAATGATAAAGCTCAAAAGTAAAAGAATTATTACAATTTTTTCTTTCAACAAAATATAGTTCTGAATTAATAACTTTTACTTCAAATATTGTATCTTTAGAAGTATAAAGAGGATTGAGCTTTCTGTCAATTAGCAGATTTATTGAATTTTTTGTACAGATCACGGGCTTCTGGTTCAGGAAAAGAATTTGATGTGGATATTCATTTAAGGGAGTTGAAAATGATCTGTAGTTTATCATTTTTTGTTCAGCATTGTAATATACCGGCTGTCCAAGATCATCAACTGCAAAAATTATTGAACCCGAATAATTTTTGATTTCTGAAGCATCATCTTTAAGCACAACAATTCCTTTTCCATCAAAAAATGCTATAAATTTTCCGTTCTCAGAGAGGGATATATTTACAATTTTCTGATAGGTTTCTTCATAGAGAAGTTTTCCGTCATTTTTATATAGTCGTAGTATTGAATGCACATTATCTTCAAGTGTGATAAGTGTGAGATATCCTGATTCAGTGTGGAAAAACGAGTTTCCTTCAAATACATGATCATCGCATCTAACGGTGAATATCCCATTCTCAATGCTATATTTGACATCTTCTTTTTGCATATCATTTGTGATGTGCCCATACTGATTTAGCCCGATTGCTAAGCAGTTCGATGCAATAAGCAAGATTAGTGCCATTGAGATTAGAATCATTTTTTTCATTGTGTCGATCTCCGATCAAAATTTATGTTTGATATTAAGGAATACCAATTTAGAGTATGTCAAGAGAAAAGTATATACAAAATTTGACGGAACATAACGACCCTTGTATCCGTGAACATATACCACTCATTATACAGAAAAATGAGAATAAGCAGGTATAGAAAAAGTGAGTATAAAAAAGTTAAAAGAAATTGAACGCAGATCCACACAGATTGGGCAGATTTTCGCAGATAAAGAAAATTTTATCCACCCAACTTCATTTCATTACGCCGTGGTAGGCGGATTAATACGAATTTTCATAAAAAGAAAATCAATGTGAAAAACTAAATTGTTATTTATTTTCTGTATCAGTTCTTATCTGCTTCATCAGCGTTAATCTGTGTACTATTCTTTCTTTTTTCGTGTTTTTCGCCTGCATCGGCGTAGCGAAGCGAAGACGTGTGGTTAAATATCTTTTAGAGTGTTCTCTGTGGTAAGAAATATATTATATGAAGTATTAAGGGGTAAAAGTGAAAAATAGAAATGAGATAAAAGAGATTCTGAAAAAGGAAGCACAGGCAGTTGAAGCAATTGCCGAAAAGCTCGATGAAAATATCGACAGAGCACTCGAACTTATCCTGAACTGCAAAGGCAAAATTGTAATTACGGGTATGGGTAAAACCGGTATTATCGGCAGAAAAATATCTGCAACTTTTGCCAGCACAGGCACACCCTCGATATTCCTTCATCCCGCAGAAGCCATTCACGGCGATCTCGGTATGGTGGATGACAGCGATATAGTAATGATGATCTCGAATAGTGGACAGACTTCTGAATTGATAGAAATTTTTCCATATTTTAAAAGAAAGAACATTCCCGTTATATGTTTGACCGGTAATCCCAATTCCTCACTTAGCAGAATGAGCGATGTGGTAATAGACATCGGTGTTCCAAAGGAGTTAGAACCACTCGGGCTCGTGCCGATGGCAAGCACAACCACTGCACTGGCAATGGGAAATGCGCTTGCAACCATTGTATTGCAGGAAAAGAAGTTCTGTCATGATGATTTTGCTCTCCTTCATCCCGGAGGAACAATTGGCAAGTGCCTGCTTCTGGCAGTTAGCGATGTTATGCATCAAGGTGAAGAAAATCCAATTATCTCAGAAAATGCTACATTCAAAGAAGCGATCCTGGAGATGACCTCAAAGGGATTGGGTTGTGTGAGCATCATTAATGAACAGGGCATGCTGACTGGAATAATAACTGACGGCGACTTGCGAAGAATATTTCAAAACTCTGAGAGTCCTTTTCATGAAAAAGTACACATGCTCATGACAAAAGACCCAAAGGCGATCAAACCGGATACCTCAGGTATCGAAGCACTCGAAGTAATGGAAACATATTCAATCACAATGATACCAATTATAGATGAAGACCATAAACCGATAGCAATGTTGCATATGCATGACCTTATTCGAGCAGGGATAGTACCGGAGAATTAGAAAAGCGGAGGATACATGATTGTAAATTTGAAAGGAAGAAGTTTATTAACATTGAAGGATTTTTCCAAAAGGGAGATCCTTTATCTTATTGAGGCAGCTCTTGAACTCAAAGAGCATAAAGCACACGGTACATTGCAAAAGAAACTCGAGGGCAAGAATATTGCACTGCTTTTTGAGAAAAGTTCGACTCGAACCCGTTGTGCTTTTGTTACCGCTGCTGTGAACGAGGGAGCTCATACCGAGTATCTTGGAAAAAACGATATCCAGCTTGGCGGAAAGGAATCAGTTGAGGATACTGCACGTGTGCTCGGAAGAATGTTCGATGCCATCGAGTTCCGCGGCTTCAAGCAGAAAACTGTCGAGCTTCTCGCTGAATATTCCGGTGTTCCTGTGTGGAACGGATTGACAGACCTTTATCATCCTACTCAGATATTAGCAGATTTCATGACCGTGAAAGAAGAACTCGGTACACTTGGAAACGTGAAATTCGCTTACGTTGGCGATGGACGAAATAATGTGGCGAACTCTCTTATGATAGGCGCTGCGAAGATCGGAATTGATTTTCGCGTGGTATCGCCTTTGTCTCTTTTTCCTGACAAGAATCTTGTGGAAGAATGTGAGGTGTATGCAAAAGAAAGCGGAGCTCGTATTACTGTGACAGATTCCATTGAAGAAGGTATAAAGGATTGCGATGTGATCTATACGGATATTTGGGCTTCTATGGGTGAAGAGGACAAGATACCCGAGCGTATCAGTTTATTGAAACCTTATAAAATTACAATGAACATGCTTAAGAAAACAGGTAAAGAGGATGTGATATTTCTACATTGTCTTCCATCATTCCACAATTTGCAAACAGGAACTGCACAGAAATATCCTGATATCTGCGAAGTTGAGGACGAGGTTTTTGAGGGCAGATTTTCAAGAGTTTTTGATCAGGCAGAGAACCGCTTGTGGACAATTGAAGCTGTTATGGTGGCTACGCTTATATAATTTCACGCAGAGAGCGCAAAGGCAAACCGAACGCAGAGGACGCCAAGGAAATATTTTTCACCACAGAGAACACCCGTCTTCATTACATTTCAGTCTCCATTTCAT
>JACKQG010004697.1_pt1 | contig 15702 bp, 13 predicted proteins | sample 8237621 | NCBI WGS metagenome assembly JACKQG01 (sample SAMN15677084, study PRJNA649215) | marine metagenome | biome: marine; feature: Black Sea; material: saline water; isolation source: suspended particulate matter (SPM) from the Black Sea western gyre | collected 2013-06-09/2013-06-10 | depth... | reverse complement strand
AATTTTTTTTCCTTCGCCTTTGCCTCAGCCTTCGCCTGCACTTTAGTGCGCTAGGGATATGCGATAAGAAGAAATGAAAAGGTTTTATATTGGTACGACTCCCAGGAACATCCAAACGATCCAAAATTAGAAAGCACCCACCCACATCACAAACATGTCGAACCAGACAGTAAGCATAATCGTATTCCTGCACCCGGTTTAAATTTTAACCAACCAAATCTTCATTTTGTTATTGAAGAAATAATTGCAAAATAAACGGTATTTTAAACCCTTTAAACAATCAAAATAGCTTCCCGCCAAAGCGCATTGGCTTCAATCTAATGTTGCAAAGATATCCTTGTTAACACTATTTTTAGGTTGATGCCAATTCACCAGAGTGAGATGTTTATTGGAACTTGGAATTTAAACAAGATGTGGTATAAAAGAATGATTACACAAAAACAAATCTTTATGTTCTTTTTTTTAGCCTTTGTATTATTAAATTTGACTTGCACAGAAAAAATACCCGAAGGACCGGAAAAAAGTGAAATATTAAAAGTTAAGTTATTTGCACAGAATGGCAGGTTAAATTATGCACAGGAAAATCACTGGGATAATCGCTACCGGTTTCCGCCCAAAAGCATGTCCCAGGATGACTTTGAATATGCTTCGCAATGGAAGATCCCATTTGGCATTTCAGTGAATAATGATTTTGATGAAGCCATCGATGGAAAAAAGTGGATTGATGTAAAAATCAATTTATGGTCAGCTAATGAATTGGATGATTGGCAGGCTCAACTTGTATTCGCAGACACTTCAGCCAGCCGGAATCTTTTAATTCCTCCCGGGGATTCGATAGCGCTTTACACCGGCAATAAACTTACCTGGGAACAGAAAAACATGGACAGCTTAAGTATTCATCGAATAGACTCATATACTCCAATTTGGGTAACATGTGCCTTTTGGGATTCCATTGTTCCGGGTACAAAACCTGAAGAAGTCATTACTATGAGAGACTGTGATACGCTGCAGCTTACCCCGGTTGACACAGTGATCGCTTTTGATTTGCCAATAACTGTTTATGCCCAGGCAGAAGTCCAACTGTTCAAACATTATCACGTCGTGAAATCCGATACTTTAAAATTAATGCTTCATTATTATTTTCCGACCTACGGATTTCGACCAAAATTCTGGTGCAGGGAAGGTCTTGTTATGATGGGTGATCCGCCGTGCAACACTCAACCGCCGCCGTAGGTTTTTTTCACACTATAACCAAATCCTTGCTTTTTGTGTAAAAAAACCGAATTCAAAAAAAGTGTCCATAAAATGAAACATAAATTTTCACTAATAATTTTTGTTCTGCTTCTAAGCATCTCAACACAAATTTTCTCCGGCACAACCGGTCTGCTCAAAGGGAAGATTGTCGATCAAAAAACAAAAGAATCGCTCATCGGCGTGAATGTGATGTTAGCCGGTACAAACCTGGGGGCAGCCAGTGATATTGAAGGAAAATTTGTAATCTATCATATTCCGGCTGGCGTCTATGAAGTAAAAGCAACCATGATCGGTTACCAAACCTATGTCGTTAAAAATGTTCGTATCATCATGGATATTAAAACCGAACTTTCCATTGAAATGGTTGAACAGGCAATTGAAATTGATGGCGAGGTGATTGTTACTGCTGAACGTCCGCTCATTCAAAAAGATGTAACCGGCACCATGCACTCTGTTGGCGCAGGAAAAATAGACGAGCTGCCGGTTGATTCTTACCGCGATGTTATTTCCATGCAGCCGGGCGTTACTTCGGATCTGCATATCCGCGGCGGCAGAACTTCGGAAGTTTTATATTTGATCGATGGATTGCCGATTCAGGAGAGCATGCAGGGCGGCGCTGGCTCTGAAATTCCCCAGGCTTCCATCGCAGAAATGACGATTCAGACGGGCGGATTTAATGCTGAATATGGCAACGCCATGTCAGGCATTATTAATATTGTAACCAAAAGCGGCAGTGAGTCCCACGAAATTTGGACGCGTCTTTTCGATGACAGAATCGGAATTGAAAAATCGAATCAGAAAAGTGAATGGGAGTTTCTACTTTCGGGACCTGTTTATCGTAAAAAAATTGGTTATTTTCTATCATCAAATATCATTGTTTCAGATACACGCTGGTGCCAGGATCTGCGAAAATATTTTGATTCGCCAATGGAAAAAAATATCAACTTAATGGCGAAGTTAAATTTTAATATCACAAACAATGTGAAACTTGTTACGCAAGCTATATTTTCCGATTGGGACATCAAACAATATGAATATCGCTGGCGTTATAATCTGAACGGACTGCCGCCAAAATCAAAACGATCACTCCGCTTAAGCTCTACCTTTACGCACACGCTCTCTTCCCGGGTTTTTTACTCGCTGAATTTTAGCCGCTACCAGGTTCACCATCAAATGAAACAGGGTGAAAAGGGAGATGTTGAAAATATGCCGCCCTATCAATATGAACTGCCCTGGTATTATTTTGTATTTGATGGCAATCGTCTCTGGTGGCAGGACGCAAAAGAGATCAGCTATTTAGCTAAAGGAGATTTTACCGCGCAATATCACCCCATTTCTCAATTGAAAACAGGATTCGAGTTTCAGTATTACAACCTGGAAAACGACCTGGAAAAATATGAACCGCAGAAATCGTTTTGGGGAAAGCCATTATTAGATGCGGAGCTGCTAAATTTTAACAGCTACTACCATTATCGTCCTTACCAGGGTTCTTTTTACATTCAAAACAAGGTGGATAACGACATTGTTGTGATGAACCTGGGATTGCGCTATGACTTTCTTCATCCCAGGGCGCAGCGACCGGTAGTTGAATGGATCCCCATCGCCAATGAAGAATATGAACAGGAAATAAAAAGCTGGGCGCCGGCGACAATCAAATCGCAATGGAGTCCCCGAATCGGTTTCTCATTCCCCATCACAAAAAATGATTATTTTTTCATTAATTACGGTTTTTTCTTTCAAGTGCCCATGTTTGACTACATGTTCTCCGGCTTGAATTTTGATCTAAAAAAGGGAATCAAAGCGCTGTACGGGAATCCTGATTTAAAACCGGAAAAAACCCGCGCCATCGAACTCAGCTACAAACGAACATTTTTAGATAACTGGACTTTGTCTTTCACCTATTTCAATAAAGACATTTCCGGCCTGGTTGACACAAAAACCTATTTAGCTTCAGACAGTAAGGCAGAAGATGACGGATATACACAATATGTAAATCTTGCCGGTGGCAGCTCCAACGGTTATGAGCTTGTTTTAGAAAAGAAATATCGCACATACTTATCAGGGAAGCTCAGCTATACATACATGAAAGCCCAGGGTCTCAGTGGCAGCATCGACCAGGGACTGAACTATTTTGTCTGGGGATTTGCCGTGCCCAACGAAGAGTTTTATTTGAGCTGGGATCAAAGACATACTATTGTATCAGAATTGTTTGTCGGCGTCCCTAAAAAGCATGGATTAAATTTTCTGTTTCGCTGGAATTCACCGCGACCTTACACATATTATCCATCCCGGACAGGTTATGTGCCGGATGAAAGTTTTGAGATGAAACCAAACAATGCACGCATGAGGGATGTTGCCTATCTCGATATAAAAATATTTAAAACCTGGAAATTCAAAAATAAAATGTCCATTATGACTTATCTTGATGTTCGAAATTTGTTTGATAAATATAATGTTTTGTGGATAGCCTCGGATGGCAGGATCGGCGGGGAACTTATGGATCCCAGCGCGTATGATATTGGCAGAAGAGTTAATTTGGGGATTAAGTTTTCGTTTGAGGTGGGGAAATAACACCATTGTTTTAAGTTTAAGAGAATTCTCGGTTATCTTTTCTAGCACATTAGTTAAAGCAAAAGATCAATTCATCGCAATGGCAAGTAGCGCACCTGTCCTTCCCACTCACCTTCCAAACTACATTCAGCTAATAACAGGATATCTTCTATCGCAATACCAACAGATATTTCCCGACTTATTTCAAATACACCTGGCATGCTCTGTTGAAATTTCACTCGTTCATAAGCAAAACCAGTAATTGTTCTCACATCATGGGTGAGTAATATCCTTCCTTCTTGTGCTGCCCATTCAAGAATAGTCTGGTCATCCGCTCCCGATAATCCAACATCCTGAACACGCACGATGTCCAGATCTGACCTCCGGCGTAATAATCCTCTAATGATGTTATTATTAAAATTCTCATCAGCAGCAAATGTAAGCATGAATTAGCCTGCCTTTTCTGCACTTCTGGCAAGCAAGCGTTCCCGGATTCCAGCGGGATTCGATCGTGATTCATTCTGTTTTCGTATTTTAGCTGCCTCAAGCTTGCCCCGATACAGATAATCATCGATTTTTATTTTATGTCGCAAGTAATAACCAATCACAGAATAGACGTCGCCCAGCTTTAAAGTTGGATATTGTTGAGCAATCTCTTCCGCTGTTTCTCCATCCAAAAAGGCTGTTACAACTGTATCAATAGTAACACGTGTTTTGCCTATCCTCGCTATACCATCTGAAGCTATTCTGAAAGGTATTGGTTCTTTTGCTAATGTAAGAGGCATATAATTTTTCTCGCTTGTTTAAAAGTCAGGTTTACTCTTTTAAAAACATATCAATTAATAACATAAAAAGCAAGTAATTTCTTAAATCCCAAATCACAACTACAAAATTCAAAATTTGTTATTGGGAATTTATCATCATTCCCACTTTACCAGCCACCGCAACTGCCTGTGTCAATATATTTTCAAGTCGTTGCGGCGAATGCGCAAGCCCCGCCACAAATATCCCTTTCTGTTCAAGTTCAAGAGGATTAAAGGTAGGATCAACTTCCTGAAAAAAACCGTTATTAGAAATTTGAACTTTAAGTAGTTCAGCAAATTTTTTATTATTTGCATCTGGAATAATTCCGTTACTCAAAACTATTAGATCGGGATTCAGTTGAACCGTTTCCCCGCTTTGTCTATCAAGCACTTCGACTTTTAATTTATTCTTTTCAACCTTAACTTCAGGATATTTATCCATTCGAATAAACTGGATTCCCCGTTCCACTGCTTCTTCATAATTATCTTCTGCAAAATCATACGTCCGCACATCGCGGTGAAGGAAAAGAATTTCAGCATCTGGTTTTACTTCTTTAATTATTAGTCCATTATTAATTGCCCCTTCACAACAAATACGGCTGCAATAAGTGCGGTCTTTACCCCGGGAACCAACACATTGTATCATCACAATATTATTAAATTTAAAATCTTTTTCAGTTAATAATTGATTTAATTCAAACTGGGTGATCACATTTTCATTTTGAGTATAAAGGAATTCTTCCGGTTGATATGGTTCTGCGCCGGTTGCTAAAATTACCGCTCCGGTGGAATAAGAACCGTCTTGTCCGTTTTCTTTCATCATTAAATTAAAATTGCCAGCCTGCCCTTTTAATTTGACCAATTCTGCTTCGGGATGAATTTTGATTTTTGGATTTTTTTTCACTTGTTCGGTTAGCTGGTTGGCAATTTCACCTACTTTATCATTATGAAAAAAGATTTCCCCGGTTTTAAAATCAATCATTTTTTCAGAGAAAAACAGGTTAACCGGAATTTCCAAAGTTGCAATTTCCAAGGATGTCTGCAACGCCGCAATTGAATTACCATAAACACACGCTTCTCTAACAATTTTTTTTCCTGTCTTTGTCGGCTGCTTTTTCTCTGATTCTTCCTTTATTAACGTGATTAATTTCTTTTCTGCTTCATTAACATTCAACCCACCATTATGTCCATCAATTTCAAAAATTGAAATACTTTCGCTGGACAAACCAGTTGATTCAACAAGTCGCGAAAACAATCCTGATTGTGCCTTTGAGAAACACGGCGCGATGATTATTTTCCCTAACTTCTCTTTTTCGATTGTTTCGGAGATTATTCTTTTCCCGGTAATGTTACAACAGTATTCCAATTCATCAACAAAAATTTCAGGATTTGCTTTACTAATTGATTTGATCAATTCATTACTGTTTCCAGTGATTTGCGTATTCAAACCATAACGGCAAAAGAAAATACCGGTTCGGGTAAAGTTTTCAATTTTCTTTTTTACCTGTCCGTTCGATTCAACCTTTAAGTTCAATTCTTTTTGTTTCATTGACTGCAAAACTTTTGCCGCAACAGCGCTGGCTTGAGTCAGCGAATTAGATATGTCGGTTGGTTGTGTCATCGAGCCGGCAAACCAGACATCTTCGCCGGAGGTTGGTACGGGCATTTCCCCTGTTCCCGGGAAGAAACCATATTTATTCAATCGAATACCAACTTTTCGGCTCAATCCCTTTGTGTATTTCGATGGCGCTATTCCTGTGGACAATACAATTAGATCAAATGCCAGGTTTTCTGATTTTTTGTTTTTTTGAAATTTTACCACCAGGTTATCGTTTTCTTCAAAGCCATCTACAGCTTCTACTTTGGCTTGAATGAATTTAATGTTGTATTCATTTTTAGCCCGCAAATAATAATTTTCTGAATTTTTTGAATAAGGTCGAATATCCGTGTAAAAAATTGTTACTTCCAGATTTTCGATTTTGTCCATTGCTGTCATTGATTGTTTCAGCGCAGTCGTGCAGCAGATGTTTGAACAATAGCTGGCGCCAATGGATTCATCCCGTGAACCCACGCATTGAATGAAAGCCATTTTTTGTGGAATGTCACCATCAGAAGGACGCATTAAAATTCCACCAAAAGGGCCGTTAGCATTGAGTATCCGTTCCAATTCAATGTTGGTGACTACATTGGGAAATTTGCTGTAACCAAATTCGGGCTTTCGCCTGGCGTCAAAACTTTCTGCGCCATTTGCCACGACTATTGAATCCACTTCGATTTTTTTATTTTGGCTGGTCTGATCATAAACAATCGCTTGCTGGTCGCACTCTGCCAGGCACAGTCCGCAGCCAATGCAGCGACGGCAGCTCAAACACCTGGTAACTTCATTGAGCGCAATTTCTTCAATAAAACCCTGCTCAACTTCGTCAAAGCTTAATTTTCTATCGTCCAGCGACAGGTGCGGCATTTTTTGCCGTGAACCGGGAATATCCTCAAAATCGGTGATGAATTTGTCTTTTTTCATTTATGTCCTTGCTTTTTATTATCGTTACTATGCCATCGCTATCATTAATTTTTCATAAAAACAATTCTTTTTATTTTAATTTGAGAACTAATGAAGATAACGGACTTCATTACATAAAAAATTCCAATGAGAAAAAATCTCCAAAGCATTCTCTTCAGTTTGCTTCCTTGCCAATGGACTACGCGCTACTCTATGAAAAAACACTTCTAATTTTTTATTGGGTAAGCACTCTATGATAATATGGTTATATTTTGGATTTGAATCACGTGATTTTGCCAAATCACATAATACACCTAAAACAGATAAATTCCCTTTTTCTTTTGTTTTCTGGATTAATTTTTTTTCATCAATATTATTTATATTACTAATTAACCAATCAATCATAATCCAGGTTAGTCGACCGCTATTACGACAGTACGAAGTACTTTCTGCAAATATTTCCTCTGGTGTTCGAGATAATCTGGTTTTATCAGATTTATCCAATAGAACTGCGCCACCAAGTTTATGCCATTCCCGAAATAAATAATCTAATCGATCTTCCATCCTTGCTCCTGTAAAAAATATTTCATCTTTTGTGCCCAGTCCGGACGAAAATTGCTTGTATGATCCATAATCTCAAGGATAACTTTTTTATCATTATCAACCATATCAGACAAAAGCAGCTCCAAATCTTCTAAATCTTGTTCACGCAACGCTATTATTTTCAAAGCAATTAATTCTGCTCTTCCTAAAACATATAATCTAATATTTTCAAATGTGTATTCCAACGGTATCAGCCGGTGATAAAAATCTGATTTTAGAATGCCAGCGAATCCTTTTGCAGCATCGTTCAGCCAATCTTTAGGTAATTCATGTTCTTCTGCTACTTTTTTAACAGCTTTTCGCAATTCAGATGCTCCACCACGTAATATCAAAACATCAATATCACGAGTTGTACGTTTGGCTCCAAAATATAAGATCATTGCAGCGCCGCCGATTAAAATAATGTCAAATGATGCAGTTAAGTTGCGATCTAATTCTGAAATTATTTCAATCAATTCATTCTTATCCATTGTAATTATCTCACTAAGATGAATTAATATTTACTCAATCCAAGACGCAACGAAAAAAAATCAGTAAACATTCGTGATTAGTGAATTATATTTTTTTCTCCGCGTCTCCGTGGCAATTTTTTTTAAACCTTCTCCCCTTTCAAAAATCTCTCCATTGAAGCCGCCGCCGTATGCCCCGCTGCTATCGCTTCAATCACAGTAGCAGGTCCGGTAACATCATCCCCGCCGGCAAATATTTCCGGGCGGTTGGTCTGACCCGTACGGTAATTGATATCGAAAGAATTCCAGCGGCTGATCTCAAGTCCATGTCCCTCATGCAGCATAGAAATATCAGGTTCCTGGCTGATCGCCGGTACAATAACGTCCGCTTCGATCATAAATTCAGAGCCTTCAATTGGTACGGGACGTCTTCTGCCACTGGCGTCCAATTTTCCCAATTTCATGCGGACACATTTCATTCCGGCGACTTTACCATTTTTGCCAATAATTTCAACCGGCGCTGCGAGAAATGATATTTGGACACCTTCTTTTTCAGCTTCTTCAATCTCCCAGGAATTTGCCGGCATTTCTTTAACAGTTCTCCGGTAAACAATATGGACTTCATCACACCCGGTACGGAGCGCAGTTCGGGCGGCGTCGATGGCAGAGTTACCGCCGCCAATGACGATAACCTTATTACCCGGTTTAGTTGTATCTCCGAGATTTACCCTTCGCAACAACACGATACAATCAAGAAATCCTTCAAAATCATCTTCGCCGGGTACGCCTAATTTTAAACCGGTATGAGCCCCAATACCTAAAAAGACTGCTTTGTAACCTTCCTTTAACAAATCATCAAAAGAATAATCTTTGTTGATTGGCGTGTTCAATTTCAACTCAACACCGAGATCGCAAATGTAATCTACTTCGGTCTGAATAATATCTCGTGGTAAACGATATTCAGGAATAGCTAACCAAAGCATTCCACCAGGTACTGGCGCTGCTTCAAAAATTGTCGTTTGAATTCCTTTTTGAGCGAGATCATGAGCGACAGTCAAGCCCGCAGGCCCAGCGCCAACAACCGCTACTTTTCCTAATTTTTTGATAACAGCCGGTGCAGTTGGTTTGGGGATTTTGCCGTCTTTTCGGAGTTTCAATTCGTAATCAGCGACAAAACGTTTCAAAGCATCAATCGCAACCGGCTCGTCCTGATCTCCCCGGTTGCACATGCCTTCGCATGGATGGTGACAAACCCGACCGCAAATCGCCGGCAATGGATTTCTTTCTCTGATAATGGCAAGCGCGTCCAAATAACGTCCATCGGCAATCAATCCAATATATTTTCGAATATCAATATGAACCGGGCAGGTCTCCTGGCAAATGGGCGTTTCCTTTTCAATATTGTAAAGCAGCGGCAAGGTACTATTATTGTGAATATCAATTGCCGTGCGAAGCTGCAATCCTTCATTAAAAGTATCATAAGGTTTTACCGGGCAAACCTGAACACAGGCACCGCAATCATTGCACCGTTCATCCACCCGGTAAGGATTTTGTCGAACGGAAACGTTAAAAACGCCATTATCCTTTTTAATACTCTGCAAATCAGCATTTGCTATTAACTCAATATTTGGATGAGAGCAAACAGCATCAATTTTTGGAGACATCTGGCAAAATACCGGATGGTGATCTGGATAAGTGCGATCCAATTGTGAAACCATGCCGCCGATAGTCGGTTTATTTTCCAGCAAGTAAACTTTAACGCCTGAATTTGCAAGGTCAAGCGCAGTCTGAATTCCAGTGATTCCGGCTCCGCAAACTAATACTGCTCCCTGTCGTTTTGATTTTGTTTCAGTCATAAATTAGTCTCTGTATTTTTTATAGGTAAAGGTAAAGGCATAGGTAAAGGTAAAGGTTAAGGTCGAGATTTAGGTCAAGAAAAACCTTTTTTATAAATGTCATTAAGTTAAGGAATTAATCCCTGTGCCCGAAGGGTACGTAAGGATTTTATTGGTTTTTATCAAAAATAAAAGGCTCACGCCTTAATTCCTTAATTAGCTAATATCCAATAGTAGCTTAACTTAATGACATTGGATTTAAAATACTAATAGCAATCAAAACAATCCAAGTTGGCTATTTTCTGATATATATCTGTATACTGACGGATTAAATTTATCTTGCAAACCACCGAATTTATCGATCATTTCTTTTAGTTCAATTATACAATCTTTTAGTTTTGTATTTATTTCATCTTTTGTAAGTCTCGATATCGCCCAGCCTTTTTTTGTTAATATTCTATCTCGGCTTTTATCTTTTTTTACATCATCTTTGTTTTCATGATGATATTTATCACCGTTACATTCCAAGTCAATATTTCGATTCTTGCAAAACAATCCAAAGTCGAGACGTAAAAATCTATGTTTTTTCTTCTCTTTATAATATATTTCATACTGTCTTTCTGCATCTATACCTTCAGATTTTAATTCATCCCAAACTTTTTCTTCAATATAACTTTCAAAAAATACTTCGTTTAGTTCTTTAGCTTTAAGAAATCGATCAAATGCTGTAACGATAAAATTTATTCTTCTTGGTCTAATAGCTTTAATAGGTTCCTGTAATTTGATCATTTCCGCTAATTCAATTTTATAATAATCTTTGTTTGCATTAGGATTACTATTTTCTTTAGGTAACAAGTCTATGCGTTTTTGGATAGTTATATTTTTTACTTCACCATACCATTGAATTTGACTTGGTGAATCTTTGAACGCTTTTCCTTGATATAGAGCTAAATATTTTATCTTGTTATCTCGAACTATAATCGGTGCCGATTTAACCGGAATTCTATACCATTTATCGTGAATAGCAATTGGTAAATCTCCCTTATTTTTTAAAACTCCGATTACAATATCTTTTTCAACTTTTGATTCCATAATGCCCCGTTTTTTATTTTACCGCTTAACATATTATTATACATTTTTGCCGCTTACATTCCACTATTGTTTTTCTCACCAATCACCAGATTTAACACGCCACCCACAACGGCGAATTTTTCTCAACGCCAGCTATTTTGACCAAACCCATTTTTCGCATATCAACTAATTGCCTTAAAACTCGTTTGGTTGGCTGGTGCAAAACATCTGATAGTTTTTTAATTGTCAACGGTTTTTCTTTTGCACGAAGTAAAATTTCCTGAATTGTTAATTCATCCATGACGACTTCTTCAAACATTCGGTGGATTTCATGTTCGGTAAAAATTTCGCCGTACAAATTACCCTTTTCCATAAATTCATATCGTTTACCGGCAATCCAACGAAGTTTTTTTCCGGCAACTGCTGCTTTGGCTGCGGAAAGTTTTATTTCTAATTCTTTCTCCGGTATTTTTTCGCTCGAGCCAATCTTTCCAAGTTCCCGGATTTGATTCTGAAACTCCGTGATAAAAGAAACAAACTTGGCGCCCTCGGCGCTGGACATCAATTTCATCACCAGACGTTCAGGATTAATGCCAGCCTGATGCAAGAGTTTTTGCACAATTTGAATTTTGCCCATCGCTTGAAAATTTCCCGATGTGTAATGGCACTCTCCGGACAGACAAGCGCCAACAAAAACACCATCAGCGCCACTGATAAATGCTTCCGCGATCATCACCGGATCAACGCGCCCTGAACACATTACCCGGATAATTCTGATCTCTGTACTATATTGAAGCCTCGCAACCCCGGCGAGGTCTGCTGCGCCGTACGCTCACCAGTTGCAGCAGAAAGCGAGGATGTTTGGTTTGAAATTGTCTGACATTCATTATATCCTTTTTGTTTAATAGCGAATTAAGAGTTATTTTATTCATCCTCTACGAGGATGTTAAACTTCGGAAATGATTTATTTTACAATAATAAAACATCTACGATGTTTTCAATCAAGAAAATATGGATTACGAACCCATCGTAATGTTTTTTCAGGATACAATTTATCCAAAATTACAACACATTTGAGTTTGTAAATAATTATTTACCTCGTAGAGGTAACATTATTGTAAAAACAGGTAAGTCCCAAAAATCAAAATCCTCGTAGAGGATTAATTATTATAAAATATTCATCCAGTCATTAATCACATTAAATGTATTACAAAATTATTTTGCCATCAATCATGCATACATTAATTTCCCTTTAGGTTCTGGAATTGATCTCCCCAGTTCTGTTGCCGTTTCCATCCATTCCTGAATTACGATCTCTACATTTTTTAAAGTTTCAGAATAGGTTTCGCCATCTGCCATACAGCCTGGTAATTCAGGCACTTCAACGATGAAAGCTTCGTCTTCTTCACTCCAATAAGAAATTATTTTATATTTGCTCATTATGGTACAGAATTAGTTTGGAATTTTGAATTTGAAAAATTGAAATTTGTTTGGAATTTGTTATTTGTTTTTTGGAATTTTTGTTATTATTTTTGCTATCATAGGAATTGTCGTATAATAATTTAAAATCTACTCATTAAATGCCACTGATATCTGCGCTGTCAACTGTTCGTTTGTAAAATGATTCATCTTAATCGCATGTTTATAACAGGTCGCACCGCAAGTGCCGCATCCTTTACAAGCCACTGCCACAATATTGGCTTTTATTCCTTTGGAAGTTTGCACCATTTCAATTGATCCATAAGGACAGACCGACGCGCATAATCCACAGCCGCGGCAGGCATCTTCATCCACCAACATGGATACAATGGGTTCAACCTCAACTTCTTCCCTCGTTAAATGAATTGAAGCCCGGGCAGCAGCGCCCAATGCCTGGTGAATTGATTCTGTTATAGTTGCCGGCCAATGGGCAGTTCCGCATACATAAATGCCGTCGGTGGCAAAATCATTGGGTCGTAATTTAATGTGCGCTTCGAGGAAAAACTTATATTCATCCAACGGCACTTTGAGCATTTTGGAAACCGATTCAACACCCTCATTGGGAATCAGCGGAGTTGCCAACACAACTGAATCATAATCTATTTCCATTTCCCTGCCCAGAACATCGTTAAAAACCTTAACTGAATTTTCTTCAACTTGCGGCGGTTGATCTTCAGAAAATTTTACAAACCTGACTCCCAGTTCTTTGGCGCGTCTTAAAATCTCTTCGTTCTCCACACCGTGACACATTAAATCACGATATAAAATGAACACTTTTGCGTCCGGATTTTGCTGTTTGATGAAAATCCCGCTTTTAATGGCAGTCATGCAGCAGATACGGGAGCAGTAAATTCGCTCGCTATTTCGGGAACCGGCACACTGAATCATTACCACATTTTTTGTTTTGAACTTTCCGGTTTTCAGTAAACTTTCAAGATGCATTTGTGTGATTATCTTTTTCCCATCATATTTGTACAATCCATCAGGGATCAACGACCTTGTTCCGGTTGCTACAATGATAATCCCAAATTTCTTTTTAATTTCCTGTTTCTTATTGGGTTGAATTGTTGCCACATAATTTCCCACGTATCCTGCTACGTCAACCACATTTGTTTCAGTCATCACATTAGCGTTTGGATATTTTGATAACGTTTCGATTTTTTCTGAAGTCAATTGTTCGGCTGAAATATCTCCCGGAAAGATTTGATAGAGTCCTTTCATTAGCCCGCCCAATTGATTTGTTCTTTCAACAAGCGTTACCTCAAAACCGCGAGCAGCCAAAGATTGGGTTGCTGTCAATCCAGCAATTCCACCGCCAATGATCAAGGCTGAAGGTTCAACTTTTGCGACAATACTTTCTTGCGGTTCCAATAATCGCGCGCGGGCTACGCCCATACGAATCAAATCTTTTGCCTTTTGAGTCGCAGGTTCAGGCTCGTTTTTATGCGCCCAGGAGCAATGTTCCCGAATATTCACAAATTCAAAAAAGAACGGATTCATTCCGGCGTCCTGGCAGGCAGCACGAAAAGTCGGTTCGTGAGTGCGCGGTGTGCAAGCTGCCACAATAACACGATTGAGTTTATTTTCAATGATTGCGTTTTTTATATCCGTAACGCCGGCTTCTGAACAACTGAATAAATTTTCCCGCGTAAAAGTTACATCCGGTAATGTTTTAGAATATTCAGCCAATTCTTTACAATCCAAAAATCCGGCAATATTGCTTCCGCAGTTACAAACAAAAACGCCAATACGAATTTCTTCCACTAATTGCTCCTATAAAAATGTTTATCTTGTTATTCCCGCATGCTTTTAGCGAGAATCCAGGCTTAAAGAACAAATGGATGCCCGATAAAAACATTCGGGCATGACATCCTGTCGTGATTTAAATGTTTTAAAAGTAATTTCTTCACGCTGTCTTTTTCTTCTCACCCAAAAACACAACCTCCGCCGCCCGGTTCGCTGCTGCGCTGGCTTGTGCCACAGATTCCGGAATATCAGCAGGGCCGATACAAAAACCGCAAGCAAAAATTCCCGGTACATTTGTATCCGAAGGATAGGGCAAACCGGCAGCCACAAATCCGTGCTCACTTAAATTGACACCTAATTTTTTTGCCAGTTCGGATGAGCCTTTCGCCGCCATTGCAGCAGTGGAAAGCACAGCCATTTCCACATTAAGTGACTTTACTTCTCTGGTTTCAGTATCTTCATACCACAGAATTGGATTCTGGTTTTCGTCTTCAGTGATATCAGCCACACGCCCGCGGATATAATTGATACCGTATTCTTCTTTGCCGCGGATTTCGTATTTTTGAAACCATTTTCCAACATTCCTGAAATCAGTATGAAAAATGTACGATTCAGAATCAGGTTCATGTTCGCGTCCCAGCATGGCATCCTTTATGGCATACATACAGCAGACACTGGAGCAATAATTACAGTAATTAAAATCCCGCGAACCAACACATTGTACATAAGCGACTTTATGAGCCATTTCACCATCTGATGGTCGTAATAGATTTCCACCAGTTGGGCCAGTAGCGTTGATAAGCCGTTCGTATTCCAAACCAGTAATTACGTTTTTCATTTTGCCATAGCCATATTGCGTCAATGGTGTCGGATCAAAAACATCCAAACCAGTGGCAACAATCACAGCGCCAACATCGAGTTCCAAAATTTTATCTTTTTGTTCATAATCGATGGCGCCTTTTACGCATTTGGTTTTGCAGACACCACATTTCCCCTTTTTCAAATATATACAATTATCAGGATCGATAGTCATCACAGCCGGGATGCCCTGTGAAAAATACTGGTACACGGCTTTACGATTTTTTAATCCCATATCAAATCCATCCGGTATTTTTTTGACCGGACATTTTACTAAACAATCACCACAGGCATTGCAAATATCTTCGTCCACGTACCGTGCTTTCTTTCGGACAGTGGCGGTAAAATTTCCGATATCACCTTTAAGACTTTCAACTTCACTGTAAGCCAGGATATTTACATTTTGATGGCCACCCACATCCCGCCATTTTTTCGCCCGGGTTTATATCGAGCAGTCGGTGGTAGGGAACGGTTTTTCCAACTGCGCCCTTTTTCCACCCATGCTGGGGTTTTTCTCCCCGCGATGGGCTTTTTTTTCCATTTATCCCAGATAA
>JACKQG010004695.1_pt1 | contig 15706 bp, 9 predicted proteins | sample 8237621 | NCBI WGS metagenome assembly JACKQG01 (sample SAMN15677084, study PRJNA649215) | marine metagenome | biome: marine; feature: Black Sea; material: saline water; isolation source: suspended particulate matter (SPM) from the Black Sea western gyre | collected 2013-06-09/2013-06-10 | depth... | reverse complement strand
TTCTGGCTTTGCTGGTTATTTTTCTGATTATCCTTATTAAAGAGCATCGTTTATCGGCTCTATCAATTATCACTCTGGGAGTTGGTGTAGGTTTGACCGGAGTCCTGCCCTCCTATCTCGGTTTGATCTTCACGACCCTGATCATGAGTTTCGGATTTCATTACTACGAAACTACCAATCAATCCTTGACCCTGCAGTATTTTAATCATCTGTCGTCGCCCTGGGTATTCGGTAAACTGCGCAGCTATGCTGCAGCAACAAATATCGCGGTGGGCGTATTCATTTTTATCATCAGCTACCTGCTGAGCTATCAAATTATTTACGGATTTATCGGTGGATTGATAGTATTTGCAGGGATCCGGGGATTAAAGCAGAATCCTACGCGTAATACTGTAGTACTCCAGCACAAGAAAATGATCCTCAGGAAACGCTATTGGCTTTACTATTTTCTGACATTCATGTCCGGCGCCCGGCGTCAGATCTTCGTGGCTTTTGCCGTATTTCTACTGGTCAAGAAATTCGAATTCAGCGTTCAGGAGATCACACTCTTGTTCATCCTGAACAACATTATCAATTATTTTCTCAGCCCCTTGATTGGCCGGGCGATCATCCGCTACGGTGAGCGCCGGGTTTTATCCCTGGAATATTTCAGCCTGATCTTCATTTTCCTGGCTTACGCCGTGGTGGAGTCTAAATCGCTGGTAGCGATTTTGTATATATTCGATCATATTTTCTTTAATTTTTCGATCGGTATCCGCACCTATTTTCAGAAAATTGGCGACCCCCGGGATATTGCACCCAGTATGGCGGCGGGATTTACCATCAACCATATTGCGGCAGTTATCATTCCGGCTGTGGGCGGCCTGTTATGGATCATTGATTACCGGATTCCCTTCATTGCCGGGGCGGGAATGAGTGTGATCTCCCTGGTGGCGGTACAATTAATATCCGGAAGCATCCGGAAAGCCCACAATGCCGTCATTAAATCTGATTGATGCAAATTTTAGTTTTGACATAATTTCCACCGGCAATGGTACGTTATCCATTCACCTTTCGCTTACCGCTGACATCCAGGCAAAGGTGGAAGCGAGGAAAATCATGAAATATCTTACCCTTATCAGACATGCCAAATCAAGCTGGAAACAGGCGGAACTGGCTGACATTGACCGTCCCCTGAACAAACGGGGGCTGGCCAGCGCCCCGGTGATGGGCCGGGTCCTGAAAGAGCGCGCGGTTCAGTTCGATAAGGTCTTCACCAGCAGCGCCCGCCGCGCCCGCATTACGATTGAGCTGATCTGTGAGGAAATCGGAATTGCACCGGCCTCAATTGTTGTTAGCGATGATCTGTATACCTTCAGTTACCGGGATATCCTTAAATGGCTGAAGCGGGTCAACGATAATTACCACGATATCGCCCTGGGGGGACACAATCCGGCCTGCCATAACCTGTTCTCGGTTCTGACCAATAAATCTTTGGATAAATACCCAACTTGCGCCGTAGCCCGCTTTCAATTTGATCTGGGCAGCTGGAGTGAAATTACCGCTGGAACGGGCAAACTGGTCTTTTTCGATATTCCCCGGAATCATCTTACCGGTTGAGATAGTTACTATGGAGTCCCACGCCTGCGTGCCGAAATGCACTTCGGTGTGCAGGCACGGGTAAACCATGTACTGAACGCAGTGAATGTGACGTGGTACCCAAAATTTGCGCCCTGTGGGGCGACATCCCGATCCGTGGATGAATTTTGGAATTCATCCACACCTAAAGCATGCACTGAACAGCCTGTCCCGATAGCGTAACGTAGTGGAGTGTATCGGGGAAGTGGAGCGTATCGGGGAAGTGAATGTGACGTGGTATTCTTCTTGTCGGGATAAACCGTTGAAACGGTTAGTATTTATCAACTATCGTTAAGCAGGGATGCTTGACACACCGTGCGACAACCATCCTTGGTTGTCGAGCATTAGCATTATCACAAATTGTCAAGCAGGGATGCTTAACCTACCGTGGACAACCTACCAGGTTGTCGGGGAGTAGCACTGCCCTAAACCATCAAGCAGGGATGCTTGACACACAGACGGTGACCTGAATTGATTTTACTGCCTATATTCGCTTTGGATTTATATTCCAGGCACTACTGGAATGAGAATTATATGAAATCAGCTCAAAATTTTATCAACTTGACCCTGATTATGGGGTTTTTCATTTCCAATCAACTGGTAGCGCAGCCCACCACTGCGAACCAGCCGGTCACGATCCGCAAGGCCGCCCCCGCCGATCAACGGCGGTCCGGTGACAATCAGTACAATCTGACCGGCAGCGCCCTGAGTGATCCGATCATTGTCCGCGTGCTGTCCGGCACGGAACCGCTGGTCGGTTATCCGGTGCATTTCACGCTAGTTTCATCACCCAAAAAAGCCAAAGGGGCGGGAGTAGCACCAACACCGGTGTTGACGGATAAGGAGGGTTTCGCCCTAACCTGGGTCGAACTAGGATCCAAACCGGGTGAGTATCTGATCGCCGCCCGGTTGGCCAACGATCAGGTTGATAAAAACCAGGTCTTTTTCAAGGTTCACGCCCGTAAACCGTCCTGGGTTTTTTTCCTGGTGATGGGACTGGTAGGAGGACTGGGTCTATTCCTGTTCGGGATGGAGATGATGTCCGGTGGTATGAAAAAATCGGCCGGTAACAAGATGCGTACGATCCTCGAGAAACTGACAACCAACCGTTTAATCGCTATGCTGGTGGGCGCCCTGGTGACGATGACGATCCAGAGCAGCAGTGCCACCACGGTAATGCTGGTGAGCTTTGTCCACGCCGGCTTGATGACTTTCGTCCAGGCCCTGGGAGTTATCCTGGGATCGAATATCGGCACTACCGTCACGGCCCAGATCATCGCCTTCAAGATTACCGACTATGCCCTGCTAATGGTGGCAATCGGGATCGCACTCTACCTGTTCGGTCGCCAGGACAGCTACAAATATTACGGCGAAGTTATCCTTGGATTCGGCCTGCTGTTCCTCGGAATGTCCCTGATGTCCAAGGCGATGTATCCCCTGCGGGAATACCAGCCATTCATCGATATCTTGAAAAGTCTGGAAAATCCGCTTTTGGGTATCCTGGCGGGTGCTATCTTCACCGCACTGGTCCAGAGCAGCAGCGCCTTTACCGGGATCGTAATCATCCTGGCGATTGAAGGCGTCCTGACCTTGGAAGCGGGCATTCCATTGATATTCGGCGCCAATGTGGGCACCTGCATCACTGCTGGTCTGGCCAGCATTACCGCTTCCCGGGAGGCCCGGCGGGTAGCCTTGGCCCATGTTCTGTTCAACCTGGCCGGTGTCCTGATCTTCCTGCCCTTCATTGGTCCCTTCGCCGATTTCGTCCGCTCAGTGTCACCCGGTGGGACAATCGGAGCTGACCTGGGAGCTGTCGTACCCCGGCAGATCGCCAACGCCCATACGATCTTCAACATAGCAGCAGCAGTGATCTTCCTGCCAATTGCCGGCTTGTTTGCCAAATTGATTAATCGCATCCTGCCGGAAAAATTCGAAGACCGGGGTCTGCAACCCACCACGCGCTACCTGGATGAGCGGGTCATCTCCACTCCTGCAGTGGCCATCGACCTGGCGATCGCTGAAACTGCTACCATCCTGCGCTTGCTGGACCGGATGGTGTCCGCGATTATCCGGCCCTTCATCGAGCCGAAGGTCGGCGAGGATGCCAGCCATCCCCAGTTGAATGTGATCGAGGGTATCCAGATGCGGGAGGAAAAGATCGACTACCTGGATGAACAGGTCTCAAAATACCTGTTAGCGATCAGCCGCCAGCACCTGGACGATGAGCAGACCAAGGAAGTCTATGGTTTATTATCGGTGGTAAACGACATGGAAAGTATCGGGGATGTGGTCAACCGCAGCCTGATACCGATGGTCAACCTGAAACTGGCAGCCAACACCGATTTCTCTGCCGAAGGCCGGAAAGAGCTGATCTCCTATCATAAAAAAGTGCTGAAACAGGTCTATCGCCTGGAATCCTTTTTCGACCGCTTCAAATTGAAAGATGTTGAGAAAATCATTAAAAAGCGCGGTAAATACCTTGATCTCCAGTATAAATTTTTACAGGAACACCTCCAGCGGGTCGGTACGGAACAGGTCGAATCGGTCTCGACCCACCAGGTCCATGTAAAACTGATGGATACTCTGAAACGGATTAATTCTTATATCGGTGACATTGCCAAAACGCTGGCGGATGTGATTAAGCCGGAGACCCACAGCGCTTTCTGGGTCAAACAGGAGGATGGCGAAGAAGCAGCATAACTTGGCCGGGTCTCTTCCCGGTTGATCCGCCTTCGCTCCGATTCATCGGAGCTACGGCGTGACGAGAAAGTGTGGTTACTATCAATCGTTAAAACGATTATCGCATATCGTATATTTATCATATTACCCACGACTCAAGTCGTGGGCTGTTTCGATTGATATTTTTGGGAATTGTGCGCGATATTATGTCTTTATCTTGTCCTTTTACTCTAATGGTATCGAGTCACCATTTATACGATTTTCAAAAAGAGATTAACGGGGCTTGAACCACAGCAAAATCCAGCCTAATTTTGGCGGCGTTTTTTAAGATAAAATTTAAATGATAGCGGGGTGGAGTCCCGATAGATCGGGTGTAGCTCGCCTGTCTTCTGTAGCATTGCGTAGGAAGATTGGGCTGCAACCGATATTATTCCACTGAATTCAGGGACTCACCGCGAAAAGAGATCGCGGGGTGGAGCAGTCTGGTAGCTCGTTGGGCTCATAACCCAAAGGTCGGAGGTTCAAATCCTTCCCCCGCTACATTTAATCGCCCAGGCATGCTGGGCGTTTTCATTACGCGGGGCAAGCCCCGCAATAATCTCCATTTTAAATTATCGAATAAATTTTACCGTTTATATAATTATTTCGTTGGAAGGTTATACCTATGTCGGATATACCAATAACCTCAATCGCAGGTTAACTGAGCATAATTCTGGTAAACATGGCTATATAAAAAAAGGATCTTGCTGGAAGGTCATTTATAGTGAAACCTGCTCTTCACGGAAAGAAGCGCGAAAACGCGAAAAATATTTGAAATCACATGCTGGTAAAGAAAGGCTTAAGCGTCGAGGCATTAATTAATCCTAGCATTCAAACTTGACCTTCTCCGAACCATCAAGTTTGGACAGGATTTCATCTTTGAGATTCTAATTACGGTTGTCAATAATGTCATAAAATGTGGTCATTTATTGTACTCCGCTTTTACTGAAGCCACTAAATACCAATAATAAAATGCTTCCGGAAGAGCATTCCGCAATCGGTTTAATATATTGTAAGGACTAGCATTATTAATAGCGCCCAAGTCTGCGATTTGCTCCGGGTTGTACCTGTTAAATAGGGTGTCCAGGTCATCCTGTTGGTATCTTATAACAGCAGCTAGATAAGCAATTCTTGCTGCCGATATTTTCGCTTCCGGCAATGAATACCTTCTCATTAGCAAGTGACTGGCGATCTGCCGAATACCTTTTCGTATTTCTTCCGTCTTATCGTTTTTGATACTATTCTTCAAATCAATTTGAGATATTAGAAAACAGGTTTCGATTGTATCCGCCAATACATCATTTATCGTGTATTGTTCATCCCGAACCCGGTTTTCAATTTCATAAAGAGATCATCAACATCGATTAATTGTTTGATGATACTCATGGATTTGTTCTTATTGTAGGGGACGCCTATCGTATTCGGCGCAAAAGCGGTAAGTTTATCACCAAGTAGGCAATCATGCGTTGGAATTTGAACAAACGTTTCTTCATCAAGGACAAAGAAATCTGTGAGAATCTTTCTATCAATGAGTTTTGGGTAGGGATTAGCAGAATTAACTACATCTAACAAAATATAATCCTCACGATTATTAACTTTCGACTGGTAATAATATTTGTGATGCGATTTAGGTATATCTCCAGCAATGCGTTTATCGAGTTCATAACGGTGAAATACGCTGTTAGCAATCATTGATTCAAATCGTGTTTCCTCAACATCACTGATAATATCTATATCGATTGATAAACGGCGTGGTTTATCTATCTGTAACAGCATTGATGTACCACCTTTGAAAATTAGATCCAATCCATTTTCAACCAATAATCCCAGTAACTCAAATGCATAAATAGTTTTTTCAATAATAGACGGGTCAGTCTTCGGATATCTTTCTCGAATTTGTGCGATCCAGTCCAGTTTAAAACATCCCTGTGATACCATAAAACACCCCAAATCTATCCACTATTGGCAGATTGCTATCCAATCTGCCATTGGTGGATTTTATTTACAAATATTTTCTTAACTTCTCTTCTCTTAGCATATCTCACTAATTTAGCAGCATCAATCCTAAATTGTTCTACCAAATTTTCTATTATTTGGTCATATTCCCAATCATCAATGAGACTTAGTTTTTCCTTCTCAAAGTAAAGATCAACCAGGATCTTTTCGATGCGTGCAAAATAGCCTTCCCTTGGTTCTTCGGAAATCTCCGGACGCAATACTAGTGTCTTTTCCTGAATCCTGAAGTTCTTCCGCACTTCTTTTTGAACCGGATTTAAATAGGTATTGTGGTATTCGTCCCGTAGATAATCAAAAACCGGCCCCAGCGAATCGGAATCGGTATAGATAAAAGTGACATACTTACCCGGCAGGTGATGAAAATAGGATCGAATTTGCTGGGTACTCCAACAGGAAAAGGGCAGGAATGGAAATTTGTTTTTAAGTATTTCAACAATTTCCAGGACCGGTTCTTTTTCAAGTTGGAAGGGGGTTTTTATGGTTGAATACCAACCGCGTCCGGCACTATAAAAACGCTGTTCCTTCTGAAAACTATATAGGTATTTTTTAACGCTCTCATCGGTATGAGGTATTTCCGCTAATCGGAAATACTGCTTAAGCTCGGTAATACTGAAGTATTTCCGGTTGCCGGCGTAATTAATAATCTGTTGCTTTAAGGTTATGATGAATAGCCCTTTCTTTTAGGCGGAATAATTTAAGGTTTATCGGCAGACATCTTATAGACCATTTTTGCCTCGAATATTAGACTTGTGTCAGTTTAATAATCTATCTGACAGAAGTCTAAATTCTCAATTCTGTGATTAGAAATATTCAAAATCGGGTAAACCTACGCCTCGGGCGCTGCTTTGGTCGTGAGCTTCGCCTCGATTACATTCGCCAGCTTTCTTAAGCGCATCCAATTGCATATCCGACGCATGCATTCTTAGCGCTTTTCACTCAATTGAAGAATGCCAGCCGCTAATGAAAGTCAACGGCTGTTGCATGATGGTTTGCAGGAATTCAATGCCCGTAACAAGTACTGAAACCGGTACCTCACGAGAGCAGAAAAGACAAATAGGTCTATTTGTAAGTAGAGCCTTATTTCCAATTGTCATTAGAGATTCAGTAATCATTTAACTGTTCCGTGTGGATCCCTCAAACTTTCCCAACTCGTGATTAGCTGATGCATTTACATCCGAATAATTCGTAATGTCAGCTAAGTCCGCCATACTTAATAAAACCTGCACAGGAGGAGTAAGTACTGCTACTCAATCCCAAAAACGCCACTTTCGATCACCTGGATCCGGAATCCGCCGAACTGCTGCGCAAGACCGTCCAGTGGTTCGAGACTAAGGGTAAAGCCAGCATCAAGCACGATGACCACGAACGGGTTTGGTATGCCGATTTCCTGGAATTTGTTAAACAGGAGCAACTGTTTGCCACCTTCCTCACCCCCAGCCGGTTCGGCAGCGCCAATCAGCGCTGGGATACCTACCGCAACTGTGCCCTGAACGAGGTCCTGGGCTTTTACGGTCTGGCCTACTGGTACACCTGGCAGGTGACGATCCTGGGATTGGGGCCGATCTGGATGAGCGACAATCAAGCCCTGCAGGAGAAAACGGCCCGGCTCCTCCGGGAGGGCGCTATTTTCGCCTTCGGTCTCTCGGAAAAAGAACACGGAGCCGATATCTATTCCTCCGATCTGCAGCTTAAACCCCAGACCGACGGCACCTACCTGGCCGATGGCGACAAATATTATATCGGCAATGCCAACCAGGCAGCCTTGGTCTCAACCTTCGGCGTCCTGGCTGATTCCAATGATTATGTCTTCTTCGTTGTCGATTCTCAGCATGAAAAATTCGAATGTGTCAAGAATATCTGCAATTCGCAGAATTACGTGGCTGAGTACGCCCTGCATGATTATCCGCTTACCGATGCCGAACTGCTGGCCACCGGCCGGGCCGCCTGGGATATGTCCCTGAATACGGTCAATGTGGGCAAATACAATCTCGGCTGGGCTTCGATCGGCATCTGCACCCACGCCTTTTACGAAGCACTGAATCACGCCGCCCACCGGCACCTGTTCAATCACACTGTCACCGATTTCGTACATATCAAGCAGTCTTTTGTGGACGCCTACACCCGGTTGGCCGCCATGAAGTTGTTTGCCCAGCGGGCCTCTGACTACCTGCGTTCCGCCTCAGCCGAAGACCGGCGCTACCTGCTCTATAATCCGATGGTAAAGATGAAAGTTACTACCCAGGGGGAAACGGTGATCAACCTGCTATGGGATGTGATCGCCGCCAAGGGCTTCGAAAAGGACATGATCTTTGAAATGGCCGTTCGCGATATCCGGGCTCTGCCCAAACTGGAAGGAACCGTCCACGTGAACATGGCCCTGATCATCAAGTTCATTGCCAATTATTTCTTCCACCCAGGTCCATACCCACCGGTGCCCCTCCGTGATGAACCAGTCAACGATGATTTCCTGTTCAACCAAGGCCACACCAAAGGCCTTGGTAAAATTAAATTCCATGATTACCGGCCGGCTTATAACAGTGTAAGCCTTCCCAATGTTGCCATATTCAAAAAGCAGATCAAAACGCTGAAAAAATTCCTCCTGCTGGCCCGACCCAACAGTGAACAGATCAAGGACTTCGACTTCCTGCTGAACCTGGGCGAATTATTCACCCTGGTGGTTTACGGCCAATTGATTATCGAAAAGGCCCGGCAAGATAAAATCGACCTCGACCTGCTGGATCAGATCTTTGATTTTATAATCCGCGATTTTTCCCAGTACGCCCTGGTTCTGTACTCCAAGACCAGCAGCACGGCCCGCCAGCGCTTTTTCTGCCGGCGGATGATCCGCAAACCGGTCACCGACCGGGATCGCTTTCAGCACGTCTTAAACCGGCATGTCTATACCCTGACCGATTCTTATGCGATGAATGCCTGATTGAATCAGCCATCGCCGGGCATCTGAGCCTGCCTGTCGTTATCCGACTTGTCGGGTGTAGAAAAGGCTCCGATTCATTGGAGCGTAGGCAAGTAAAATATGGAAATGTTTATTATACTTTATGGGTTGTAAGTAAAATATAAATATTTGTATTTTACTTTAGAGGTGTTAATGGATATTAAGGATTTCAAAGCAGGTTCATTCAAAAAAGGATACGAATACGAGTATTTCTTACCTGAGAAAATTAATCACTCATTTTTCTGGACCGATAAGAGTATCAATGAATTGCTGGAAACAGCTTCATTGAAACTGGGGGAACTGAATTCCTTTTCCCGATTTGTTCCAAATACGGACATGTTTATCAGGATGTACATTTTTAAGGAAGCCGTTGTTTCCAGTCGCATTGAGGGAACTCAAACCAATATTGAAGAAGCATTTATTGAAGAGCGGGAAATTGATCCCGAAAGACAGGATGATTGGAAAGAGGTTAATAATTATGTAAACGCAATGAATTCTGCCATAAAGGAACTGGAAACGCTTCCGTTGTCAACCAGACTGATAAAAAACACTCACCGGAGATTGCTTTCCCGTAGCAGAGGTGAACAAAAAAATCCCGGTGAATTTCGGCAATCCCAAAATTGGATTGGCGGAACAAGCCTCGCGGATGCGGTTTTCATTCCTCCGATACATACGGAGTTACCGGATTTGATGTCTGATCTGGAGTTCTTTCTCCATAATTCTGAGATAAAAGTTCCTCGCCTGGTAAAGATAGCAATAGCCCACTATCAATTTGAAACTATACATCCCTTTCTAGATGGGAATGGCAGAATTGGTCGCTTGCTTATTACCCTTTTTTTGGTATCAAGTGGTATTCTAGGCAGCCCACTTTTGTACATCTCTGATTATTTTGAAAAAAATAAGACATTGTATTACGATAATCTGACCATTGTCCGCACTAAAGACGACCTTGAGCAATGGATCATGTTTTTTCTGGTCGGGATTATCCAGACGTCTGAAAATGCTGTTGCAACATTAAAAAAGATAATTGATTTAAAGGCCTCCATTGAAAAGGAACGTATCCTTCTGATGGGAAAGCGCTCCAAAAAAGGTATAGAGTTCTTACACCAGTTATTCAAAAAGCCGATTGCAACAATTAAGGATGTGCAGACAACGACCGGATTGTCTCCCAAAGCAGCTAATGATCTAGTGCGGATTTTCATCGAACACAAGATACTCAACGAAATGACTGGCTATAAACGCAACCGAGTTTTTGTATTTAATGAGTATATAAAAATGTTCTGACCGTGGTTTAAACTTGATCGGCGTGGCACAGCGTAGAGTAATCCTCCCCCACAAGCTCCCCCAAAGTAATTCAGGATTCTAAAGCGACTGTTTATTGATAAGGATCTGATCCTTATCTACCACCTCCAGGATCATCTTCCAGCCGCCTACACCTTGATCCACTTTTACCAATACATTATTAGGTCCTTCCCGGAGATCAGCTACAATAAAGTCCTGGCTTCTCGCTGCACCACGGCCTCCCGGCAGCCGATGTATTTCATTACCATTCAGCCACAGCGCCGGAGCATCATCACTGCCCAAAAGGAATAATACTCGGCCCTTTTGTTTGGCCTCCAGGATTGTATGAGCATAAGCCACTGTATTCAATTCAGGATCATATAATTCCAGGAAGTCTACCCATCCCGTGGGTGTTTTCAATTCCTGCCAGCTAATTTTCAGACTATCCTTTCCCAAATAGACTTTATTGAAGTTCAGTTCCTTTTCAGGATCATAAACAATCTCAAGACCGCGCCCCTCGGGATTATCGTAAGGTCCGATGGTAGTCCAGTTTGTAATGGTTTGAATATCCAGCACTGTATCGGCCGAGATTTTGGTAAATAACGGTCTGACGGCAACCTGATTCAGGACCGGTGTTGTAATTACAGCCGCCAGCCAGTTATCCCAATTACTATAATCACCATTGAAAAAATGGAAGGGTGCAAAATAGAACAGGTTAACATTGGATGGATCAGATTTCTCCAGATCTGTTAGTAGTACCAGGAGTGAATCATCTGGAGTCCGGGTATAATTCCACGCCAGATTCCTGATCAGCCTGGGCATATAAGTGCTTTTTTTAAAATAATTTATAAAACTAACAGCAGGTCGGATATCTGACTTGATTGTAGCAGAAGCGTAAGTATACAAGGCATCTTCCAGGAATATTTCAAAAGTTTGATTATCCGGTACAGTTGATTGTATAAAATCTGATTCTGGTCTTGAATCCGGAGTAACGGTAAACAACACCGCTGGTCCGGGCGCTGCGCTGCCGGCGGGAACTGTTGCTTCAAACAGATATTGATAATCGACTCCCTTTTTCATTTTAATCTCAAGATCAGGATTTGTAACCTGCCAGTGTTCGGATTCCTGCCATTTAATACGCAATTCCGAATCAAATGTAAGTTCCCTGCCAAAACTCCACTCCCCCCTGAACTGCAGGAGTGAATCAGCCAATTCTATGATCTTTAGATTACCCATCTGGTTAGTCAGGTTCAGTTCCAGTTCGATGATACCAAAATCAATATACTTTCCTTCGTCAGTCAGTTCGCCTTCCATCGAGATGGTAAATTTATCAATTGTATTTCCATCCACATCAACAGCTTCACCTTCAATTTTAGCTTCCGAAACTTCCAGCATTAGAAAATGATGAATACTCTGGGATACGGCCATAAATGGTTGCGGTACAATTTTGTATAATGGGGCGCCGCCTCCCGCAGTAGTAATATGAGTGACCGAGGTCAGACCACTGCCGCTGTGTCCGATTGGATGATTGCGGAGATAGTAATGATCGTGGCCCGATAATACCAGGTTTACACCGTATTTTTCAAAAAGCGGCTGCCAGTGATATCTGAAATCATATATGGGACGGGTGGGATGACAATGAAACAGGGGGTGATGCAGCGTAACGATGATCCACTGCTGGTCCGCCTGCGCTTTAAGGTCGGCTTCCAGCCACTGATACTGTTCAGATTCAGGGTCTGTTGCTACGCCTGTATTTAGTCCGATGATATGAACCATACCGTAATCAGCAGACCAGTAATGTTTGTTCTGATGTAATGGAAAATATTCGTAATAATAGCCGGATTCCCTTTCATGATTTCCCAGGACCGGGTAAATGGGAATCTGTTTCAACAGCTCTGCCGCAGGTGCAAAAAATTCCGGTTCCCAGAGTGACAGTTTTTTTCCATCAGCAACCAGATCACCGGTATGGAAAGCTATATCAGGATTATACTCAAGTGTCCTGGTAACAATCGTTTTATGTACAACAGGATCACTGCGGCTGTCGCCATAGGCTAAAATCCGCACTGTTGCCGTATCACTGACGGGTGCAATTTTAAAATGAGCCGTATCCGTCTGGCCTCCCAGCCAGCGCACCTGGTAGTAATAATTCCGGCCCGGTTCCAAACCAGTTAATTTGTACGAATGCAATTGTAATCTGATCGAATCACTAATAACCGAAGTAAGCTCTGAAACGCTCGCACTTAGAAACAATGAGGCTTTTACTTCCTTTTTAGTGCCAACCAATATTGTTATACCAGCATTGGACGGTTCCTGGAGCCAGGGTCCGATATGAGTAGTTTTCTCCTTGCACCCCGTTAATATAAAAAAGATAATAAAGATAGTTATCATTCGTTGTTTAAATTGCATTGTTAGCCTCAGGAAGAATGTTATTACTGTTATGGAAAGGCTGAAATTTAATGATAAGTATGCCATCGATGACGTAGAAATTCCTTAATACTCTTCTTAATCCAGGAATCTCAAAAGTCATCTATGATGATACAATATAAGACTTTGATTTTGAGATGAGTTTTAAAACGCTATTTGGTTGTTTTAAGACAGTTTTTTGAGCTAACTTGGATTTATCTCAAAAAGGAAGGTTATTGAGTCCACTTGTTAGTTGATAAATGTGAGCGAGTTAATAAATCACTCAATTATGCACAATATAAGATGAAATTGTTCTAGCAATGAAATACAAGATATTTATCAGTTATTCTACTAAAGATTTAGCAACTGTCGAACAGTTTCGATTATTGCTTATACACCCATCGATTAAAGTTTTCATTGCTGAGCATGATGTAAAACCTGGAGAATCTCTACTAGAAAAAATTTATCCATCAATCCAGAACTGCCATACTTTTATCTTACTTTGGTCTAAAAATTCTGAGATGTCTGAATGGGTAAAAAAGGAAATTGAAATAGCCAGGGCAAATAAAAGAAAAATATTACCTGTATTATTAGATGGAAAGGCTGTACTCCCAAAACCATTGGACGAATTAAAATATTTACCTTTTCATTCAGACCCTGAATATGTCTTGGGTTGGTTGAGAGAAAATATCTATGGGCAAATAAAAAATAAAGAATCAGATAGTTGGTTTTGGCTTGTGGTAGGAGCAGCATTTATTTGGTTGTTGACCAGAGAATAATGTCTACCGATCCTAGACAAGCGCACCTTCCAATACCTGAATTTCATAGCCCCTGGGAAACAAAGTGTATTTTTTCCGATCATTATTTAAAGACAAGATTAAAGGATAGTATACTTTGGCCTCAAGATGAAAATGTGGGACAAATTTGGCAATTTTGTAAAGATTTATGGGATAGGAGATATATTGGATTAGCCAAAGGAAATGAAGCGCTAACATGCCAAGAGTTGATTGAACCAATTCTCAAACAATTTGGTTTTGCTTTTTTACCGAATACCCGCCTACCCATTGGAAAGCGACAGCAAGAACCCGACTATGTTTTATTTGCTGATGAAAAAACAAAAGATTCGGTATTTGAAAAAGGGAAGTTGGAACAGTATGCGGCTGCAATTTCTTTAGTAGAAGTAAAAAAAGTTAACCATCCTTTAGGTGCTGTATCAGAAACAGAAACCCGCGGTCGCTTCCCACACCAACAAGTTCGTGATTATTTACAAAGTGCAACTGATGATACAGGTAATTCATTTTTCAATTGGGCAATTTTAACAAATGGAAACCGCTGGAGATTATATTGCCGAAATGCTCATCCGGGTGACTATTTTGAATTGAATTTTGAAGACTCTGTTCATTCCCTACTAGATTTCACTACTTTTTATGCCTTACTAAGACCAGCAGCCTTCGTGAAAAATGGCGATGGTCGTTGTGCGCTTGATGATCTACGCGAAGAGTCATTGCAGGTACAAACAAAGCTTGAGGATGATCTCAGAAAACGAGTTTTTAATATACTTACAGATTTAGCTAATGGTTTCTACCTGCGAAAGAAAAACAACATAAATGAAAAGGATTTGAAAGTTTTATATGATAATTGTCTTATCTTCCTGTATCGATTATTATTTGTCTTGTACGCCGAAGGACGGGGACTTCTGCCAGTAAAATCAAGAGGAATAGGTTCCAATAAACATTATCGAAATCGTTATAGTATTGCCGCATTAATACCAAAATTGAAGTCGCGGTTGATTTATGACTCTAATGATTTCACTGAACTGTATAACAGATTGGTAGGATTATTTCACTTAATTAATGGAAATCAACCCTCGCGTAATAAAGCCTGCCAGGTGCCCCAGTACAACGGTGGTTTATTTAATCAAAAGCAACATCCGTTCTTGGAAAAATGGCAATTAGGCGAAAGAACGCTGGCGGAGGTTTTAAGGGGGCTATTATTCAGTAATATACCAGTCAAGTCCGGCGAATCACTAAATTTTGATTTTGGTGAAACAATCGACTATGCTGATTTGGAAGTACGCCAGCTTGGTTCCATATATGAAGGTTTGTTGGAACATCATCTGGAATTGGAAGGGGATCACATTGTACTGGTTGGTGATCGATCCGATCGCAAGGCAACCGGTACTTACTACACCCCGGATTATATAGTAAAATATATCGTTGAAAAAACACTACAACCGCTTTGTAAAAAATTAGAGGGGTTACCGAATGTACTGAAAGCGAAAGAAATGGAGGTGGAGGACAACTCATTTGCCGATGAAATACTGAAATTGAATATCCTGGACCCAGCCATGGGAAGTGGTCATTTTTTAGTGCGGGCAACTGAATTCCTAGCCGATCAAATTGTATACCATCCTACGACAAAGTTACAGATTGAAGATGTTCCCCGGGGATTATCGCATGAAGAGGCTGAAATTTCCTTTTGGCGTCGACGAGTCGTGGAATGCTGTGTGTATGGAGTTGATCTTAACCCGCTGGCTGTCGAATTAGCTAAATTATCTTTATGGCTTACCTGTATTGCTGTGAAACAACCATTGAGTTTTTTAGACCATCACTTACGACCCGGAAACTCATTAATAGGAGCCAAAATTTCTGAGCTTGGAGGATAGAAGTGGACCCCAAAAACTGGACAGTTGCTTAGTGTAAATTCTGCGTAAACCAA
>JACKQG010004694.1_pt1 | contig 15708 bp, 10 predicted proteins | sample 8237621 | NCBI WGS metagenome assembly JACKQG01 (sample SAMN15677084, study PRJNA649215) | marine metagenome | biome: marine; feature: Black Sea; material: saline water; isolation source: suspended particulate matter (SPM) from the Black Sea western gyre | collected 2013-06-09/2013-06-10 | depth... | reverse complement strand
GGACTGTTCGTGAAGGGCAGTCCGGCTCGTTGAAAAGTGGAAGCCAGGATGTCGCCAAGATCGGCATCGCGATAAAGCACGGCCAAACGTCCGGCGTCGATGCCGTTTGCCAAGAGCAAGCGAAGTTCTCGTGCAATGGCTTCGGCTTCATCTCGGCGCGAGGCGGCTTCCAGAAGCGAGAGTTCCTCGGGTACCTCGGACATGGCCTCGCCGGGAAGATTACGAAACAGCTTGCGAGCCAGCAGCGCTGGGAAATCCCTCTTAAATCGAGGTGTGGCGCTCAGAGCTTCCAATTGCCAGCTCCCACGATTGGCGAACTGAACGGCCAGTCGATGCAAGCGCTCAAAGGGAGAACGAGGAGCATCATCCAAATCGTTTGGATCCAGACAAAGGCTGAAGAGGGTCGTCGTGGCACGCAGCATGAGAACTTCCACAAGGCGCAACTGCAAAGGGCTCAGATTGCTGAAGCCATCAATGATGAGAAGATCCGCAGGCGGCATTAGCTGAGGATTGACTTCCAAGGCCTCAGCGGCACGATCCATAGCGGGCGCCGGGTCGAAAATTTCCGAGCCCGACTGGGAAGCGAGATAGGCTTGGAAGAGGTCGGCCAAGGCCGCTGGGCGAGGACCGGGCAGAGCCCGGAGATCCGCGGGGCTGAGCTGTCCCTCGATGAGCTCTGAAAAGAGTCGATCCAACACTTCGGGAAAACCCGAGGTGGCGGCGCTCTCTTCAAGGTTGCCGAGCTTTCCCCTATGATCCGCGAGAAGCTGGGCCAGGGCGAGCCTGCGCTGCAAGGTTCCACGGAAAGCGGCCTGAGGGTTTGCGGCCTCGAGGCTTCGGCGAACCAAGGCCCCCAGAGTAAGAATTCCGGGTAGAAAGGCGGCGCGGCGACCCGAGGCCTGCAATAGGCGGGCGCGTACCAAAGCCGCCTCTTCGCCGTTGGGAACCAGATAGAGCACATTTTCGCCGCGTGCCAGGCACTCTCCGGCACGCCGAATGCACTCGTGAGTCTTTCCGGAGCCTGCGATTCCCAGGAGGAGGGTGTTCATGGAAGCCCCCAGGGGGAAACTTGAACATGAACGGGAACATGGACCACGAGAGGGTGGCCTGAGCGGGAGATCGGGTTTGGGTTCATGTTCATGTTCATCGCTGTTTCATTGACATCACTCTATGCCCCTTCTACAGTCCAGCCTACTTGATCCAAATTCTCGGTGGTATCGCAAAATGTCCGAAGCTCCACTTCACGTATATCATATCGGCACACGCGGCATCCCTACGACCCAGGGTGGCATCGAGCGGCATATCGAGGAAATTGCCACCCGCTTGGTCGATCACATGGATATCACCGTCTACGCGCGGAGCTATTATGTGCCGCCCATGAAGGAATATAAGGGCGTGCGCGTGCGGAGACTGCGGACTCTGCAGACCAAACACCTGGACACCTGGATCTACTCCTTCGTAGCTACGGTGGATGTACTCTTCCGCAAGCGCGGCATCGTTCACTACCACGCACTCGGCCCGAGCATCTTCGCCTGGATTCCCCGGCTCTTCGGACACAAAACCGTGGTGACTGTTCACGGACTCGATTGGCAGCGAGCCAAGTGGAATCGTTTCGCTCAGTTCTACCTGAAGATGTGTGAAACCTTTAGTGTGCGTTTCCCCAATCGCACCATCGTGGTGTCCAAGGTTTTGCGCGAGTATTATAAGGAGAAGTTTCACGCTGATGTGGACGCCATTCCCAACGGCATCGAAGAACCGCCCGAGCGCCTGCCCGAAGAGATCACCGAGAAGTGGGGTCTCACGAAAAAGGGATACATCTTTTTCATCGCAAGGCTAACCCCCGAGAAGGGCGCACACCACCTGATCAGGGCCTTTCGGGAAATGGGCACCGACCTGAAGCTCGTAATCGCCGGCGAAGGTCTTCACTCGGAACGCTACGTCGACGAGCTTCACAAATTGGCCGAAGGCGATGATCGCATAGTGTTCACGGGCTTCGTCACCGGGGCCACGCTGGACGAGCTGTTCGGCAATTGCTTCCTCTACTGCCAACCCAGTGAGATCGAAGGGTTGTCTATCGCACTGCTCGAGGCCATGAGCTACGGCTGCTGCGTGCTATCCAGTGATATTCCCGAAAATTTGGAATTGGTCGAGGGCGTTGGCTTTAGTTTCGAAACGAAGAACGTGGAATCACTGCGTGAAAAGATGCGCGCGCTATTGGAGCGACCGGAGAAAGTGCAGATGGCCGGGATGGTGGCGCGGCGGCGGGCGCTGAGCGACTACAGTTGGGACACAGTGGCCAAGGCAACGGAGGGATTGTATCGGGAACTAAAGCGATAAGATCATCATTCTTCCTAGTTCGGGAAGGAGAACTGCCATGATTCGAGACCTAACTAGATCAAGCTTCCTATTCTTTTGCACCTGTTCAATATTCCTGACTGGATGCGATTTCGAAAAAGGCCATTGGGAAATCACCGGCATCGCACAAGTTCCGGTGGATTCAATCATCATGGCCGATGAGCACAGTACAAGTGAAACCCTTACAATCTGCTTCGTGGTAGAGGACGCTTGGGAATTATTATTCGATGCCAACAATCTAAAATTCTCACATCTTGAGGTCGAAAGAGAAGTGGACAAGGTCAGCTATTTGATTTGGGGAGAGTTACGGAATTGGATAGGCGATTCACCCATGCCTCCCTGTGGAGGATGTGGATTCATGTACGATCACGTAGAATCACCTCCATTCGACGAAGGTGATTTTCTAGTGGTCGTTGATCAATCCGACGGATCCACCTGGGAAAAGACCGTAATGATGATTCCCTAAGTGTTTCCCTCCCACTCGCTTCTCAGCAACCCGTATTCCACACGATCCAGCCACTCACCCTTCCAGCAAAATTCCGCCCGCCGGCGCCCTTCTAAAATGAAACCTAGTTTTTCGGCCACGTGCATCATGCGTCCGTTAAAGGACCAGGTATCCAGGGCTAGCTTGTTCACCTCCGAGTTCGCAAAGAGGTAGTCCATCCAAAGCTTCAGGGCTTCGCTGCCGAAACCACGCTCGAGGACATCGTCCTCGCAAAGGTCGATGCCCAGAAACCAGGTGTCACCCATGCCCTGTCGGCGCAGATAACGAGCCGTCCAGCCCAGGGGCCTTCCGTTCGGAAGAGCGATGATGGCCGAATCGCGCGGATCGGAGTGTTGCTCGCATTTGGCGAGAAAAGCTACGCTCAGTGAAGCGCGATCCTGAGCACTCTGCTCGGCACCATGCTCCCAAGGTGCGTCATACTGGCGCCATTGGCCGCCCTCCATCCAGCGAAGATAGCTATTGAGATCTTCCGGTACTCGGTCGCGGAGAACGACTTTTTCTCCCGCCGCGATCACACCGCTCAAAATTTTCCGCGCGATACTCTCGGGAAGGCCATCAGGCTATTCCTTTCATGAAAGCAGTGAGCTTCTCTTCATCGAGTCGTCCTTCGCTTCGAACCCCCGAACAGACATCCACGGCGAAGGGGCGAACTATCTCCAAAGCCACAGCCACGTTTTCGGGATTCAGCCCACCCGCAAGATAGACGGGAAGATCGAGGGTCTCTCGAATGTCGCGACTGATGCTCCAGTCGTGAGTTTGACCGGTACCCCCGAGACTGCGCTGGGCATCCTGCGGGCGTCCCGAATCAAGTAGGATGGCATCGGCGAACTCGGCGAGAACTAGCGCAAGATCCAGCGCCGAGCGATCCTGCACGTGAATCACGGGCACCAGCTTAAGATCCGGCAGCTCTTGGCGGAGGGTCCTGTAGTCATTCAACTCAAGAGAATCGCAGAGTTGAAGTGTTCTTGGGCGACAGCGTGCCACCTGATCCACGATCTCCCCGAGCTTGGTCTTTGATGTGAGCAGGAAGCTGTCGCAAGTGTCCGGAAGGCTCGCGATGATCGAGGCGATCTCAGCCTCGGGCAGAACACCGGGGCCACTGGGCATGGCCGAAACAAATCCCAGAGCGCTTGCTCCGCTCTCCAGCGCCATGCGGGCTTCCTCACCGCTGAGAATGCAGCAGATTTTCACTTTCGACCGCAGAATCGTCCCCAATCATTGGGCTCGGCCTAAGGTTCGCGGAATACGAAACGATTTGCTAGAAGAGTTTCAGATCGCCAATACTGCCTCGCGAACTCAAACTTCAGTTTCGGAGGGCATCATGATCCCGCGTCTCGCATTTGTCTTCTTGATTTTCGCGCTCACGGCCGTGGCGGACGGCCCCGAGTACGGCATTTACGAAAACCTGGGACTCGCGCCTGAGGGTATGAGCCTGGAAGCGGCCGCTGTCTCATTGAGGGACGCCATCGCCGCCGACTCAGGGTTCCAGTTGCAAAGCGAAGGGCTGGTCAATGCACCGGATCTGGTGCGCGAGAACGAAAACGATCGCGACGGTCGCCGCGGCTACCTGCTGGTCTTCAGTGACGATGCCTATCTGAACTCACTTGCTGCGATCCACCCCAAATACACTGTGGCCGGGCTTTTGCGTATAGGCCTGCACGAAGAACCCGGCGGCCTGCGCATCACATGTCTGCAGCCGGAAACCTTAGCGCGCATCGTGGGCAACGACTTGGAGGAAGACGCCGACTACGAGAGCATGGCCAAGACAGGTGCGGCCATTGCCGAGAGGATCCGCATATTAGTGGGCACGGCCATGGGCACGGAACCCGAGGGCTTGCATATGCCGCCTCTTCGCGACACCGAGCGCATTCGCGAAGGCAAAAAGGACATGTTCATGATGGTCGGACCCCTAACCTATTTCCGCGACGAAGGTCAATTCCCGCTTATCCATTCCGAAGCGATCGAAGGAGATGCCAGCGCGCAACTGGCCGCCCTCGCCGATCGATTCGCCGCGAACATCACAGCCTTCACACCCTCGGACAAGGATCGCAAGTACCGCTGGACGCCCAACCCTGAAGAGGATCTGCGCTGGCGCATCACCGCCCGCGCCGAGGTGCCCGGCAAGGCCATTCTCATGGGCATCACGCGAGCTCGCACCGAAGCGCTGGCTATGCACATCGCGGGAATGAAGCGCGAGGAAGGCGATTGGCGTTCGCCGGGGCTCGACCACATTTGCGCATTTCCCATCGAAGTGCTCATCTATGTGAACGGCGATGAGATCCAGGTGCGCAGTGCCAAGGAAATGTTCCGCATGGACCAGTATTTCTGGGACGCCGGTAAGGGAGCCTTCATGAAGTACGCATCCATGCCCGCCATGCTCGACGGCTCGGTCGAGCGAGCCTTACTTGGAAAATAGCTAGTAGGATTTCAAGAACAGCGATGCTTCGGGTCTTTCCGGAGCATCTTTTGTATTCTGGTAGGTCTTGTCCGGCATGATCTACTGCAATTCCAACTATTTTAGACTTCGATTCACTCTTGTCAGCGGTTGATCAATAGAAGAAGGGGAGAGCCGATGCTCTCCCCAGTAAAACATGAAACTTGAACGAGGGGACAGATCCGCCCCACTCCGTCACCTATTTCAACAGAACCATTTTCTGCTTCAGGCTGATGTCTCCCGCCTGCAATGTCGCGAAGTAAATACCCGACGACATACGCGCGCCTGCAGCGTCCCGCCCATCCCAGTGGTACGCATGCACACCGGCATCGAGCATGCCCGAGGCCAACACACGCACCAGGCGTCCAGCCGCATCGTAAACAGCCAGACGGGCATCGCTCGCCTCGGGAAGACCGAAGCTGATACTCGTCTTGGGATTGAATGGGTTCGGATGGTTGCGCGCCAGGAAGACGGCGACGGGAAGCTCGTCCACGCCCGTGCCCGTTTCGTTGACGACGAAGGTCACCGGCACCCTTACCGTAGCGCCGCCGTTGTGCGCGATGACCAACATGGCGCGATAGGTACCCTCACCCATGTTGGTTCCGTCGAGGGTCACCTGGATGTCGGCCGTTTCACCCACGGCCAGGCTTCCACTGTTGGCGCTGAGCTGCAACCAGTCGAGACTGTTCTGAATGGTGAAGAAGAAATTGCTCTCGTCGAATATGCCGGCATCATCGCTGTCGATGATTTTGATCTTGCAGGATTCCTCACCTGGGGCAGGAACCACCCAGCTGTAGCTACCGCTGGCAGCCGGCACGTTTTCGGCGATCAAGTTGTAGTTACCGAGCACGCCCCGGCGAAGGTAGATGTCCACCGACGTGGTTTCGCCACCGGCCGAGAAGAGAATGTCCCGCTCCTCGCCCACGTTCCAGGTCTCGCCTCCATTGGGACTTATCACCGCGATGGCGCGGCCATCACGATCAAGGTCGATGACAGGTGACTCGTCCACCACTTCACGCGGCAGTGACGCATCCTGGTACTCGATGCTGAAGTTCAGCGTGGTTCCCTCGTCGCCTTGGTTGCTGATATGCAACCAATCCATGGCGATTTCCCCCGGCGCAACGATCTTCGTGATATTGCCAGGAGTGACCTCGCAACTGGGGTAGGGAACCTGATCCATGGGCGCAAAGAGAATGGCGCGACCCGTTGTCAGGGTGGCGGCACTGGACGGATACTGATTCCAATAGGTGTAGGTAATTCCGTCGTCGCGATCCATGTTCTGGATGCCAACCGAGGCATAGCCGTTAATGTAGTCCGTGTTGTTCACGGTCTGATACTGCATCAGAATCTGTCCGTCACCCGTGCGGGTCGGATAGTAGGCCGGATCCAGCAGGATGATTTCAAAATTCTGAGTGGCATTGCCAACGTTATTCCTCAGGCGACTCCACTGCACGATGAAACGATGCTGAGCCACATCGTGGTAGGTGTAGACTTTGTTCGAGGCGCTCTGCTCAAGGTCGTCGTAGAAACCGGCGATCATTGCGGAAGGCGAGGCGGAGCTCGGAATGTTGAAGTTCCGAAACAGTGTCAGCGAGGTCTCACCCATGGAGAGCCAACCATTGGAGCAGATGGAGATCTTGTCGTAGCTATCTCCGTAGTATTGGAAATCGAAGGGCAGGCTAAGCGTTTTCGTATCGTCCTGCGCCCAATCGAAATCCGTCAGGCCCAAATCTGTTCCCGAACCGCCCTGATTGGGATCGACTTCGATCCAGTCATAGACCGGTGCCTGATCGTAGTCCGTGTCCGTGTTGTCGAAGGCGTAGTAGCCATAGGCGTCGGGTCCCGTGGGTTCACCGGCACCCGTGGATCCCACCATCAACGAGAACTCCACCTGATCGGTGGCGCCATCGTTGAAGGTGAGCATGAGCGTGAAGTTCGCCTGATGCCCTTCAACGCAGTCCTCGTGCACCGTCAGTTGGAAAGCGGCGCTGCTATTTTCGGCGCTGCTACCCGCGGTGATGAGTCCATAGCTGGCTTCAGGCTCATGGAAAACGACCCAGGGGCTGCTGCTTCCCAGCATGCCCGTCACGGCCATGGCGTGAATGTCGCCGTCATTTCGAATCATCAAGCTCAGTTCGCCGCTCTGGCCAGGATCCAGGCTCGAGCCCTCGGACCAACTGAAGTTTTCGTAGGCGAATTCAGCGCTATGAACTTCCAGTTGAATCAGCGAGGACCAGGACTGGAAGCCATTGGTGGCCATGAGATCGAGATTGATCAAGTGGCCGTTAGGTGCATCGTCGGCCACGATGAAGTCGTAGTCTTCAAGACTCCAGACTTCCGCGCCGGCTGCAATGTCGCCGAAGTCTTCATTGCCGTCGACGATGCTCACGAAGGGGTCATCGCTGCTCAAAATGGCGCTCACGCCGGTTGCTGTAGCGCTACCAAGATTCTTCAAGGAAACAGGCAACTCGATCGTTTCGCCGGGGTTCAGCTGACCATCGCCATTGCCCTGGCTGTCGTCGAGATTGTCATCGTCCACCACGTAATTTTCCACGGTCGGGAAAGTGGACACGGTACCCAGAGCTAAGCTTTCCATGTAAGGCATGTGATTGAGCTTCATGACCGTCACGTACAAGATGCCCGAGGTCACATCGGCCAGCGGCAGGTTCGCTTCGCCCAGGTCGTTGGTGTATTGCGTATGGCTGTACTCACCCTCTTTGTAGATGGCCACGCGGGCGCCTTCCACAGGCAGTCCGCCCGAAGTCACCGTAACAGGCACCGCACTCGCACCGGAGGGAAGGGCCGCGGGGTGTGAGACGTTCAAATCTTCCGGATAGGCGGACCAGAGCTGGGTAGCCGGATCGCCCATGAGGTTGTTCCACATGGACCAAATCTCAACCTTGTTCGGTTCGGAAAGCTGATAGTTGTTGTAGAGCTCGAACTTCCCTCGTGTGTGCGCAGATCCTGTTCGATGATCCGCGCCGTTGATCGCACCGTGCCAGGCACCCATGTAGTAGCAGTTGTTGTAGCGTGTATGTGTTCCGATGGTTGCGGTGCCCACGGAAGCAATACCACCGCCGTTAGGCGCGCGGAAGAATGCTTCGGAGCGGCAGTTGCTGTCGCTCGCAAAGCTTCCGGTATCACAGGTCACGATAATCGAGAAAGGAAGCTCTTTCCCATTGTTCAAATTCATGATGTTCGAGGAACTCATGCCACTCATGAACCAGTATCCGCGATAACCGAAGGCGCTAAGGCCCTGATTGATGCTCGTGGTCATCAGACTTACGAAGTTGCCGCCCCAGATGGTGTCGACTTGAGTGTAACCACGAGATAGCAATTGCTCTTTGAGCCACTGATTCACGTAGATGGTCGATATTCCCGAACTTGAAGGATCGCCGGTGACGCCCGCGCGGGTGAACCATCCGCTATCGGTGGTGGGTGGGTTGGTTTCGTAGGTGACGATCTTGTCGACGACATCTTCTAGTTCAGTATTGCTACTTACCGACAGGCGGCCGATGTGCACGTCGGCGAGAACGTCGTCGCCCTCGATCATGGAGTAGTAGTGATCGCCTTCGCCGCCGTATCCGGAGATGCTTTCATAGAAGCAGGCCACGCCAATGAATCCACCAGCGTCTCCCACGAGGGCTACGTATTCCAGCGGCGGATCGGCGCTTGCGTAGGTGGCATCGATGTAATCTTCAATCTGCCAGTTGCTGGTACCCGTTTCATCGGTGGAAGCCGTGATGACGTTGTAGCCCTGCTTCTGACGCAGTTCGATGAGCGGATCGAGACGCCCGAGAATCCCCGACACGTTGTCGTAGATCATCAGGTAGGTTCCGGGTCCGACCTTGGTTTCGCCTTCACGGAAAAAACCGGAATCCTCGTAACCGAGAATCATATCCTGGTAGAGCAGGTGGAACGATTCGGGAATGAATTCGGCGGGCGCAACTCGGTCGCTTTCAAATTCGATTTCCACTTCCATGCGGCGTGTCACGCGCATTTCCCGCGTCACAGGGTCGTAGTGCACAGGATTTATCAACATGCTCGCAACCCGGAGTCCGCGCATCATGCCGGGATGGGCGATTTCGGCCAAGGGCAGCGGATCCAGGGAGGGCCTTAGGTAGGCACTTTCGTCCATGGTGAAACTTTCGGCATCGTCGGGCTGAACCGGAAGAAGACGCATGTTCTGAAAGGTCTCTTCCTCACGAGAAATCACATTCACTCTCGCGTTGGTTCCAGGCATGGCGATGAGTTTGCTGATAACGGGCAGTCCGGGGTGTCCAATAGCTCCGCGAATGTTCCCTTCGGGGATACTCACGGCGTCGAATAGTTCACCGCCCGCTTCGATCTTTTCGAGGGCAAGCTCGTCGAGTTCGAAGGAGAGACGCAGACTCTGTTCATCCTGTGAGACGACTTTGAACTCGGGGGCCTTGGTCGTGGCCGACTCGTCCGCGTCGAGCTGGCGAAGCTGCACCTCCCCGAAAGCACCCAAGCTAAATAGGAATAGAGAAAGCACAGTGATAATGAGTGTGAAGGGCGATCGCATGATGCCTCCGCGGAAAATGGGGACAGGGGCCGTTTTGGCGGCGTGAAGGTGGTTAATTATAGCAGATCGAACAGGAATATCCCAAGACTTCCCGGCCCTTTACCTATGAAGCCAAGTTGCTATACTGCCCCGGTCTATCCAAAATCTTCAACAGCCCGAGGAGTCCGAAATGATCCCCTTCCTGACCGAAGAGAACCTGAAATGGAAAGAACTGGCCCGTGAGGTCGCCGAGAAGGTGGTTCGGCCTCTGGCCGCGAAGTACGACCAGTTGCAGGAATACCCCTGGGAGGTGAAGGACGCCATGGCCGAAGCCGGCTTGCTCGGCGTTTGGATTCCCAAAGAATATGGCGGTCACGGTGCCGGAGTTTTGGACCTTTGCCTGGTGACCGAAGAGCTGAGTAAAGCCTGTGGTGGAATCGGCGTGGCTTTCGCTGTGAACGCGCTGGGTAGCTTTCCCATTATTCTGTCGGGTACGGAGGAACAGAAGAAGCACTACCTGCCGCAGATCGCCAAGGGCGAGAAACTTATCGCCTTCGGCCTCAGCGAGAAGTTCGCGGGATCCGACGCGGGCAGTCTTCGCACGCGGGCCGAGAAGAGCGCTGGGGGTTGGATCATCAACGGTGAGAAAAAGTGGACCACAAACGGTGGGATCGCCGAGATCTACTCGGTCTTCGCGGTAACCGATCCGGAAAGCCAGCGTGCGCGCATCTCGGCTTTCATTGTGGAGAAGGACGACCCGGGTTTTTCCATCACCAAGATCGAAGACAAGATGGGTATTCGCGCGGTGCCCGTCGTAGAATTGGATTTCGAAAATTGCGAAGTGCCGGAAGATCGCCTGCTAGGCGGCAAGACCGGCCAGGGCTTCAAGCAGGCCATGATGACTCTCGACCGCGCCCGTCCTGGCGTGGCGGGTCAAGGCGTGGGTCTGGCCCAGGGCGCGCTGGATTATGCCGCGGTCTATGCCAATCGCCGCCAGCAGTTCGGCAAATCCATCGGCAGCTTCCAGATGATCCAGGGAATGCTGGCCGATATGAGCGCTCGCGTGGAAGCGGCCCGCTATCTGGTCTACGCCGCGGCCAAGAACATCGACAACGGCGCCAGCAATATTAGCGCACTGGCCGCCCAGGCCAAGCTCTTTGCCACCGACACGGCCATGAGTGTAACCACCGATGCGGTGCAGATCTTCGGCGGCTACGGCTACATGAAGGACTACCCCGTCGAAAAATTCATGCGCGACGCCAAGATCACCCAGATCTACGAGGGTACAAACCAGGTGCAGCGAATGGTCACCGCCCGCCACGTGCTCAAGGGTGCGCGAGATCTGAAGCACCTCGAGGAGTTCATTCCCAATGAAGTGCAGAAGGATGTGGATTTGGGGACTGAGGACTGAGAGCTGGGAACTGGGAACTAAGAGGGTGGGCTCATAACCCAAAGGTCATAGGTTCAAATCCTGTCCCCGCCACCTTATAAAGCCCTTTCTGCAATGACTTGCAGAGAGGGTTTTCTTCTGCCTTTCGTCAGATTTGACCAAACTCAATCCCAGATACCACAAGGCGGATGACATTAATCTTTCTGAGAAATGAGGAAGATGGGACTCCTACAATCAGACCAGCCGAAGGAGGAGCTCAGCGAAGTAACGTCAGCTTCTGAGAGCTGCGGCCATCGGGGCCATCCAGTACCACGAAGTAGAGACCACTGGGTACTTCACGGTCCTCATCGTCACGGCCGCTCCAGTGGAAATCGCGATGACCAGCCTCTGACCAACCCTCGTGGAAAACCTTGAGTTGCCTGCCCGCCACGTCATGGATGGCCAGCTTGATGACGGTAGACTCATCAAGCCGAAGTGAGATGACGGTCTGTGGATTAAAAGGGTTGGGATAGGCGGGATGCAGCTGCACAGCTAGTAGAGAAGCATCCTCGATACCGGTCAGCGTGCAGTCCTCACCAAGAGCGCCCATGAGCACGCCGCAGTCGTTGTTCTCAGGCAAACAGGCCGATTGCGAGGAGAGGGTAAGAATCCAATTCTCGTAGTCGCAGAAGTAGGGGTTCGAGGAGATGTTCCCGTTGAGGCCTGTCTGGTCCTCCATCTCGCCCGAGTAGTTGCCACCCGTGTTGCCGTAGACGTCGCTGCAGGCGATCTCGATGCTGCTGGAGGCGTCCCGCAAGAGTCCGGGTCCCTGGTTAAAGGCAATGATCGAACTTTCGATCCAGGCGCTACCGACCGTGCCGCAGAGGATTCCGGCTCCGTTCTGCTCCATACCGTAATTGCCCACCACTGTGGAGTGAGACATCGTGAAGGCTCCATAGGAGGATGCAACGATAGCTCCTCCTGAACCAATTCCTGCACCATTGGAGTAGAATTGGGAGCTACTGATAGAGGAAACACCCTCATCGGGTGCATACTTGAACAGACAGGCGCTGCCATAATACTCAGAAGAGTTGCTGAAGAAGGTACAACTGTCGATTGTTGCAAGCCCCGAGATGGAGAGGGCGCCGCCGTACTTGGCCTGATTCTCGCGGAAGACGCAATTCGCTAGGTAGACGGTAGAACTGCTGTGAGCGTAGATTGCCCCACCCCAGTCGTCGATCGTATTGCCCTCGAACAGGCAATCCTCGCAGACGAGCTGGTTCTCCGTATAGCACTCGATCGCTCCACCAAAGATATCGGCAACGTTGTCGATGAAGGAGGTTCTGCGAATTGTGGGAGAGGAAAAGTCACATCCGATTGCCCCACCACTTCCGCTGGCCATATTCCCCTGAAAGAGGCAATCCTCAACAACAGTGGATGAATAATCAAGGTTCAATCCAACATCTCCGATTCCTTCATTCTCAAGCAATACGAGGTTGCGGAGTGTTGGGCTAGCATTGTCACAAGTGATGCCGCCACCAGGCATGGTGAGGGGTTCTTCCCCATGCGTGATCGTCAGCCTCTCCACGAGTGAGGCCTCCGTCTCCCCGCTGTGGAAGTGCATGCCGATGTCCTGGAGCTGGCAGTCGATGACCGTCTCGGAGGGATCACCGTCACCCCTCAGAGTCAGGTCCTTGCCTCCGAAGTCCAGCCGGCGATTGCCCTCACCTTGGTAGGTCCCAGGTGCGAGTTGCACCGTGTCGCCGACCGCGGCCGCATCGATGGCGCTCTGGATCGTGGGGAATAGGCCTGTGCCGTCCGGGAAGACATGGAGAGTCGCCCCTTGCGTGGTAGTCAGAAGGAGTAGGAGAGCAAGTAATGATATCGGGAAACTGCCTTGCAATGGTCATCTCCGTTCATCACCTACAATTATACCTGAATTCCGCCCGGAATAAAATGCCCCGCCGAAAGCCGGCGGGGTTAAAGCATTTACTAGTTGCGGGTTAGGACTTGCACTTTCGCCCATAGGCTATGGCTCGGTTCGATGGCTTCTAGTTGGGCACAGTCAGCCTGATTTTCGGCGATTGCCCCCAAAATCAGTGTTGGCTCCTGCTGCCCACCCGCCAGGCAGTGTCGCAATGTCGCCGTGAGATCCAAAAAGAGGTCTTCCGACACTTCCCCGAATCCCAATTCCGAGACGAAATCCGTTTTTCTAGCGGGAACCGTTGGTATGCCGTCTTCCAGGTGGGCGACCTGCATTGCAAAGTGGCTCTCCTCGCAACCGGGCTTGCGTCGAGCTCGAACCGCAAGACTTGCCTTGACGAAGCTTGCTTCTGTGACTTGCTCCGGTAGATCCAACACGAAGCCGGGATATGTCCTTTCCCCGATGGAAAGCGTGAGCAGTTCCTCAATCGCGATCTCGATTTCGAACGTATCGGTCTGGCCAACAACGGGGAGGCTCAGAGCGATTAAGGCAATAAGTAAAGACTTTTTCATGCGAGGCCTCCTTTAGTGGACCAGAACCAGTTTGGTATTTTCAACCTTGCTACCCATTCTCAGAGACAGGAGATAGACTCCGGAGCCTGCCTGGCCCCCTGAGTCCATCCTACCCGACCACTCGATTTCATGTTGCCTCCCATCGCCCTCGCCCTCGAACAGGGTCGCGACTCGTCGGCCCGCGATATCGAAGATCACAAGCTCACAGGAAAGTTCACCTTCGGGAAGTGTGAACTTGATCGTGCAGCTAGGATTGAATGGGTTGGGAAAGACCGAAAGCCCACTTGCCTCTGTGGGACCTCCCGGAGCGATCAGAAAATCGGGCCCACCGGCGCCGGCTGGACATTCCGTATGATATTCTTGCCAATAGTCCACACTGCCATAGAAATCACTCGGTTCCGGGTTCTGCTCGTACCAGTAGTTAAGTCGGGCGGGCAAGGTATAGCTAGATAGATTGCAGACTTTGAAAGCCGATCCATCGATGCAGTTGTCGCCTTCTTCGCCGGTTGGCGTGTCTCCCAGGTCCACCTGTGTGTTCCCGCTTGCGTAAACACCGCAGGCCGCTCCCTTGACCTCACTTGTACGTAGTGTGATTTGAGCGTCGTCCTCGGCCACAACGCCACGATTAAAACCAAGGAAGGTGCAATTCTCCGCATCGACGACGCCTGTTTCGCTGGCCAGAAGGCCCAGCTTCAGAGTCAGGCCCGCCCACTGTCCGGCTTCAGCGCTGACATCGTGGAGGGTCACGTCGCCGTCAGGCACTTTGAGAGCCGTATAGGCGTCATAGATGACGACATTATCGAGGGTGGAAGTTCCCACAACCTCAACGGCGACGCCCGAAGGATCCTGCTCCATGTAGACTTTGGAGTTCAGATAGTTGGCGTTTCGGAGCGTGACGAATGGTGTATTCGACAGAGTAACATTGTCGAATACACCGTATTGGCTTTGTCCAGGAGAAGACCGTTCGCCGTATTGGAGAAAGTGACATTGACATCAGAAAAGCTAACTTCGCCAACCGATCCGCAACACATGCCAGGGGAAGTTTCGACTTCTTTGATCCCCAGGACATCAGCGTTCTCGATATCGAGTTGGCCTCCTAGAACCACCGTGATGCCATCCCATTCTGTTGATAAGCTGGCGGAAGCCATTTGGGTACGTTCACCTGTGGCGTCACCGACAACAAGAGTTCCCTCGATCTTGAACCCAACGTTGTGACTAACGACATCGGGATCCGCGAACCAGATTTCCGTCCCCGGCAGAATGGTTGCAGTCACGCCATAGGGGACGGTTTCCCATTCGTCCACGCATAGGAATTTCGTGTTTGTCGGCAATGTGACATCAACAGAAAGATCCAGATCGCTCGGCACAGCTCGATACCGGTACCTGAAGGGGATGGATTGCGACCAGAGGGCTCCCTCGGCGGCATCGATCTCCGACAATGAAGCAAGGAGAACCACGCTCTTGAAGCGAGCGCCGAAGCAGGGCACTTCTACTTCGACAACCGTGCCGATATCCGGTTGAGGAACGAAGATGCTGTCGATGAGCACGGCAGTCTCACCGTGCATGTCTAGGTCTTCGATGTGGTTGGGATAGCCAAGCACCCAGAAATGGAGAAGCTCGTTTCCGTTCGGGGTCCAATCGAAAGGCAGACCTTCAGCTTCGCAATCACAGAATTCTTCTAGTTCGATCTCCACCTGCAAGTTGTAGCACTCGCCTGAGTCAAGGATGGACTCATCCGCATAGAATGGAAGCACTTCGAATCCGAAGGCCTCGAAAAGTAGTTCCTTGCGTAGTTCAAAAAAGGCGGAAGGATCCGAGCAACTCGACCCAACCCTGTCCCAGGTAATCGGACCCTCCTCTGTCACCCATGAAGTGGAGACCTCTGCATAGTAGGGGCGCACGAACGCATCGTCGCAACCCCAGCTGCCATCTTCTTCCGTGTCGTGGAAGAAGTGAAAGTTGTCGCGGATGGATGAATCCTCGTCTTCCGGCATGAAGATGGACACATCGCCCATCAAGTGCCC
>JACKQG010001715.1_pt2 | contig 15710 bp, 12 predicted proteins | sample 8237621 | NCBI WGS metagenome assembly JACKQG01 (sample SAMN15677084, study PRJNA649215) | marine metagenome | biome: marine; feature: Black Sea; material: saline water; isolation source: suspended particulate matter (SPM) from the Black Sea western gyre | collected 2013-06-09/2013-06-10 | depth... | reverse complement strand
GAGGGGGTTGGATTCGAACCAACGTAGGCGTACGCCAACGGGTTTACAGCCCGTCTCCTTTAGCCACTCGGACACCCCTCCTTCACAGCTTCGCCCGCCTAACGCACTATTCGCGATAGCAAACAGGGAACCGGAAAATTGTGGAAATTCAAACCTTTACTAACTACTAAAAGACAGCACGAAAGTCTGCGCGTGCCCTGCCCGCGGATAATAAAAAACCGCAGAAACACTTGCAGACCTCGATTGTTTGCGCAATCTAATGATTATGACTGATAAACACAAGCATTCTTCTAAGGCCCGAAAGCCGAAGCGGAAAAATCGAAAAAACCGCCCTTCCCAACCACGTTCCGCTCCCCAGAAGGGCGCCGAACCGGTCATGAGGGACGGGCGGCGAACCATAGCAGCCGATCACGAATCGATAAAGGGCCGCGACTGGATTTATGGAACCCACGCGGTTTTGGCGGCTCTCGCCAACCCGGATCGGTCCTGTCTTCGTATTGCGCTTGCGGAAAAAGCCTCCGAAGCCATGGAGAGCCAGATCATGGAGGCCTGCCGGAGCGTTTCCGGACGCCCCGATCCGGAACGGATGGACCGCGATCGCATAGCCGCCCTGCTCCCCCCCGGCGCCGTGCATCAGGGCGTCGCCCTACTGGCGAGTCCCCTGGAAGACACCGCCATCGAAGATGTCGTGCGGGAAACGAAGGAAATTGCGCAAGCTTGCGTCGTCGTGCTCGATCAGGCGACAGACCCCCGCAATGTCGGCGCGGTGATGCGCTCGGCAGCCGCCTTCGGGGCTTCAGCGGTTGTCGTTCAGGACCGCCACGCCCCACCCGTGACGGGGGCGCTCTCCAAGGCCGCGTCCGGGGCCGTCGAATGGGTACCGCTGGTCCGCACCGTCAATCTGGCCCGCGCCATCGCAATCCTGAAAGAGGCCGGTTTCTGGGCTGTCGGGCTGGATGGAGGCGCCGAGCGCACCCTGGCCCAGGCCGATCTGTCGGGCCGGGTGGCGCTGGTGCTCGGCGCCGAAGGCTCCGGCCTCAGGCGGTTGACGCGCGATACCTGTGATGAATTGCTGAAAGTACCAGTGGCGGTGGGATCCGACAGTCTCAACCTGTCCAACGCCGCTGCCGTTGCACTCTATGAATTGAACCGGACACGGACATAAGGCGAAGATATAAAGGCAGGGCTTTATCGTGGCGGAACAAACGCTATAGTGGCCCCGATTTGGTAAGCCGGATTAGCTCAGTTGGCAGAGCACCTGATTTGTAAAAGCAGGGTTTTTAGACTGAAACCCCTTATTTTCTGCGAGATACAGCAACCAAGTCGGACAGGTGTAAGGTATTTTGTAAGGTTGACTTTTGAGCATTTTCAAGTAGTTAGTGAATTTCAATAAAAATGACAGTTTGGTCATTAAGCCGGTTTAGCTCAGTTGGTAGAGCACCTGATTTGTAAGTGAAATTGCAGCCCACGTTGGAAACAGTGTGGTGAACTGGTGTCAAATTCGGGGAAACCTTTAAAATGGCAATCCCGAGCGAAGCCCTGAAAAGGGAACGTGTAGAGACTTGACGGCACCCACCTAACGGCTTTTGCCCACGGTGAAGAGAAAGTCCAGACCACAAAGCCCCACTCGGGGTGGCGGCGAAAGTCGTAGTTGGTAAGAATCAGGGGGTCGCGGGTTCGACTCCTGCAACCGGCACCATTTTTTAGTTGGAAGCTATGTCCAACTCTCCACTCACTTATACCAAACGCTTTATCATTGATCACCCAATCTGCTGCTTCTGTGGTGGCGGTACACCTGCGACAACTAGAGATCACGTGCCTGCGAAAGTAATCTTTGATGGAAAGCACCGTCCAAAAGGATTGGAGGTGCCTGCTTGTGTGCAATGCCAAGAATATTCAAAAAAGCATGAATTGGTGGCAGCCATGGTCGCAAGATTTTTTCCAGATTCAACGACGTCGCTTCAGGGCAAAGAGATCAAAAAACTATTCCGAAGAGCGGACAAAGCAGTTCCCGGTCTCCTTGATGAAATGAAACCTTCTTTAAAACAAAAATCAAGAATCAGTGAATTTCAAAAAAAGGAACCAAACGCCGCTCACGTTTTGAATCTTGGCGGTCCCCTCGTGAACGCAAGCCTTGATATTTTCGCAATTAAAATGACATGTGCATTGCATTATGGAATGACGAAAAACATCATCCCAATTGACGGAGCTATATCCATTCGGGTTTTCTCAAATGTGGACGCCCTTAATGGTGAAATTCCACATGCATTGATAAACGTGTTAGGATCAGAGAATACTTTGAAACAAGGAACGTGGTCTGTTTCAAACCAATTTTCCTATTCATATGCAATCACCGATACAAAAGCCTATGGCGTTTATTTCTCCACCTTCAGACGGTCGTTCGCTGTTTTAGGGCTTGTATGGGACAACATTAATATTGTTCCAATTGGAGAAGGAATGAAAACTTTCACGCCTCATACGACAGGTGAATTTCGAAGAATTAGATAGAGAAAGCTGCTCTAAGGATTTGGAACAAAAAAGTGTAAGGTTTCTGCATTTTTTAGGGGTCTAATTGTAATTTAAATCTCTACAGAATATTGATTTCCCTCACGCTTTTTTTATCTGTCCAGGTTTGTAATCAGGGGGTCGCGGGTTCGACTCCTGCATCCGGCACCACTTTCCCCTATCAAAAGTCCTCCCCCAATTCCACGCCAAGCACGACAATCGGCGATGCATACGATAAGATGTACACCCGCTCGTTTATCGCCGCCCCTACTCATTGATTACGTAATCCTTTTTTAAGGGGTGGAAGCGCATACTTTCATTGCAGTCTGGGGCGGTCTGTCCGTCCCCGCACGATGAAAAGAAAACGAGAACCGCAATGGTGCATGGTTTAAAACGATTTGGAACGACACTTGTCGCGGCAGGCGTCGTGTCTGCTGTCGCGTTTGCCGTGCCCGCGGAAGGAAATTCCCAAACAGGCACTAAGGACTGCCCTGCCTTTCCTAAAGTGAATGTCTGGGGGGAATTGACGCATCAGTCCATCCGCCGTTATGTCGAACAAACCCAAGGTGGCGACTGGGTGGCGTATCTCAATCAGCTGCAAATTCAAAATGAAACCCTGGCCAATATCCAGGACCGGGGCAAAGGCGCGGTGATCAAATACCGGGGCCGAAAAATCCGCCTGGCGGGAAAAAATCTGGCCAAATATATATGGGTGTCGTCTAAACGCTTGTCCGTAGTCGCCTGTCTGGCAGAGCGGGACGACGCAAATATGCTGGACGATTTTTCCACCGCCGCAGGAACGCCCAGTGATGATCCCCCCCCACCACTGGAAAACCAGCCGGCCGGCAAAGACCTCGGCAGGACCTACGTTACCCTGCCCGGGACCCTGATGGCGAAACTGCGTAAGAAAGCGGTCCGACAAAGCCTGAAGGATGCCCGAAAGAAAAACGTCAACGACCTGATCGTTGAAATGCTGCACCGGGGAATAAAAAAGCACTCCCGCTAGGCGGAAGCGCCATTTACGAAATCCATAGACTGCCCGGGATACGACTCAGTCGTCTTTGGCTAGATCAGCCTCGGTGTAGACCCGCATGATCTCGGCGATCAGATGGTCTTCTTCATGCTCATCGATGTCGAATTTCACCGGTACCAGTCCGTCACGGGGTGGACCTGCCACATGGCCCTTGTAGGAACCCAAATCCTCGATATCTAGGGTGATTTCCGTACCGACTTCCAAGTCCTTATCGAGGTGGATCGCGGCGCTTCCGGCGGACACTTCCGTCAACCGGCCCAACCGCAATTCCCCATTGGCGACGGCCCGAAGGGTCCGTTCAATATCGAAACGCTGATTAATGCGCCGTTCGTCACCGGTTCCGGTTTCAAGACCTGACATAGATTACATCCCTATGAAACGCGTTCGTCATACTAGACTGAATCCAGATAAAAAAAAACCGCGAAAATCGCGGTTTTTTCAGGTATTCCATTATATATAGAGCAAAACTGGAACAGCTCTAATCTGCCGGCCCTATTACCGAAAACAAGGTCCAGAATACAATATCGAAACAGACGTTATTTCTTCGCAGCAGCTTCCTTGTCGTCCTCAGCAAATTGCGGAAGGTCCGCCAACGGAATGACACCGTTGTTAACCTCATAACGCCGGTTCTGCTCATAGCTGTCCCGTTCCACGATATAAGGATCGAGCGCCCCTGCCGTCAGGTCCTGAACTTCTTCCTGATTATTGGAATAGCTAATGCCACTGCTGGCCGCCTTGGCCGCCAGGGGCAGCGGACTGGCCAAGGCCGTCAGAACGTCACCGGTCAGATCCCGCATATTTGACGGCCCAATGATCGGCAATACGATGTGCGGGCCGGCTTCCATGCCACCAGCACCAAACGCCTGGCCAAGGTCTTCTTCGCGCTTTTCGAGCCCCATGTCCGTCGCCGGGTCCGACAGGCCACCGACGCCGGCCGTGGAATTAATGAAAAACCGCTTGGTCGCCGTTTCGGCATTTTGCGTGTCGCCCTGGAGCAGGCTGCTGACCGCGGTCACCGGCTCGCTGAGGTTGGACACAGCATTGGAAACGGCTTCCTGAACCGGTTCCGGGGTAACCGCCTGATAGCCATCGACAATGGGGTCAATAACAAGACCGCGCACAATGGAATTAAAACCGGATGTTACGCGATTGATGGGCTCAAGCGGATCGCTAATCTGCTGCCCGTTCTCATTGGTGGGCGGTGTGTTTTCCCCGGCCTGAGCGGATCCGGCAAGAAGAAAAAAAACCAAACCAACCGACAAAGTCAAACGGCAGCCAGCATGAAAATCGACGAAACGGGGCATCGCAGAAGACCTCCTGGATATTTTATTTTTTAAAAGGTATTTATTTTTAACAGTATATATACCGTTTACTCGGAAAAATCCACGCACCTTTTTAAAGGTTACGGCTACTTCTTCCCCATTGGACCAGCGTGGCTGTAGTAGTGCCATAACAAGACCGCTGCCGATGTGCGCCATGGCCGCCAATTTTCGGCAATGCTTTCCAGCTTTTTCGGATCGGGCCGCTTCTTTAGCCCCAGCAACCTTTCCACCGATGCCGCCAGCGCCAGGTCTCCCACCGGCCAGATGTCGGGGCGTCCAAGCGCAAACATCATGTAAATTTCCGCCGTCCACCGGCCTATCCCTTTGATCCGGGTCAGCTGGAGCAGAACCTCCGTGTCGTCCATCCGTTTTAGGGCATTCAGGTCCAGGCTTCCTTCCGCGATGGCGCCCGCCAGCTCCCTGGCGTACATGGCCTTGCCCCTGCTCAGCCCATATCCCCGAAGGGTGTCAGCGGAATTTTCAAGAACCGCCTCTGGCGTGACCGCTTTCAGCCCCTCTTCAAGGCGGGTCCAGATGGCCTTACCCGCCTGCACGGAGACTTGCTGGTTGATAATGATCCTGAGCAGGCTTGGAAATCCCGGCGCCCGTTTGCGCGAGGCCGGCGCGCCCGCCGCCTCATAAGCCCGGGCAAGGTTGGCGTCCTGGTCGATCAGTGCTCCAAGCGCGGAATTCAGCCTGCCCATTTAAGAGCCTCAAAGTTCCTCGACCGGTGTTACCCCCATCACCTGAAGTCCGGAGGCAATAACCGTCGCCACCCCCTGCACCAGGGCAAGACGGGCCCGCGTCAAGGCTTCGTCGTCGGCGACAAGGAACCGCATGCGGGCATCTTCGTTACCCTTGTTCCATAAGGCATGGAACTGGGTCGCCAGATCGTTCAGGTAATAGGCAACCCGATGCGGCTCATGGGCCTCGGCGGCGCTTTCCACCAGCCGGGGCCAAGCCGCCATAACCTTGATGACTTCCAGTTCGGAAGGATTGGAAAGCTGGCCCAGGTCCGCTTCGGCCAGAGCCTCCGCTGTGAGATTGCTTTCACCTAATTCCTCTGCCGCGCCGCGCAGCACAGACCGGCAACGGGCGTGCGCGTAGTGAACATAAAACACCGGATTGTCTCGGGACTGCTCCAGGGCCTTTTCCAGATCGAATTCCATCTGGCTGTCGTTCTTACGGGTCAGCATCATGAAACGGACGACATCGCGGCCGACGTCGCCGATCAGGTCGCTAAGTGTCACGAAGGTGCCGGCGCGTTTCGACATCCTCAGCGCCTCGCCGCCCTTTTTCAGATGAACCATCTGGCAAATCTTGACGTCCAGATCGCCTTCGCCTTCCGTCACCGCGCCGACGGCGGCGTTCATGCGTTTGACGTAGCCCCCGTGATCGGCGCCCCATACATCGACCATGGATTTAAAACCGCGCTGAAACTTGTCCAGATGGTAGGCCATATCGGTGGCGAAGTAGGTCCATGTTCCGTCGGATTTTTTCAGCGCACGATCCACATCGTCACCGAACTGACTGGCCCTGAACAAGGTCTGGGGCCGAGGCTCCCAATCGTCGGGTGTCTTGCCTTTGGGCGGCTCCAGGACACCGGTATAGACCAGGCCCATTTTTTCCAGATGTTCGAGGACCCGATCAACCGCGCCATCTTCGACCAGAGCGTTTTCGGAGGTGAAAACGTCAAACCGGATGCCCAGGGATTCAAGGTCCTTGCGGACGCTGTCCATCATCATGGAAGTGACGAATGTCCGGATTTCAGCAAGCCAGACATCTTCCTCTGCCGTCAGCCACTTATCACCGTGCCGCCCAGCCAGTGCTTCGCCAACGGGTTTCAGATAATCCCCCGGATAGAGGCCGTCTGGAATTTCGCCGATATCCTCGCCCAGGGCTTCGCGGTATCGCAGATAAGCCGAGCGCGCCAAAGTATCAACCTGGGTGCCGCCGTCATTAATGTAATATTCGCGCGTCACCCCGAAGCCGGCTTTTTCCAACAACGCCGCCAGCGCATCACCGACGACGGCGCCGCGCGCATGGGCGACATGCAAAGGGCCCGTAGGATTGGCCGATACATACTCGACATTGACTGCCGTTCCATTACCCAGGGAGGAGTTTCCATAAGCCGTTCCGGCAAGAAGAACTTCCTTCAAACGGCCATGCCAGAATCCCGAATCGAGCCGCATGTTGATGAACCCGGGACCGGCAATATCGGTACCGGCAATCCATTCGACGCTGTTCAATCGTTCCGTCAACATTCCCGCCAAATCCCGAGGCAGTATCCCCGCCGCCTTGGCCAAAACCATCGCCGCATTGGTGGTGATGTCGCCGTGCGAGGCTTCGCGGGGCGGTTCCACGGACACACGTCCGGTATCCAGGCCTGCGGGCACATCCCCTGACTCCGCCAGTTCGGAGACGATTTGGACGACAACGTTGCGGAAGTGTTGATACAAGTTCATAAGTCTTGAAACCGATCAGATGTTTCGGGGGAAACCCCTCCCCCTTCCGGGCCGTTGATACTTGAGAGCCCGGCCTCAATCAACCCGCGTCTGCCCTCAAAGACCACGACAGGCCGGGACTTGACCATCAGCACCGGAGCCTGTCACTGTTATTATCTGTCCGGGGTATGGAACAATCATGACCAAGAAACCCAAGATCGACAACAAGGCGTTTAAAAAGCGCCTGATGGCAATGCGTAAGGAAGTCGAGGAATTGTCCGAGGCGACCGAGGAAGCACGTCAGCCCGTGCAACTCGACCAAAGCATGGTCGGCAGGTTGTCTCGCATGGACGCGCTGCAAAACCAGGCTATGCAACTGGAAACCGAACGCCGGCGCACGATGGAAATAAAGCGCATTGATTCCGCCCTGCAGCGCCTAGAGGAAGGCGAATTCGGCTATTGCGTCAGCTGCGGCGTCGATATTGAGTCCAAACGGCTTGAAAACAATCCAACCACACCGACCTGTTTCGACTGCGCACAATTATCGGAAAAATAAAAAAACCATCTGTCCGGATACAGGCCCATCTCTGCCTCAAGACCTATGACGCCACCAGTTCTTGCTGTTGATGGAAAACACTGGCTGGTAATGGCGTACCGACCGGGAATCGACCACCTTCTTGATTTGGTTATCCAGCAGCAGAGACCGCTTTTTTCCTGATTTCGGGTCTTTCCAGAACACGATCAACACCGCGTGCCCGACTTTCAAATTCAGGTCCTTGACCGCCACGACCCTCAGGTCGCTCTCATTGAAGCCGAGCAATTTCAGCGACAGGAACTTGATGATCGCGTAGTCCTCGCAATCACCGAAATTGGTCATGAACTCAGCCGGTGTGGCCCAGTAATCCTTTCTACCCCAGTTGTTCTTGTCGGTAATGTAGCGAGCCTTGTTCATGCGGTGATTGACGGCCCTGATCTGGGTCAGTTTGTCCTTGCCCTGTAAGGATTTGAGAAACGTCCCCCACTGTCCGTAATTGCAGATATCGAGACGTTTAGAGGAACAGGATTTTTTCTTCTGTTTCTTGCCCTTCTCAATGCTGTACCGCTTCAAGGCGGCGCGCCACTTCTTGAAAGGTTTGAGATTGGAGGAACGGACTTCGACGCTGTTGAAGAAACTTCGTTGAGCTTTTCCTTTGGCATCCGCGATCGTCGGAATCAGAACGCCAAAAGCCGCCGTCAGAACAACTAGGACGGGGACGAATCGCCAGAAGGATGTACTCGGACCAGATTTCATATTGGATGCAATTTTACTCAAATATTACTGTTCGGACACTGACCAGTGTCACACATGCAACCGGATACGGTCGATCAATAATAATGTTTCCAGTCACTTGCAGGCAACCCACCCCTTCGGAACAAACGACTTGAGCCTCAGCACGGGCGATTCCCCCTTGCGTCCCTATTTCAAGACTCTAGGATACTGTAAAATCTATTGTTTTTGCAGGGGCAGGTCATGGCCGAGGCAGGGGACCCGAATTCCGGAACGGAAACCGCCGAAGAGCCGCCAAACGACGAGGGCGGGAATGGGGTTCCGGTAAAAAAAGCCAAACGTCAGGTTAACCGAACGGCGCTATTGATCGGGGCCGGCATGCTCGTGGCTGTCGTCGCCGCGGTTTGGGGCAGCTTTCAATTCATCGAGGGCGAACGCCAGCGCGAAGTCCAACAATGGCAGGTGCGCTTGGGCATTGTCGCCGACAGCAGGGCCGCCGCCATCGGCGATTGGCTGGAACAGAATTTTGCCTATATGCGGGAGTTGTCGGAAAACGCGTCCTTGCAGCTATACATGTCCGAACTGGCTGACGGCGGAGAGGAAACCGCGCTCGACGCTAAAAAGGACAAGAACGGGAACAAGGTGGAAGCCGAGGAAGATGAAGCCGCATCCGCCAGTTACCTGAGGAACCTGCTGGTGGCAACGGCCGAGCGTACCGGTTTCAAGGCACCGCCCCCAGTCGGCGAGGTAACCGCCAACGTGGAACGGGTCGGCGTCGCCGGTATCGGCCTCGTCGACAAAGAAGGCAAGTCCCTTGTCAGCACACCCGACATGCCGCCCCTGACGGCGAAAATCCGAGCCGCCGTCGCCAAGGCGCTGGACGGCGAACCGACGGTTATTGACGTTTACCTGGGCGCCAGCGGACAGCCGACCATGGGCTTCGTGCTGCCCATTTTCGGAATCCAGGAAGATTCCGATGGCGCCAAAGGCATCGGCGCCGTCGTCGGAATGCGGACCATCGGCAAGGACTTGTACGACCGTCTGAAACAACCCGGCGAAACCGCAAAGACGACCGAGACCTATATGGTCCGGGGTAAGGGTGTAGCGGTGGAGTACCTGACGCCGCTGGCCGACGATACCGCACCCTTGAAACGCACCATGTCGGCCGACACGCCGGGCCTGGCTGGTGCCCATGCCCTGAAAAAGCCAGGCGGCTTCGCCATTAAATCCGATTATGCGGGCGAGGAAGTCCTCGCCGCGTCGCGCACCATCGCCGGGGTGCCGTGGGTGTTGATTCGAAAGATTTCCCGTAAGGAAGCCCTTAGCGCCACCGACACGCGACTGACCACAATGTTGGTCGTGTTCGTGCTGCTGATCGTCGGCATCACGGTGACAATTTTCGCCGTTTGGCGCCACGGCAGTTCGATGCGCGCAACCCAGGCCGCCGCCAACATGAAAGTGGCCATGGAGCGGTTCGAAAACATGTCCAAGTTCATGCGCGTGGTCACCAACAGCCAGCGCAGTGTCATTCTCGCCGTGGATGGCGAAACCAAATACACCTTCGCCAATGAAACTGCGTCCAAGGAAGCGGGAATTCCGGTCGAGGACATGATGGGAAAACCCATGTCCAGCATTATCGGTCCGATCAAGGCGCAGGCGTATGCCGAGATCAACAAGGGTGTGCTGAAAGATTTCGAACGCCAGTCCCATACCATTGTTTTCGGAGACGAAGACAACGACGAGGCCGATGGCCACGATGCCTTCCAGATGGTTCAGGGCGATTTCGTACCACTACGCGGCGACAGGGATTTCCCCCCCGCCGTGTTGATGGTTCTGAACGACATCACCGAACTGACCCACGAGCGGCGGCGCAGCGAAAAAATGCTGCGCGGGCTGATTAACACGCTGGTCAGCGTTGTTGATCGCCGCGATCCGTTTTCCGCCAACCATTCCTCCCGGGTCGCCGAAGTCGGCCGCGCCATCGCCGTCGAAATGGGTTTGGATGAAACCGATAGCAAGGCCGTGGATATTGCCGGCAGCTTGATGAACCTTGGAAAAATTTTCATTCCCACCGAATTGCTGACCAAAGCCAGCGACCTGACGCCCGAAGAGCGGGGCATTCTCGGCAACGCCTATATGGTGACGGTCGATCTTTTGAAAAACGTCACCTTTGAGGGACCTGTGGTGGAAACCATTCGTCAGTTGGGGGAAACCTGGGACGGCGGCGGGCCTTTGGGGCTCAAGGAAGAAGAAATTCTCGTCACCGCGCGCGTTTTGTCTGTCGCCAATGCCTTCGTCGGCATGGTCACGCCGCGCGCTTACCGGGAGGCCATGGCGTTCCAGAAAGTCGCCGATATATTGATGTCGGATACCGGCAGCCGGTATGACCGCAAGCCGGTCACGGCGCTGGTGAATTATCTTGAAAACAGGGGCGGAACCAAACTCTGGGCCCACTTCAGTGAAGCCCCAGAGGAATCGCCTGAGGGGAACCCGGATCAGGATTCGGTGTGAGCCCGTTTTAGCGGTTCCGGCGGAGCGTCGATTTCGGAAATAAAATCCTGGTACTTCCCAGCCGGCGTCCTCGGAATATCGTCGACCATGGAAACCGTTACCGAAAATGGATGATCCAACTTGTCGTTGACCCAGTCTCGGATGCCGTCTCTTTCAGGCTCCGAAAGGCCTCTGTCCATGACCAGACGGACTTCGATAGTTTGTAAATCCTTTTGCACAAACTGGTATTGACGGATCGGCGCGATTTCCAGAAAAGATTCAATATTGCCTGCGCTTAACAGGGTCCAACGGCGTTCTCCGCCGGGCAGAACCACCATATCCTGGACCCGTCCGACAATGCGTTTCAGAACCGGCAACCCCCGCCCGCATGGGCAAGGGTCTCCCACTTCGGCAAAATCGCCGATGTCGTAACGGATCAACGGCATGGCGAAATTGTCCAGCGGCGTCACCACCACCCGCCCCGTTTCCCCCGGTGCACAGGGCGTGCCGTCTTGGCTTAAAACCTCCAGGTACAACCCTTCCGCCTGGACATGGTAGTGTTCGTGGTCCGGGCACTGCAGGGCCAGGTACCCGACATCCCGACCGGAATAGATATCCGACACCCCTACCCCCCAGGCCGCCCGGCAGGCGTCACGGACCTCCGGGCGCAGCATTTCTGAAATTGTCAGCGTCTCGCGGAGTTTTTCCAGGCGTATTCCATTTTCCAGGCAATAGCTCGCCAACCGGTACAAGTTGGTTGGGTGGGTCATCAGGTAATCTGGGTTTTCCCTTTGCAGCCATTCGACCTGCTCGGCGGGTGTACAATTAAGGTTGAGGCTGACCGCAGGGCCGGTTTTAAACACGTTGCTGCTTGCCCCCCAGGTTTGGGAACGCGACCCGTCGGGGTAAGGGTCCTTGCCCTTTGCCGCATTGCGCATCACGGCCAGTTTGCCTTTGAAATTCCGGCGATGCCAAAGGTGGTCGCGCAACGTCGTCGCCGACCAGTACAGGTTGCTCAAATCCGTCCTGAGAACCCGAACCGGCCGCCCCGTGGTGCCGGAAGTATAAATGGCATGGGCCCGGCCGTGGCCGGGTGGAATTATCAGGCTATGCAGGTCTTTGCCCGCCGCCTGGATTTTCGAGCGGTCCAGAAACGGCAGCCTTGCCCATTCTTCCGGCGTTACATTTGCCGGATCGGCAATGCCGCATTCCTTCACCACCGTCTGGTAATAGGGGACTTTATTTGAGGCGTGCGCCAGCAGCTTGCCGATTTTTCCGAATTGTGAAGAAAGGATTTTTTCCGGAGACCAGCGCTCAATGATTCCGTATTGATGCAGAATCGACAGCATCGCCCGTCCTCTGGCGGAAGGCACATAAGCCGCGCCTTTTTTCGGCTCGTCGTTTTCCTGGACGGAAGAAGACTTGGAACGTTGGTTGTCAGTCATATCAAAGCCGACAGTAACCGAAATCGTGGATAGCGAAAATATTGTTCTCAGAAAAAACGGCGGCACCCGAAGGAGCCGCCGCAGTCGTTGGTTCCGCCAAGGGGGCTTAGCCGACGTTATCGATGGTGATGGTCACACCGTCGCCACTATCGGTGACCGAGTACCCGTCACTGGGATCGCCGTCGTGGTTACGATCCAGGTCATCAAGGCTGACGCCGTCAAGAGTTACCGAAGTATCCTCGACGCCACCGAAGGTGACAACCACATCGCCCTCGGTGTTTTCACTGAGGACCAGGTCATCCATGTGGAATTCCTGTCCCTCGAAGACCAGAACGTCCTGTTCCAGAATGTCGGTAATGATGTCGTGACCGCTCTGGCTGTCGAACATGAAGGCGTCCGCGCCTTCGCCGCCTTCCATGGTGTCGGTGCCGGCGCCGCCGGTGATGACGTCGTCACCCCGGCCGCCCTTGATGAAGTCGTTGCCGGCGCCACCGTCGATAACATCATCGCTGCTGCCGCCGTCGAGGTAATCGTCACCCTCGCCGCCTTTCAGTTCGTCTCTGCCACTGGATCCGAACAGGGTATCCGCGCCGGTGCCGCCATCCAAAACGTCATCGCCGCTGGACCCGAACAGGGTATCTTCCCCGCCGCCGCCGATAAGTTCGTCGTCACCGCCACGGCCCTTGAGGACATCGTCGCCGGTACCGCCAAACAGCACATCATCGCCGCGGCTGCCTTCCAGCGACACATCGGCATCTACGGTCTCATCAACGATCACCGGAACCGTGGTAATGGCGGTCGCGGTATCACCGTCATCTTCCGTGGCAACTGCCGTCACCGTCAGATCAAAGTTCTCGACTACGGTATAATCCGTATTCACTGTCAGGCCACCGAGATCATCCGTGGTCAGGGTCCATGAGCCGTCGCCGTTATCGATACCCGCCGACAGACTGGCACCAGACGGCACGCCATCGATCACAATAGCCAGCGTCTCGGAACCATCGAGGTCGCCCAAGGCGCCTGTGATTTCCAGATTGAACGTGATGCCTTCGAGCAGGTCACCACCGACCGTGCCGCCGTTGTCTTGGATGGCGTGGCCACCGGTCGTATATAGGCTGGAGACATCGTTGGCGTTCAACGGGTGGTCCATGATCGCAACTTCGTCGATTTGGCCGTCGAAGTAGTCCCGTAAATTATCGGACTCGCCGTCACTGCTGGACCAGGCGTTGGCGCCGATCACCATCGGTTCGGTGTTGTTCTCGATACCGCCCGTGTAATCATTGGTGTCGACCAGTTGCCCGTCCACGTAAAGCTCCATGCCGCCTTCACCGAAGTTGAAGGTGACCTGGTGCCAGGTGTTGTCGGACAGCGATCCGCCATCGACCCAGTAGCTGTCCTCACCGCTCTGCAGACGAATCTTGACCTCACCATCATCAATATAACCTGTCAGGTGGCCGCCCTCGTCGTAACCGGACGAATCTTTGGAGAACAGTCCCTGGCGGTCATCCACATCGTCGGAATTGAACCAGAGCGTGATCGAACCGCTGGGAAGTTCGAGGCTGGCGTCGTGTTCCACATCGATATGGTCATTGCGACCGTCGAAATCGCCGGCGCCTTCGCCGATGCCATGCTTGTCGTCCTTGGATTCGGCGCCTCGTTCGTACGTGGCGGTCAGGTTACCGGCGGAATCGACAACATTTTCGTCGTCAACTTCATTCATCCGGAAGTAGGCGATGGGTTCGCGCGCTTCAACAGCATCTTGATAGCTTGCCGAATCCGGGTCGATCTGGGTAAACACCGTCGGCGTATCGGCAACTCCGACAACGTCAACGCTAACCGTGGCCGTAGACGTCGCCGTATCGCCGCTGGCGCTTTCCGTAGACGTCGCCGTTACGGTGAGGTCGAAATCGACATTGGAATCACTGGGGGGCGTTATGGTCAATCCGCCAATGTCGGCCCCATCAACGGTCCAGGTGCCGTCCTCGTTGTCGATTCCGGCCGACAGAACCGCACCGGAAGGCACGCCCGCAATGGTTACGGAGAGTGTTTCCGAACCGTCGGTGTCCGTCAGGGCAGCGGAAATATCCAGCGCAATGGCCGTATCCTCCTGCCCTGTAACCGGACCAGCCGTCAGGGTCGGGTCTTCAGCCGTGGTATCGGTATTGCCTTCCGGTATGACCACATCCGCGGAGGCGCTAATCGCCGCCGTATCGCCGTCGTTTTCAGTCGCCGTCGCCGTCACTGTCAACTGGAAGTCGTCCGTACCACCGTCATCCACCGGCGTTACCTGCATGAACTCAAGCAGAAAATCGTCGCCTCTGCCGGCTGCGGTAAAGCGAATTTCGTCGAACCCGGCGCCACTGAATTCATCCGGGCCGATGCTGAGCTGCAATCGACCGTCCTCGGCACCAGCCAAGGCCTCGAAATCGCCGCTACCTACCAATTCGCCGTCACGGAAAACTTCCCAGTGCCCTTCTTCAAGGCCGCCGCCCTCCTGGAACAGCGCCCGTACACCGACATCGGCGGACTGCACAACCAAGCCGTCGAAATCAACGACCATGGTCTCCGACCCACTACTGGTTGCGTCGATCTCGGTGTCGCCGAGACCGGCTACACCAATGCCACGACCCTCGTCACCGGTGATTTGACCGGTTGATCCGTCCAAATTCAGCGCCGAAATGGTCACATTGTGGCCATCTATGGTTTGGTTCCAAGAACCGATCATCTCCTGTAACGAGCCGGTGAAATCGGCGCCACCGAGTTCGAACGGCGTCCCACTGCCGCCATCCCCCGTAGGCACCGTCAACGACAAGTTCTCGAGTTGATCGGGTGCAACCGTCCACGTGCCGTCACCGTTGTCCGTACCCGCAGAGAGTACGCTGCCATCCGGAACACCGCTAATCGTGATACCCAGGGTTTCCGAACCGTCGGTATCGGCAAGACCTGCCGAGATATCGAGTTCGTAAGTCGCAACGGACACGCCACCGTCAGTTTCGCTGACCACTGGATCACCGACAGAGAACGTCAACGCTGGTTGGTCGGCCACGCCAGTCACGCCGACATTGACTGTCGCCGTAGTCGTCGCCGTATCGGTGCCGTCGGTCGACGTCGCCGTTACACTGAGGCTGAAGTCGGCATCGGAATCAGCCGCCGGGGTCACCGTCAGGCCGGACAACTGATCCGGGCCAAGCGTCCAGGTGTCGC
>JACKQG010003086.1_pt1 | contig 15714 bp, 14 predicted proteins | sample 8237621 | NCBI WGS metagenome assembly JACKQG01 (sample SAMN15677084, study PRJNA649215) | marine metagenome | biome: marine; feature: Black Sea; material: saline water; isolation source: suspended particulate matter (SPM) from the Black Sea western gyre | collected 2013-06-09/2013-06-10 | depth... | reverse complement strand
AGAAACGGAAAAATGGACATCAAAACTTTTGTGAAAGAAATCGATGGTCTGGAGCAATGGAATCCATTATTAAAAACAGAATTCCCCTTAAAAGCCGACTTCATTAAAAATGATCTTTTCACCGCGTTTCAAACAGATTGTCCAAAATTGGAAAAAGAAGAATATTCAGAAAAAGAATTTTTGCAAATAATAGACGAGCATAAAGATTTGCAAGCGGTTAATGTAAAAAAACATCGTTTCGGATATATGGTCAATGACACAATTTGTGAATTTGCAGAAGTCCTGATAAACGGAGCGATGGTTTTGACATTAAATTCTGAATCAACCGAAATTTCTGATATCAAAAAAACCCTGAACGATGTTGGTCTGACAAAAAATGAAAATATCAACTATCTAAGAGCAATCAAACGTGTGATCGGGATGGAAGGCGAGCCGATCCCAAATTAAAGGAATTAAGGTCTCTATCGGCAATTAAAGGAATTTAGAATTTATGTTTCATTCACAATTCTCAATGATATACTAAAGCTGAAATGGTTTTCGGATTATTCATTTATGACCTCACCCGAAGTCCTCTCCTTAAAAAAAGGAGAGGACTTTAAGGTGAAATCCGAAAAACATTTCGTGAAGAGTATATAATCCTCATTAAATTGGAAGTATAAATTTCAAAACATCGTGCAAGAATTTCATTAAAACAGGAACAAATAAAATGGCAAAAGAAATAGAAAGAAAGTTTTTGGTGAAAGGCGACTTTAAAACTTTCAGCAAAAAAGAAACCCGGATTACCCAGGGTTACTTATCTTCAGTACCGGAGCGGACGGTTCGCGTTCGTCTCAAAGGAGAAAAGGGATTTATTACAATTAAAGGTATCGGCAGTGAATCAGGAGCCAGCAGGTATGAATGGGAAAAAGAAATCCCGGTTAATGAAGTTCAGGATTTATTGAAGATATGTGAACCCGGTGTAATTGATAAAACAAGATACCTTGTAGAATTTGAAGGTTTCACTTGGGAAGTAGATGAATTTTATGGAGACAATGAGGGATTAACCGTTGCTGAAATAGAATTACCTGAAGAAGACACCGTTTTTAAAAAACCTTCGTGGGCGGGTGATGAAGTTACAGGCGAAAAGAAATATTTTAATTCTATGTTGATGAAAAATCCGTTCAGCAAATGGAAAAAGTAACATGAAAAAAACCCCCATCTTTTTTTATATAGTTCTATCTATTGTAATGATTGGTAGTATGGTAAAATCAGTACGAGCGGATTTTCCGGAAAAAAATATCACCATCGTAGTTCACAGCAAAGCAGGTTCAGCTATCGACCTGATGGCACGAAAAGTTTCTGCTATTGCCAATAAATATATCGACGTACCCATTATTGTTGAGAACATACCTGGCGGATCAGGATTGGCTGCGATGCGCCGCGTTGCTGATAAAAAGGCTGATGGATATACAGTGCTTGGTGTTGTTAAATCTTTCATTTCAACTGTTTTGCTGACTGACGCCGGTGTTGGGCTGGAAGATTTTCACTTCCTAACCTGTATGGTGGTTGATCCCGAAGTATTGATCACCAACCGCCATTCGGACATTCGAACACTGGATGAAATTATTGCCGATGCCAAAGAAAAAAATGGAACTCAAAAATGGCTAGGCCCATTGGTTGGTGGATTGGATCATTTAATGGCAGTAAAGACCTGGGAAAAAATTGGAATACGCGGCAATTGGGTTCCATTTGAAGGCGGATCAGGGGCGATTGTAGCGTTATTAGGTCAGCACGGAAAAGTTTACGTGGGTAATCCGATTGATGTTAAAGGGAGACCGGATTTAATGATTGCAGCGGTTGCTGCACCGAATCGTTTAAAAGAATATCCTGACGCGCCTACCTTTACTGAAAAAGGATTTGGTCTGGAAGATGAAATTATGTGGCGCGGCTTTGCAGTGAAAAAAGGTACCAATCCTGATGTGGTTAAATTCCTGGAAAATTTATTCCAACAAATCAGCAATGATCCCGACTGGGTGAACTTTATTGAAACAACTTCAGCACAGCCTGTTTTTTATAACAGTGAAGTATTTTCCCGGATGATCGCGGACGACAATGTTGAAGCGGTTAAATATTTGAATATAGCAGGTGTGTTAAGCAAAGGGAACGGATCAGAACAAAATCTTTGGGTAGCATTGGCTGGATTAGTTGCAGGGATTGCGCTGCTCTTGATATTGATAATCAAAATAATGAAAAAGCAGCCAAGTGGCGTAATGGTATTTTCAGTAATTTTAATTGGGATCAGTCTGTTTTTTTATTATCTAACCTGGAGTTTTCCCCAGGGTTCTCTGGCAAAGTCAGTTGGGCCGGCATCGATTCCCCGAATTTGGATTTATACACTGTTTGTTTTCTCACTATGGCAATTAATAAATACATTACGAAAACCGGAAGAGCAAATCAAGAAAGATCAGCAACAACGAATCGGATTGGTTATTGGTTTTATTTCGATGATGGTTATATATTTAGTAATTATAAATGTTGTCGGTTATTTTATCAGTACGCTTCTTTTCCTTGTTACTGGAATTTTACTGCTCTCTTACAGAAAATATATTTTTATTATTGTTAGTTCGGTTGGTTTTGTGCTATTTGCTTACTTATTTTTTTACAAGATGTTACAAATACCGTTGCCAATGGGGTTTTTGTTTGACTAATTGAAAATAGAATAATTAGACAGGATATACAGGAAAAAATATAAATGGAAATTTTATCAAACCTAATTGATGGGTTCGGATACCTGGCAGGTTGGGTTCCAATAATGGTGATTCTCGGTGGCGTGGTTTTTGGAATTATAGCAGGTGTAATGCCCGGATTATCTCCATCTATCGGCGTTGCGCTTTTAGTGCCATTTACTTATGGGATGGATCCTTTGCTGGCGTTAATTTTATTGGCTGCAGTGTATTCAGCTTCAAATTACGGAGGCTCTATTACCGCCATTGCCATTAACACACCCGGAACGCCGGGAGCTGTTGCCACATCTTTTGATGGCTATCCACTGACAAAACAGGGTAAGCCAGGTTTGGCGTTGGGGATTTCGATTATTTCATCGACTGCCGGAGGAATAATTGGCACTATTATTTTAATTTTGTTTTCGGTACCACTGGCAAAATTCACACTTAAATTTGGTCCTCCGGAATACTTCTCTTTAGCCCTGTTAGGATTAACCATCGTTTCATCTCTCTCATCGGAAAATTATTTAAAAGGTTTTATAGCAACTGCCATTGGTTTGCTGTTAACAACTTTTGGCATGGATCCTTTCACCGGTTATTTGCGCTTTACTTTTGGCGTTGCAGAGTTAGCAGATGGTTTCACATTTATCCCGGCTTTGATCGGTCTCTTTGCTTTGGGTGAAGTGTTCATAAATTTAGAAAAGTTTGATCCGGTAAAAAAAGCGGTGCAGAAATTATCCGGAAAATTGCCGACTCTTAAGGAAGTATGGTCTTTAAAACGTATTATCGCCCAGTCTTCCCTGTTAGGAACGCTGATTGGTACTGTTCCCGGAGCAGGTTCTGCTATTGCTACTTTTATCGCCTACAATGAAGCAAAGCGTACCAGCAAACATCCGGAAAAATTTGGTCATGGCGCTTTAGAAGGCGTAGCAGCGCCGGAGTCGGCAAATAATGCATCAGTCGGCGGCGCATTAGTGCCTTTATTAGCGCTTGGTATTCCGGGCAGCGCTTCAACGGCTGTTTTGATTGGCGCTTTATTGTTGCATGGTTTGGTGCCAGGCCCCGAATTATTTATTAAACATGCGGACATTGTTTACGGCTTATTTGCCAGTTTATTATTGGCGAATGTTTTTATGCTTGTGCTGGGTATTTTTGGCAGGCATCTGTGGGTAAAAATTATTTCGGCATCAAAGGCAATACTTTACCCAATCATTATGGCGCTTTCATTTATTGGAAGTTACTCGGTAAATAATTCCCTGTTCGATGTCGGCACCTGTCTTGGGTTTGGTGTTTTGGGATGGATATTAAAACGATACAAGTATCCAACTGCGCCGGTTGTTTTGGGATTGATTCTCGGTTTTATGGTAGAAGCCAACTTTCGCCGTACAATGATAATGGGTGATGCGTCGATCTTTTTCACTCGTCCTTTCAGCTTAATCATGCTGACATTAGCAATAGCGTCATTTGGTTATCCGATTATAAAACAACAATTGGCAAAGATGAAGGGAAATAATAAATAATCACCAGCGTGGCGAAGCTGCATATTAGTTAAAGTAATTATTTTAAAAAAGGAAATAGACATGGAGACAAGGTGACAAGGAGAAGGGGGGACATAAATAAACAGAACTTGAGACTTTTTTATTCTCCTTATCTCTTTGCCACCATGTCTCCTCGTTAGCTTTTTTAAGAACTATTTATGAGAATCAATATTTAGCATAGGTGAACTTTTTCAAAATTTGAAGTCTGAAGTACACTAAAGTACAAGCTTAAAGTTAATTTATACTTTAGTTCACTTTAGGCTGTAAGTACTTTAGTACATTTAAAACTTATACCAGGATTGCTTAAATGTTACCAGTTAAAAGTCTTTTTAATAATAATATTGCCCAAAGCAAATATATTCAACAAATACTAATTTTTGCATTAATCGTTTTGTTCCCCCAAATTATTTTAGCGGGTAATCCCCAGACAGATGGAATCGCCTGGGTGCCGCTAATTATGACCTTGTTGGGTGGATTAGCGCTCTTCCTGTACGGCATGGAAAAAATGAGTGACGGGATGAAAAAAGCTGCCGGCAGTAGGATGCGGAATATTCTGTCAGCGTTAACAAATAACCGGGTTATCGCTATGATAGTCGGCGCATTTGTGACTATGGTTATACAGAGCAGCAGTGCGACTACCGTCATGTTAGTGAGTTTTGTTCAGGCAGAACTGATGGCTTTTGTACAGGCAATGGGGGTAATCCTTGGCGCTGATATTGGCACCACAGTTACAGCGCAACTCATCGCTTTTAAATTAACCGATTATGCACTGTTGATGATAGCAGTTGGTTTTGCTTTAACCATGTTTGCTAAAAATGATTCGCAAAAACATTTTGGTGAAGCATTGCTTGGTTTTGGCATTCTCTTTTTCGGAATGAAATTAATGTCCGATGCGATGAAGCCGCTGCGAACCTTTCAGCCGTTTATTGATATGCTGCGGGGATTAGAAAATCCTTTATTGGGTTTGTTGGTAGGAACAATATTTACAGCATTAATTCAAAGCAGCAGCGCATTTACCGGTATCGTAATTGTTTTGGCGCAGCAGGGACTTTTAACTTTGGACGCCGGCATTCCGCTAATTTTTGGTGCCAATGTCGGTACTTGTGTTACGGCAGGTCTGGCAAGTATTGGAACAAAAAGGGAGGCTAAACGAGTGGCGTTGGCGCATGTTGTTTTTAAAATTGCCGGGATATTGATATTCATATTTTGGATACCGGCTTTCGCTGATTTTATCCGATGGTTATCACCGGTTGCGCAAGGGACTGGTGTGGACAAATTGGCTGCAGAAACACCACGGCAGATCGCCAATGCGCATACGGTTTTTAATGTTGGGCTTGCTTTTATCTTTTTGCCCTTTACAACCATTTTTGCCAATATTATTATGAAAATTTTGCCTGAAAAGGAAAAAGAAAAAGGCATCGAACCGGTTGTCTGGCATTTGGATTATAAAAAAATATCTGCGCCTGCGATGGCAATGGATCTTGCCCGGGCAGAAATTTCAAGAATGGCAAAAATTCTTGGCAGGATGTTACAAGCAATTATTTTGCCTTTTGTTTCAAGCGCACCAACGCAAGATAAAATCTATCCGCATCTGTCAGTCATCGAAGGGATACAAATGCGTGAGAATAAAATTGATTTTCTGGAAGAGAAAATTTACGAATATCAAATTGAAATCAGCCGCCAGGAATTGGGTAAGGATATGGCACACGAAGTTTTTGTTATGATCTCCATCGTTAAAGATATGGAAAGCATCGGTGATATTATTGATAAAAATGTAATTCCATTAATTGCAAAAAAACGGGCATTGGGAACTGATTTTTCTCCGGAGGGTAAAGAAGAACTAAAAACCTACCATACAAAAGCGTGCAAACAGATCAGCCGTTTAAAAGAAGCTTTGGCAGAGCGTGATGCAAAAAAAGCGGTAAAAATAATGAAGAAAGAAGAAGAATATCTTGATTTGGAATCCCATTACCGCATTAAGCATCTTGAAAGAGTCCGGCAGGCAAGAACAGAATCAGTGGCTACTCATGAAGTTCACATGGAATTGATGGATCTTTTAAAACAGATAAGCGTTTATACCGCCAATATCGCAAAAGATATTACCAGCTTAAAAGAAAATGGGGAAGAAGAATAGTTTGTTGCCAGTTTAATTTTTGTTTTTTGTACATAAGTTTTTGTACATAGATACATATATTAAATTCATTGAGAAAGGCGAAGGCTGAGGCGAAGGAAGGTTTTAGGTCAAGGATTATAGTAAATTTTAATTGGGATAAATAAGATAATCTATTAAAATTAAGGCAAAAATAATATGGCTTACAAAGATTTTAAACAAATGTCTGTCTGGCAAAAGGCGTTTAGTCTATTAATTCGAATTTATACAATTACTAAAAAATTTCCATCTGAAGAGAAATTCGGAATGACCTCAGATATGAGACGCGCTGCTAATTCGGTTGTTCATAATATAGCAGAAGGTTTTGGACGATTTGAAAAACGTGACAAAACCCGTTTTTACAAAATTTCAAGAGGCAGTTGCTATGAACTAATCAGTCAGACACTCGCCTCCCGTGCTTTACATTATATAACTGATGACTCTGAAAAATCAGAATTAGAAAATGGGTACAAAGAAATTATTAATGAATTAGATGCGTTAATAAAAACCATCGAAAATAAATAGGCGAAATATTATTCAATTTTAATTGGATTTTATTATTATAATATTTGCTTCGCCTTTGCCTGTACAGTTACATTTAAAAATAAGGAAATACAGACTGTGCCTTAGCCTTCGCCTAAAATAAATGTTCAAATTATGCCCGTTTACAGTAAAATTTAAAAAGCCAGGAGACTCGTCATGAAAAAAATTAAAATTGTTCTTTTAGTTAGTCTATCATTTATTATATTTGGTTGTAATTCTAACGAACAAGCAGAAAAAAAATTAGAACTGAATTCAAGTGAATATAAACTCTTGTTAAACCCGGAAAAGTTTGATGATTATCAAAAAGCATTTGCACGTTATTGGGAAATAGTTAAAACTGTTGCAGCAAAAGAGAATATTGAAGTTCTGGAATCTGAACATCCATTAAAACTGAAGCACAAAGAAATCAGCTTTTTTGACACACCAGAATTGGACTTGCGAAAAGCAGGATATCTGCTGCGTCAAAAAGTAAAGTATAAAGACGGGCATAAAGAACCGGGATTTGAATTTGGCGTAAAATTCCGACAGATTAAACCGGAAGATGCGCTGGCAGTTGATTTAACTTTAGCTGAGGGGTACACGCCAAAAGATGAGAAGATCGAACTGGAATCTGATGTTGTGTATTATTCCGTTGCCAATGAAGGCGAAGAAACAACCTTTTCCGTTTCCAATTCAATTATAATAGATAAGCAGCCCGCGATGACTGTGGGATCATTTTCAAAAATCTATCCGGCGTTGACTAAGCTGGGAATTCCAGAAGAGACTATTTTAAAAAAAGTGGCCGGTATATCTGCGGATGAGTGGAAGGTTGCTCCCGGAAAACTGGATTTTGGCGATGGACTTTTTGGTTGTATTGATATGACAATCTGGCTTCTTGAAACAGAATCAGGTCAGGTAAAAATACCGGAATTCTCCTTTGACCATCCATTTTTTAAGGATAGGAAATATAATAACGAAGCTATGCAAAGATGTACAGCATTCATTACTAAGTTGCATGACGCCCATCCTGAATGGACGGTTCCCGGCACTTCAAAAACGGCGGCATTGTTCGAAATGAATTAATGACCACAAAACAACATGATACTATTTTACTTAAATTAAAAGGAATATCCACAAATGATTAAAAACTTATTCAGCTTTTGGAAAACCGGTTCAAATAAACCGCTGATTCAGGATGCAAACAAAATCGACAAGTTATATAAACGCAAAAGGCAAAGCGTTATTTGGTCGGTAGTTCTTGGGTATGGATTCTTTTATATTGTCAGGCTTACTTTGTCAGTTGCAAAAAAACCAATGGTTGACGCCGGAATTTTGGACGTAACTCAATTGGGAATAATGGGCTCGGTTATGTTTTATGTTTATGCTGTTGGCAAATTCACCAATGGTTTTCTTTCAGATAGAGCGAACATTAAAAGATTTATGTCAACCGGGCTTTTGGTTTCTGCTATTGTAAATCTTATTCTTGGCTTAAATAGCTATTTCTTCTTTTTTGTCCTTTTGTGGGGCATTAACGGCTGGTTTCAATCGATGGGATCCCCGCCAAGTGTTGTGTCCATTACACAATGGTTTAGCAAAAAAGAATATGGCACTTATTATGGCGTCTGGGCAGCATCACATAATATTGGTGAAGGACTTACATTCATCGGAACATCAACAATCGTCAGTATATTGGGTTGGCGGATGGGTTTTATTGGACCAGGACTGCTATGTTTAGCAATTGCTATAATTTTGTTTATCACGCTTCAGGACAGACCGCAAACTTATGGATTGCCTCATATAACAGATTATAAAAAGGATTATTCGTTGGGGAAATCTAAAAAATCTGTTGGAAAATTACAGCTTGAAGTTCTTAAAAGTCGCATCGTCTGGCAAATAGGACTGGCAGCAGCCTTATTATATACAGCGAGGTACGCAATTCATAGTTGGGGACCCTTTTATTTTCAGGAAGCAAAAGGTTTTTCCATTGAAGAAGCCGGTTGGTTAATGGGACTGAACACAATGATGGGTCTTGCCGGGGCAATGTCCTCCGGATTTGTTTCGGACCGTTTATTTGCTTCAAGAAGAAATATACCCACTCTCATTTATGGCTCTTTATTGATTGTGGGACTGATAATATTATTTGTTTCTCCACCAGGGCATATTTGGATTGACGTGCTTGGACTTGGTATGTTTGAATTTGCTCTCGGTGGTTCGCTGGTGTTTTTAGCCGGTCTGATTGCAGTGGATGTATTTTCAAAAAAAGCTACTGGTGCGGTTAAAGGTGTGATCGGGTTATTTAGTTATGTTGGCGCTGCTACGCAAGAATGGATCAGTGGAATTCTTATTGAGGCCGGCAAAACCGTTGTGGATGGCAAGGATAAATACAATTTTGATTTTGCGTTTTATTTCTGGATCGGTGCAGCAGTGCTTTCACTTATTGCCGCGCTTACAGTCTGGAATGTTAAATCGAAGGCTTAGGTTTGGTTTAAATAATAGTACTTTATCAAATTAGCTTTCAAGTTCTTAAAATTATAAAATACCAGTAGAGATAATGTCATTCCGGCAATCCTGTCCAGATACCTTATTTAAATAAAAAGGTGGACAGACTGGGCTTTAAGCCGGAACCTCCTTTATAATCTGAGGAGATTCCCGCTAAAAACGTGCGGGAATGACAATTGACTCGAATCTGACTAAGCTAGAATAAATATATAATAAAGACAAGTTTAAGGTACAAATAAATGTTTTTAAAAATAAAAACGATTTTTGGAATAACGTTAATATTATTTATTTTTAACTCTATATTGATTTCTCAAGAAGACGGCGATGGACAACTTTGGAATACGAATCGTATTGGAATAAAGCTATCGACAAATTGGAAAATTGAATTGGAAGAAGAATTCCGATTTGGCAGCCAGGCTTCGGATATGTACTATCATCACACTGACGGATATCTGGCTTATAAACTAATCGAGTGGTTCGAAGTGGGAGCAAGCTATCGACAAATTTTTGAGTTAAAAAATGAAAACTGGCAAAGGGAAGACAGACCACACCTTAATGGAACTTTCAAATGGAATTGGCTTGGTGTTAAATTTAAAGATCGCAGCCGGTTTGAATACCGGATTCGCGCAGGCAAGGACAGTGTATGGCGCTACCGAAATAAATTTACTGTCCCATTTCCAATTAGCTGGACTAAATTTCATATATCACCCTTTTTATGCGATGAAATTTTTTATGAGTTTAATAAAACAGAGATCACACGTAATCGTCTCTATTCCGGAGTTGCACTGTCTTTGTCTGAAAAAATTAATGTGAAGATTTTTTATCTTTGGCAGTCAAGTAAAAAAGTGGATGATTGGATTGATTATAATGTTTTTGGATTATATTTGTCTTTTAAATAGTGTCTGAACGAAAAGTACTTAATTTGACCTCACCCCGACCCTCTCCTAAAAAAGAAGGAGAGGGAGACAAGAGGATTTGTGAAAGATGTTTAAAAAGAAAAAATGAAAAATATTTTCCAAAATAAATATTTTTGTAGTTTTCGTTAAAACACTAAATAACGCGATAATTAACAATTAATTACAGGAGGGTTTATGAAAACCAGAATTAGCATTTACGCTGCTTTTATCATGAGCATAATATTTATAAGTTCTATTTATGCGCAAGAAAAAAGTAAACTGCTGTATGCTACCGATAGTGGACTCGGAATCCAGTTTGGCGGTGAAGTGGAAATGGAGTTCGTAGATGTGGAAGGCAAAGGCGGTTTTGCCCATCGGGAATTTACCTATCAAAAGGTAAGAACTCGCAGCCCACACATGCGGATTGATAAGGCAGTGTTAGAAACAAAGATCTTCTACTCTGAATTTTTAACTTACGAGATACAATTTCGCTTTGGTGATGACGGCAACCGGGTGGATAAACATTTTGCCCGCTTACAACTGCCTTCACTTTATACCCGTTTTGAGATGGGTAAAAACCGACCTTTTATCAGGGCAGATAGACGTACCGAAGGGTATCCGCTGATTGGCACGGCAAATTGGAAAGGAAGAGAATATCATATTACTTCTGAAACCAAATACCCATTGGGCGAGCATGTCGATTTGATCGGTGGTGTATCCTTTGCTATGAAACGTCCATTAGGAAGTGATGATGCTGCAGAAGACAAATCTTTTAAAATACTTGTTTATGATGACTATGATGACAAAGATGGACAGACATTTGAATATGGCGCCATGTTTGGTTTCAAAGCTTATGGTCTTTCAGCTTTGGGATGGTATTATACAGGCAAACTAATTGACGATTTTGATTGGAAAACACAGCTTTCCCAGTATTTATCCGATTACAATAGTCTTGGCGACCAAACTGATAAAACTCATTATTGGTATGGCGGTAGAGTCGGATATGATGCACATAATATACATGCCCGCGGCGAGTACATTAAAACTATGGACGGATTACTTCCCCGGTTTGGATATTATGGTGAAGTTTCTTATTTCATAAAAAGCGTTGCCAACTTTTTACCGGTCAAAGGCATTGAACCGCTCGTCCGCTATGGCGCATTAAATGTACTGGATCATCCCAGACAGCTTGGCACTCCAGAGACCTGGGATCGACAAATGACTACCATAGCGCTGCTGACCCATCTTGATGATTATTTATCTTTAAAATTTGAATATTACTTATTAAACGAAGAGACAGGAGGTGATCCACCGGAAGACAAAGTAAAAGATAATCAATTTTTAATGCAAGTTAATTTTAAATTCTAACTAATTTATTAATCTAACATTTTGGAGGTATTTTTATGAAAACCTTGAGGTATTTATTGGTTCTGGCTATGGTGGTTTCTCTGGGACTCACGAGTTGTGAAAAGGACAATCCCACAGAACCGGAAGAAACTTTTGACAAATTCAGCATTGAGACTGTAATGTCTCTACCGACTGCGGCAGACGCGAATCCGGAAATCATCCGCATGGTTCCTGGGTCCGATAATACGGCAGTATTTGTAGCTTCAGGTACAAATCAATTGTTCACAATTACTTATGATGCTACAAGTTTTACAATTAATTCACCTGTTAATTTGGCTCCCGGTTCAGCTACTGCGGAAATGACTTCAATTGATGTTTCACCTGTCATTGGTGGTGAAAACTATGTTGCAGTTCTTGTGGCTGAAGTTGATTGTTCCAAAGGCTGGGTATTGCTCGTCAAATTGTCAGATGGCTCTATTGCTAAAAAAGTAGAAGGTATTGGCTACAATCCTGATGGTTGTGCTTTTACAAAAGACGGTTCCTACTTGATCGTCGCCTGTGAAGATGATCGTGAAGACCGATCTTGTAAACCTGATGATCGTTTTGGCGGAAGTGTTTCCATTATCGATTTGACAAACGGTATTGCTAATGCTACTTTGGCGCAGGATTACAAAGTTGACTACGATGTTGATTCTGAACCTGAACATGCTGAAACCAATGCCAATGGTGATGTTGTTGTCTCTGTACAGGAAACAAGTGACATTTTAATTTTTAACGTTGCTGATTTACCGCTTGAAGCCGGTGATGTAACAAAAGTTCACATAGCAGCCGATGCCGGTGGTATCGAAGCAGAACCAGATGGTTTGTTTATTTCACCTGATGGCACCACCGCTCTTATTTCAAACGAAAGAAACGGTTCCTTTGTGATGTTAGATATTGCCAGCGGTAGCGCTCTTGGTGATATTTACATTGTCGAAAATGACCTTCCTGATGGTTGGCAGCGGGATGCCCGCAAAGCAACAAAACGAACCGAACCGGAAGAATGTGCTTTGGTAGAGAAAGACGGAAAGCTCTATGCCATACTTGCTTTGCAAGAATCACAGGCTGTAATCGTATATGACGTTACCGATCCGGCGAATCCTGTTTTCGATTCAATCGCTAAAGCAGGCGTTGATCCGAGTCTCGATAGTGAAATGGTAAAAAGCGAAATTGGCTCTGAAGGTCTGGGTGCACACCCGACAAATGGTATTGTTTTCTCTGCCAATGAGCGAGAAAGTAGTGTTACAATGTACAAAGCGCAGTGGGCTCAGTAAAAAGCAAGCTTTCGATTAATGAAGTAGAAAAGCTCAATTGATGAAAGCGAAAGTAACCTCCTGAAAGGTTTAAATTTTTGGGAGGTTATTATTTTATAAGATGATAAAAAATTCAGTGTAGTAACACTACATTTTAATAGAAATTTTAAAGCGCTAATTACGCTAATTTTGGTAATTAAAAATCAATGTAAAGTGAAGAAAAATTGTACTTATTCTGCTATTGACCGGCTTGGACTATGTTCAGCCTGAAGATGTTTCATCTTCACCCTGAGCGGAGTCGAAGGGTGGTACATTGCTAACTGACATTGAATTAAAAATATAAAATAATTGGCATAATTAACGGTTAAAAAATGTTCTAAATTTCCTTAACAGCAAGAGGATAAAATGAAAAAAACATTTCTTTTTGTCAGAATTATTTTTATTTGTCTCGGCGTATTAGCACTCTCCAACTATCCTAAACACAATGATTTCACCAACAAAATTGAGCCGGTGGGGATCGTTCCAGATTCTCAAAATGGCTACGGCAGCCAACCGGATCAACTTGCACAACCGGATGATGTTGAATTTCTTAAAGATGGTTCAATATTAGTCTCTGATGTCAATAATAATCGACTACAGTTATATTCTGAAAATGGAAAATTATTGCGATCTATTATTGCCGCAGACCTCAATTTACAAGGAGAAATCACTCCCACTGGAATTAGTAAAGATAGCGAACAGTTTGTTTATGTTTCCCTTGAAGCCGCCGGCGTCATTGTAAGATTAAAACCTGATTTGACTTTCGACCAATTAATTGGGGAACATTGTGATATTAAAGATACGGAATATTATTGTCCCAGCAATGAGAATTGTTTAATAACACCGCAAGGTCTCATTGTTTCTCCAAACGGTGATGTGTTCATCATCGATATGGATGATTCTTTTCGACGCGGTGCAGATGGAAACATCAGGAATTTTGGTTTTCGTAAATTTAAAAAAATATTTAAGAATGGTAAAACAACCTACCAATTTGACAAAAAGTTTGCCGCAACCCAGGAAATTACAAAAGTCATGCGCAAAAGCGAAGGCATGGCAATTGATTTCGCAAAAGGATTATTGTTTGTCGCTGAAGAAAAACCATTAAAAGATCAATTTAATAACTTGGATAAAAAAAGATACATTGCAGCATTTGATCTTAAAACCGGAAAATTTTTGAACAAATTATACGGCGTCATTCTAAAAAAAGAAAGTATTGTTGACGGCGTTTTTGATGACTCTATTGAAGGTCTCTGTATTTTTGAAAATTACCTGTTTGCTGTTGATGAAAAAGGAGGCTGTGTCCGTGCCTTTAATATTGATACCGGTGATTATTTAGGCTTTTGGGGACATCGGGCTTATTATTACTGCGATGACCATTCTGATTGTGAAATCGAAGGTGTCAATTATAATGAACAAACTATCATAGCTGGAAAAGCCATACCGCATCTGAAAAATAATTGGAAAAAAAACGAACTCGCCTCACCGGATGGAATTTCTGTAACTGTTTTAAAAGATGGCTCAAAAAGACTGGCTGTTGTTGATCAATGGAATTCCAGAATAGTAATTTATGATCTTGATCAAATTATACAAACATTGGGAAATTAAATAATTTTTGCTCGTTTCTATTTAAAAATTAAATAGTTTCCGCCCAAAAGAAGTCGAACAGGTTGCCCCAAATAGTTTTGCCTTTTTACTTGAACCTGAAACTCAAAATTCTAACTTAAGAATAAACCTATATTTTAAAAATGAAAAAATTATTTTTTATCATCTGGTTATTAGGTTTGCTTATATTTGCATTTTGCACAAAAGAATCTTCAACCAAACCTAAAACAAACGAACCTTATCTCAAAAAGGAAGCTGATTACAAACTTGATGTAGAAGAACCATCAGGCTTGGCTTTTTCTGTGGATGGTAATTTTTTATGGACAATCAGTGATAAAACAAATAAGGTTTACCAAATCACATTAACCGGAACTATAGTAAAAGAATTATCATACACAGGAAATGACCTGGAAGGCATCGTTCAACATCCGGGAGATTCTACACTTTGGGTGGTGGAAGAATACCAGGCTGATATTGTTCAATTAGATACCAGCGGCAATGAATTGAAAAGAGTTTCTATTCCGGTCAATGGTGGTGGCAGCAGTTTGGAAGGAATAACAATAAATCCGGCTAATAACCATTTGTATTTGGTAAAGGAAAAAAATCCCGGAGTACTCATTCACCTAAATGAAAAGCATGAGATGGTTTCGTATTTACGCATTAGTTTCGCGGGTGATTATTCCGGTATCTATTTCGATGCACAAAACTCTTTTCTCTGGATTATTAGTGATCAGGATAAAACTGTTTTTAAATGTGATTTGTCAGGAAAAGTTCTTGAGCAATATCCGGTTGATGTAAATAAGATCGAGGGAATCGCAGTTGATGTAAACAATAGTTTGATCTATCTTGTAAGCGATTCTTACGAAAGATTGTATGTTTATTCTATTCAAGAAGTTGAATAAAATAAAAGCGATCATGCAATATTTGAATCGGATTTGAGTTTGTGATTAGTAATTTGAAAACTATTTATAAACACAAAAAAGGCTTTGAAATAATTTCAAAGCCTTTTTTGGTTACTAAATCAACAAATTCGGGGAGGTAAGGGACGTGAAATAAATAAATTGGGTATGTAAAATTAGTTAAGTTATTAAAAATCAATCAAATTATTTTATCGATTGTCCAAGTTAA
>JACKQG010001219.1_pt2 | contig 15714 bp, 10 predicted proteins | sample 8237621 | NCBI WGS metagenome assembly JACKQG01 (sample SAMN15677084, study PRJNA649215) | marine metagenome | biome: marine; feature: Black Sea; material: saline water; isolation source: suspended particulate matter (SPM) from the Black Sea western gyre | collected 2013-06-09/2013-06-10 | depth... | reverse complement strand
CCGACCAGAATATGACGATCTTAGTGGTCGAGGCCACAATTGACGGTGAAGACCTTATTGAGGGTGATTACATCGGTGTCTTTAACTCTGATGGAATATGCAGTGGATATTCCCCAGTTGTTGAAGGCGGAATGGAAGAGGATGTCGGTATTGCTGCGATGGGTGCTGAAGAGAACGATAATAACGGTTTTGCTGATGGCGAGGATATCGAGTTCCGGTTCTGGGATACTAGTGCTGGACGAGAATATGTTGCTGCATTCCAAATGGTCGCCGGTGAGGCGGTTTGGCACAACAATAATTTCTCCGTCGCCCGGCTCTCTGCAGGCGATGAATTTGAACCAGCCGACGAGGCAGTTATAGAACCAGGAGCATCAGTCGATGTGCTGGTCTGGTTTGATCCTGAAGCTCCAGGCGATCATGCAGGTACTTTAACCATAACTTCAGATGATCCGGACAACGGCGAGGTTGAAGTCAGGTTAGTTGGCGTTGGAGAGGCAGTTGAACCAGAAATCAGAGTGTCCGCGGACGACCATAATTTTGGCGAAGTCCTGATTGATGACTCTGATGATTGGACGTTCACTATATATAATGATGGTAATGGTGATTTGGAAGTTGAATCGGTAGTTACCACCGGGGATTATTTCTCTGATGATCTTGACGCAGGTTTCACAATTGAGCCTGAAGGGGAGCAGAATGTAGTTGTTACTTTTGCGCCAGGTGAAGCGGGCGATTTTGAAGGTGTTGTAACAATAGTATCAAATGATCCGAATCAAGGCGAATTAGTAGTTTCCGTGAGTGGTATGGGAGTAGCAGAAGCAGTTCCTGCAATAGGCGTTCCTGAAGAGATTGACTTTGGCCTTATCGAGGTTGGCCAGAATGGTGAAGAAACTCTGACAATTGAGAATACAGGCGATGCAGCCTTAACGGTTTCTAATATTGAGGCTGCAGGCGATGGTTTCTCAGTGGATTGGGACAATGACATAGCAGAATTTGACTGGGAATTTGACATTACCGACCAGAATATGACGATCTTAGTGGTCGAGGCCACAATTGACGGTGAAGACCTTATTGAGGGTGATTACATCGGTGTCTTTAACTCTGATGGAATATGCAGTGGATATTCCCCAGTTGTTGAAGGCGGAATGGAAGAGGATGTCGGTATTGCTGCGATGGGTGCTGAAGAGAACGATAATAACGGTTTTGCTGATGGCGAGGATATCGAGTTCCGGTTCTGGGATACTAGTGCTGGACGAGAATATGTTGCTGCATTCCAAATGGTCGCCGGTGAGGCGGTTTGGCACAACAATAATTTCTCCGTCGCCAGACTCTCCGCCGGTGGTGAATTCGATCCGGGTGATTTGGCCGAAGAAGTAATTGAACCTGAAGGTATATTAGAAGTCACGGTTTACTTCGAGCCAGGTCAGGCGGGAGATTTTAATGGTGTAATTACCATTATCTCTAATGCTGAGGAAAACGAAATGAGAGTTGCCTTAGCTGGTGAAGGTGTTCGAGCCGCCGGACACTGGGACCCAATAGATACCGGTGTTAGTGAATCCGTTTTAATCCGCAGTTATTCGATTGATGGCGATGACCTTTCACAAGGCGACGAGATCGGTGTCTTTACTACTGATGGAGTGGTTGCTGGTGTTGGAGTTGCTGAAGGTGATGGTGAACCAATTGGACTTGCTGCATTTGCAAATAATCCCGATAATGAGGAAATTGACGGTTTCAGACGAGGGGAAATCATGTCCTTCAAGATTTGGGACGGTTCCACAGACACTGAATACGATGCCACCTCTTATGATCTTGAGAATATGTTCGGTGGTGAAGGTTCATTGGAATTTGAAATTGACGGATTTGTTAGTCTTGATCTCGTTGCTGAGATGAACACGCTTTCCGTGGATGTGGATGCTGTTGAGTTTGGAGATGTTGGAGTTGGTTTGAGTGCTGAGGCAACCGTAACTATCACCAACGAAGGTATTGGTTCGATAGCAATTACAGAAGTCATCCCAACCAATGTTGATAATTTTGAAGTTGATTTCGAGGAAGAATTTGAATTAGCTGCCGATGCCTCACATGAATTTACTGTTACATTCAATCCAGACGCTGTGGGAGATTTCAATTCAAATCTTGAGATTCACTCCACCGCGCCAAACCAAGGTGCTGCAATAGTAAGGCTCCACGGTGTTGGTTAAGTTCGTTCTTAATTTTTTTTAGAAAATTTGATTGCGCATCAGAAAGATAGAGAATTTTACTGCTTGTCATTTCGGAGAAATCCGAGCCCTTTTTTAATCTCTTTTTTGCGCCATCAATTGTGAATTTTTTGTCGTAAAGAAGATACTTTATTTTCTTAATTATTTCGATATCTTCGGTTGTAAAATAACGATTTCCTCTCTTTTTTCTTTTCGGATGCAATTGTGGAAACTTTTTTTCCCAAAACCTCAAAACATGTGATTTCAGACCAGTTATTTTGCAAACTTCACTAATTGTGTAATAATATTTCGTCTTTGCTTTTATCTCTCGTATCATAATTTTTTTGTAAATAATCTGCCAAAAATCACGGAATAAATGGCAATAAACAATCCAATCCAAAAACAGAAAATTGGGAGAATGAAACCGAATTTTCCAAAAAATGTATTTTTCAAATTTGTTGTAAATAAAAATTCTGAAATATTTTCATTTTTGTAAATTTCAGTTTTTGTCAAAATTTCACCCTTCGGATTTGCAACTAAAGAAATGCCAGTATTTGCTGCTCGAAAAATCGAAACACGATTTTCGATTGCGCGAATTCTATTCATATTTGCATGTTCCTTCGGAAAAGCCGTTCTTCCGTACCAGGCGTCATTTGTGAGATTCAGAATGAAATCTGCGCCATTTTGAACATTTTTTCTATTCAATTCTGAGAATGCGGATTCAAAGCAAATGGTGATAGAAAATTGGAAATCATTTACTTGATAAAGCTGAAAATTTTTCCCATATTCAAAATTTGCTTGCCCAAATTGAAGCTTTTCAAGAATTGGAAAGGTGCTTAGCAAAGGGATTCTTTCTCCAAATGGAACAAGTCGGATTTTGTCGTATTTTGGGAAAAAAAATCCCAAACTATCAATCATCGTGGCGCTGTTGAAGCGTAAATATTTTTGCCCAAATTTTTTTGGATTTCTCTGAAAATCTGGAAAACCAGTTACAATATTTATCCGATTTTCTTTTGCCAATGTTGAGATTCGGCGTCTATATCTTTTTGTATGCAGCAAATATGTCGTAATTGCAGATTCTGGAAAAACAACGATGTCAAGCGTGTCTTTGCTTGTTAAAATTGCTGTCTGCTCTTCGTATTTTTTTACAATTTTTTCCACCGAACTACTCCATTTTTCATTTTGTGGAATATTTAATTGCAAAATTCCAATCTTCAAATTTTTCTTTTCGAGATGAATTGTTTCGTCCATAAAAATTCCGTAGCCAAACCAAAAAATAAATATCAAAATTAGAAAAATCAATGATTTTTTTCTGTTCTGGAAAAAATTATAGATAATTACATTGATTATCAAAATTAGAAGGGATAAGCCACAAATACCGAATACATCGGCAAATTGAATGAGATAATAGTAATTTGCGAGAGAATATCCGACATTTAGCCAAGGAAAATTCAGAGGACCCAATGTCATAAAATACTCAAATCCAATCCAAAGAATTGGGAATAAATATAGATAAAATTTTGTGAATCTGAGTTGAATCTTTTTTATTATATATGAAACTATTGCGTTGTAGAATGGTAAAATAATCAGAATGCCGACAAATGCAATTATCTCGACGAGAACCATACAATAGAGCGTGATGCTCGCGACTACGAATCCGAAAATTAGACCGTTAAAAAAGGAGTGTTTTGGGCTTGAATTTTTTATGAAAATGAGATAGGGAACAAATGCAAAAAAAACCAAAAATCCGAGTCCGATATGAATAAAAGATAAGCCGAAAAGTGTTCCGGAAAGGATTGCAAGTTGCCAATTTTTCATAATTTATTACTTAAACCAATACATTAAATTTATGTCGTAATATACTATTCATTCGTAAGATAAAATAAATGTAATTTCTTCTCAGAAATTAATCCAACTTTTTTGTCAAAAGCAAAAATTGAGTCAATTTTGTAAATTGGAAATAGTTCAGATATCTTTGCAAGATGCCGCATCAAATTACTTTTAAATTTGTGACAGAAAACATTTCCGTCTAAAGTGATATAAAGCAAAAAATATTTTGATGAAGCGATATCAACAATTTTTTCGTCGTGCTGAATCTTGCGAACAATACCACCGAAATCATCAAAAACAAAAATAGAGTTTTCCGCGTTGTCAAAAACATAATTTATATTAGTAGAATTTTCGATTTTTTGGGGATTAATTAGTGAAAATTTTCCAAAATTATATCGTATTTCATTCTGGTTATCAAAACAGAAAATTTCATTGTAGAATGCGTCATACAAAAGCAAATCTCCATTATTTTTTACAGAAATTAGTTCGGGTTGATTAATTTCTTCAAAAGAAATTTTATTTAAATATTTACCAAATTCATCGAATTTAATAATTGAATTTGCAGATTTATCGACAACAAAAAGGTTTCCAATTCCATCTGTTGAAATATCTGAAATATTTAAAAACTGACCTTTTTCAAAACCAAATTCGCCAATTTTTTCTAAAATTTTACCCTTTTTATTAATTCTAAATATTGTATTCTTTTTTTTGTTTAGAAGAAGAAATGACTCTGAATGTGCACAATAACAGATTTTGTCTGGCTCAAATGGAAGAGATATTGACGATTCGTATTTGATGGATGATGGGATTTTTGAATGACTAATAAATTCTGTTTCTGAACAGGAATTGATGGAGATTATTCCAATTACAAATATGATAAATGAAAATTTTGAAATGATTTTTGTCATTTTTGATGTGGAAGAATATCTTTTAATTTTCCTTGAATTTCAACATTATTATTCCACTCATTTTCCTCCAGCGAATAAGCAATGTCAATGTATGTGCCCTTCTTCAGAAAGTGAGCCACTTCGCCCATATTGAAGCCAATCAATCCAAGCGTATTTCCGTTCTGTTTGGTTTTTATTTTCAGATGATTCGTTCCAACAATATACGGATAACCAACGACCATAACCTTTTTACTTGCGAAAATCGGATTCATATTTTTTGGACCGAAGGGCGCAAATTTTTTCAGCCAACTCATAAATTCAGTATCAATTTCTTGAAGTTGCAACTCCTCTGCGATTGGAATTTGCGGACGAATATCTTCTGTTGAGAGTTTTTCTTTCGCAAACTGGTTAAGTTTTTCTTCGAAAATATTGATGTATTCAGGCAAAATTGACAATCCAACAGCATATTTATGTCCACCAAAATTAATTAGATATTCCTTGAAATTCAGAAGACATTCAAAGATATTAAATCCTGGAATACTTCGTCCAGAACCGCTTCCTTCGCCATTTGCAAATGTGATTAAAATTGTCGGACGATTATATTTTTCAACAATTTTCGAAGCGACAATTCCAATAATTCCCGAATGCCAACTATCAGATTCCAGAACGATAAAATATGTATTTTCCATATCGGGATATTTCGATTCGATAATTGCGCAAGCTTCATTAAAAGTTTTTTTATCGATTTGCTGACGCTTATGATTCTCCTTATGTATCGTTTCCGCAAGAAACTGTGCCTCTTCAGAAATTGTGGATGTGAACAGTTTAACCGCTCTATCAGCACTTCCCATCCGACCGGCTGCATTTATTCGAGGAGCAATTTTGAAAACGATATCTGTAGATTTTAGCTTTTGCGTTTTCAAGCCAGCAAGATTCATTAAAACTTTGAGCCCAAGATTTTTTCTTTCAGACATTTTTTTTATACCCAAACTTGCAAAAATCCTATTCTCTCCAGAAAGTGGAACGATATCCGCGATAGTACCTAAACTTGCGAAATCGAGAAAATCTGTGATGGATATATTTTTATCATTTATCTGAGAATATACTCCGTCAAGTAGTTTATATGCAACTCCAGCTCCCGATAAATCAAGATAGGGATATTTCGAATTTTCCAATTTCGGATTAATTATTGCGAATGCATCGGGCAAAATTTTTTTCGGAGTATGATGATCTGTTACAATGACATCGATTTTTGATTGATTCAAATCCTGAATTGCTTTCACAGCGTCTATTCCGCAATCGACGGTAATCACGAGTTTTGCTCCTCTTTTCTTTAATTCTTCGTTTCCGATAGCAGAAAGTCCATATCCACCTACCATTCGATTTGGAATGTAAAAATCGACATTTGCTCCTAATTTTCCAAGTCCCAAAAGAAGAATAGCAGTCGCTGAAGTCCCGTCCACATCGTAATCTCCGAAGATAATGATTTTGTCTTTATCGTGAATTGCTCGAATAATTTTTTCTACAGATTTTTCCATATCCGCAAACAAAAATGGGTCGTGAAAATTTTTTTCGTCTGGATGAAAAAAATCGAGTGCTTCTTGCTCTGTTGAAATTCCTTTTTTGAGCAGCAATTTTGCGATTTTATACGGACACGAAAGTGCTTCTCGCAAATTATTTGTTTCAACTTCACTTATTTCAGTATTCTGAAAAATCCAATTTTTTTTCATAAATTTCCTAACAATAAAATTTTAATCTGCTGAAGAGAATAATAAGCCGAATTCTGTTTTCCAATCCGAAAATCGGAATGACAATCATTTATCTGAATCAAGCGTCGCCACTTGATTTTTGCGGTCTACCCAAGAGTTTGACGAGCGGAGCTATTCGTTTCTCACAAAAAATTATGAGAATTCTCTTCTATTTGACCTTGCACCAAATAAGGTTTACCGAGCTTTTGATGTCGCCATCAAAACTGGTGGTCTCTTACGCCACCTTTTCACCCTTATCTCGAATTATCGAGACGGTTTATTTTCTGTGGCACTATCTTCCCATCGCTGGAACTTCGCGTTACGAAGTATTTTGCTCCTGGTGTTCGGACTTTCCTTTCCGATAAAATCGGAACGATTGTCTAATTTTCTTCAGCAGATTTTTGAGAAGGAACTAAAATTCTTGAGCAATTTTCACAAACAAGTATCGATTTTTGTTTCGAAATTTCCACAATTACTTGAGGACGAATTTTCAAATGACATCCAGAACATATGCCATTTTCTATCGGTGCAATTGCTTTGCCATTTTTATGGCTTAATAATATTTGATACTTTTTAAATAATGATTCCGGAATATTTTTAGAAAGATTCTGTTTTTCTTTGTCGAGTTTTTCAACTTTTTTATCAAGTTTTTCCATTTCAATTTCAATTTTATCTCGTTCTTTTTCAAGAATTTTTCTGTCGCCTTCAAGATTTTTTTTAAATTCTTCTACCTCATTTTCCAAAACCATTTCCGCTTCCATCAATTCAATCAAATTCTCTTCTATTTGAGCATTTTTTTCTTTCCGATAAGTAATTTCAGAATTCAGTGCTTTATATTCTTTGTTTGTTTTCACAATCAGCTGCTGATTTTCATATTTATTGATATCTTCATTATTTTTCAAAATATCAATCTCAAACTTTTTTTGATTTTTGTGATTTTGTTCCAGTCGTTGAGTAATATTTTTTATCGATTCTTCTGCGGTTTTGAATTTATTTTCGAGTTTTTCAAGCTCTTCTGGTAAACTTTTCAAAGCATTTTCTGCAGTAATTATCTTGCTGTCAATCGCTTGTAACTCACAAAGAATTTTGATATTTTCCTTCATCTTGCTCCTAAATTTTATTTGAATAACATACTAAAATCTAATGATTTATACGAATGAGTCAACATTCCAATGGAAATATAATCAACGCCAGTTTCGGCGAATTTGCGAATTGTATTCAAGTTAATTCCACCAGAAATTTCCAATTCAACTCTTCCGTTTGTGATTTCTACCGCTTGCAGAATTTTTGTGATTGACATATTATCCAACATTATTCTATCGACTTTTAGGTCAAGCACTTTTTTCAATTCGCTCAAATTTTTTACTTCAACTTCGATGAAAATGTCTGGATTTTTATTTATGATTTGCGTCACCGCTTTCGAAATTGAACCAGCAGATTCAATATGATTTTCTTTAATAAGAACCGCATCGTAAAGCCCCATTCTGTGATTATAGCCGCCGCCAATTTTAACCGAATATTTCTCCAATTCTCGCAAAAGTGGAGTAGTTTTTCTCGTATCCAAAATTTTCGCATTTGTGTGTGAAATCTTATCTACAAATTTTCTTGTCAAAGTTGCGATTCCGCTCATTCGTTGAAGAAAATTTAGCGCAACTCTTTCGCCTTTTAGAAGCGAAGAACTCATTCCATTTAAGACCAAAACTTCGTCTTCATTTCGAATAAAATCGCCGTCTTGTGCATTTTTTGAGCAGGTTATTTTGGAATCAACAGTTTTGAATATTTTGCAAACAATATCAATCCCCGCAAGAATTCCATCTTGTTTTGCAATAATTTTCGCTGAAATTTCTTTCTCGGAAGCGCTAATTCCAACTGTTGTAATGTCGCCAGAACCAATATCTTCCAGCAAACTTAACTCGATAATTTTTTCAACAGATAATTTTTTCATAAGAATAAAAAAAGGCACTTATGAGTCTCATAAATGCCTGAGTTTTTCTGAAAGTTAATCAAAAAACTGCGTTTGATTGCGAGTACTTTTCGCAACCAACATAAAAATCTTATTTCAAAACAATTCATTTCAAATATTCTCATTTAACCAAAAATCCATTTTAGTGAAATCTTGTCAAATTTTATTTAAATCAAAAAAAATAAAATTTAATTAAGAAAAATTTTACTCAATAAACTTTTTTTCAGAGATGAAGCACTTTGAGGACATATTTCTATACAGCATAAACATAGAATGCATTTGCTTCTATCTAATTTTGGAATTGTAGAATTTTTCGAAAAAGTGAGTGCGGAAGTTGGACAAAATTTTATACAATTTCCACATTGCGTGCATTTTTTCGGACTAAAAACTGGATAAATTTTGAAGAAAATTTTGATAAAATTTTTCAAAGGCGTAGAAAAAATTCTAAGAATCCTATTTGAAATAATGCATTTTTGGATATTAACATTTTCTAAAACATCCTTTTTTTGAAAATCGCCAAGCATTTTGATTTCTTGATATGAAAGATCATATTTTTTTGCGGATAAATAAATTATTGGAATTTTTTTGAAGTTAAAACCAAGCAAATTAGCCGCGCAAATGTCGAGTGCAATTGCATCTTTGCTTCCTAAAATTACTCCAAAATTCTTTGGATTTCCCGATGAAGGTCCGCTTCCATCCATTCCAATTATTCCATCCATTAAATTGAAAACTATTTTCTCTTTAACGAGCGAATATGTGTTGAGAATTACCTCCGCGAATTTTGTTGGATTTGGAAATAAACGATGGTAATTTGCTTTTGCTAAACCCGGGATAATTCCGTAAAAATTTTTTATCGCACAGGTCATTAATGTGAATGTGTGTGTCTTTAATTTGGGTAAATTTATTATTGCTTGGCAGTCAAGAAATGGCTTACTTACAACATATTTGGGATTTTTGCCAATTTTATAAATCCCAGTTTCCGTAAGATTAAAAATTTTAATTCCGTATTTTTTCTTTAAATTTGTATATCCGCATTTTTCAAGAACTTTTTCATATTTATTTACACCTCCCGGATTATCCATCAGTGAAATCTTGATATTAAAATCTTTCAAAATTTCGATTAATGCTGAGACGAAAATCGGATGTGTAGTTACACCTTTTTGTGGAGAATATGGTCCTAACAAATTTGGTTTAAGCAAAACCGATTCCAAACTTTTTATCTTTTTCAAGGAATTACTTTCAAAAAATATTTCTATAAAATGCTCCTTTAATTTTTTAATTTCATAACTTTGGCAATTTCTTGAAACGACTTTAATCATATTTTTAATTATTAAAATTGTGTATCAATTTTTGTCGGTAAAAACACAGAACCGTTTGGTACGATGTAAGATAGAAAATTTTTTGAATGTTTTTTCTCTATAAATTTTATACATTGAGCAAGAGAATTCATCGAGGTGAAATGAATTTTTCTTACTTTTTTTGGTTTCATTTTACTCACAACTAAAATGTCTGCTTTTTTCAGCAGCTTTCCAGTTGCAAACGCTCGATGTTCACCAATTTGAATATTTTCCTGTTTTGTGGAAAAAAGTTCATCTAAGTTTTTTGCAGAAGTTAATGCATTTTCCATTTCATTTTGACCAATGCCTTCGCGACATTCGGTTACTATAACGATAGTTCCGCCATTTTTGATAAGTTGTATAGTATTGTTCAAAGTTCGTTGTGAAAGATAAAAATTTCGGTCTTTGTAAAATCCACCAGGCGAAGTAAAAACTACATCTGCTAATTTTTCAAATTTAGTTGAGAATAAATTCTCAAACGCCTTTACTCCTTCGTGAAAAGCAGTATCGATATTGCCAATAAAGTAATCGACAACTTTTTTTTCGTGATTCAGAATTGCATTTATTGAGAAGTCGACTCCGACAAGATGTGCCGCTTCTACCATTTCTGAATGAATATAATTACCATTGAGCTTGCCCAATTGAGAGCTACTATGAATAATATTTGAATGATTTTCGCGAATCGTTTCATACCCACAAATCCCTGGCAAGATTGACTTTCGCCCACCGCCAAATCCAGCAAAATAGTGAGGAGCAATTATTCCAATAGTAATTAAAAAATCGGAATTTGCAACTGTCTTGTTTACCCGAAGTTCATTTCCCGTTTTCATTTTTCCATATGAAACTAAATTTTTTGCCAGACAATTATGATTTTCAAAACGAAAGTTTTTTACTGCCCAATTCCCGTAGCGAGAAACCATTTCGCTTTTTTTCATTTTTCTGTGAGTTCCATTAGATATAACAAATCGCAAATTTGCGTTGTCAGTGCCATTTACATATAATTTCTCAACTAAAACTTTAAGCAAATTTTTATGCGGAAATGGACGTGTGTTATCGCTCAAAATAACAACAATGTGTTTTGGCTTTCTTCGTTTAATTAATTTCGCCAACGAATCTGTTCCAATTGGATTTTCAAGTTTTTCAATTAGTAGTTTTGTTGGGTTTTCGTTAGCAGCAATTTTTTGATTTCCTAAAATACTAATTACATTTTTATTAGGAATAATCAGTAGTTTATAGTTTTTTCCGTATGGCAATTTGATTTGTTTCATTTATGAGCGTCAAACCAATTTTTGCCGTAACCAAAGTCAACGACGAGTGGAATTATTCCTGAATATTTTGATGAAAGTACTGATTCCATTTCTGATTTTATGAGTTTAGAATATTTTTTAATTTTCTCAGTTTTAATTTCAAAAACCAGTTCATCGTGAATTTGAATTATCATTTTTATCTCATCACTTTTCGATTTAATTTTTTGAAAAATGTTATTCATTGCGATTTTGATAATGTCAGCAGCAGAGCCCTGAATAGGCATATTTATTGCAGTTCTTTCAGCAAATGCCTGAATTTGATGATTACGACTATTTATTTCAGATAGATTTCGGCGACGATTAAAAATGGTTTTCACATATCCATTTTTGTGAGCAAATTCAATTGTTTGATCGATATAATCTTTCACTTTGGGATAATGTAAAAAATAATTTTGAATAAACATTTTAGCATCTTCTCGTGAAATTTTCAATTGCTGAGAAAGTGAATATGAGCCCATTCCATACATTATCCCGAAATTGATAATCTTAGCTTGCCTTCTTTGATTCGACAAAATTTCATTCTCGTCTAAATTGAAAATCAGAGCTGCAGTTTGTGAATGAATATCGCCACCATTTTGAAAATTTCTGATGAGATTTTCATCTTTTGAAATTATCGCCATCACACGAAGTTCTATCTGCGAATAATCAGCAGAAAGGATAGAAAAATTCGGACTTTTCGGCACAAATCCTTTTCGCATTTCTTCTCCAATTTCCGTTCGAATTGGAATATTTTGCAAATTTGGATTCGAATTTGACAGGCGTCCTGTAGCGGTTACAGTTTGATTAAATGAGGAGTGAATGCGCTTTGTTGCAGAATTAACCAGTTTTGGCAACACATCAACATAAGTGGATTTCAATTTTTTCAATTGCCGATATTCAATGAGCAAGCGAGCGATTTCAAAATCTTTACTCAATTTTGTCAAAACCTGAATATCAGTCGAATAACCAGATTTTATTTTCTTTATTTTTGGCAATTTCAATTTTTCAAATAATATCTCAGAAAGCTGTTTTGGCGAATCGATATTAAAAAATTCCCCAGCAATCTGAAAAATATTTTTTTGCAATATGGAAAGCTTTAAATCAAGCTCCTTTGAAAATTCTGTAAAAAATTTATCATCAATGGAAATACCGTTCCTTTCGATATTTGCCAAAGTTTTTATTAGCGGCATCTCAATTTTGTAAAATAATTCTTCCATCTCCAATTCAATAAGTTTTTTTTCCAATTTTTTCCACAATTTAAATATTATATTTGCATTTTCTGCGGAATATTGAGCAGCTTTTTCGATTGAAATTTCAGTAAAACTAATTTGTTTTTTTCCCTTTCCAATCAACTTTTCAAACGGAATAATTTTGTGATGGAAATATTGAAAACTGAGCGAATCAAGATTGTGCCGATGTTGTTCTGGCGAAAGCAAATAAGACGCAATCATCGTGTCAAAATATGGATTTGCGATTTCTATATCATCATTTTTAAAAATCATAAAATCAAATTTGATGTTGTGTCCAACTAAATATTTATCTGAATTTACCAAAATTGGCTTCAAAGAATTTAACACAAATTTTGAATCGAGCTGCTTCCCAAAAGTATGGCGAATTGGTAAATAATATGCATTTTTCTGATTTATACAAATTGAAATCCCAACAATTTTTCCGCTAATTGCATTTGGAATATCGGTTTTCAAATCGATTGCAATGTATTTTTGTTGAGTAAGTTTAGACAACAAACTTTGAAATTTCGATTTTTCATCTATAATTATAAAATTATTCAAATTTTCTGATTGCTCTTTTGAAATTGTTTTTTTGAAAAATTTTGAGAACGCAAAAAGTTCATATTTTTCGCAAAATTTTCTCAAATCTTCAGTAAAAATATTTTCTAACTTTATATCCTGTTTCTCAATTTCAATTGGAGTATCCTGAAAAATTGTTACAAGCTCTTTTGATAAAATACCTTGCGTAGCAAAATTATTAATACTCTTTTGAATCCGTTCTGGTGAAATATTTTTTATGTTAGAAAGAATATTTTCCAGTTTTCCAAATTTTTGCACTAATTTTATCGCTGTTTTTATACCGACTTTTGGTATTCCAGGAATATTGTCCGCGGAATCACCAGTTAACGCAAGAATATCAACGACTTTATCGGGAGTTGTGCCAAATTTTTTCTTCACTTCTTCCGCGCGAATATATTTATTTTTCGAAAAATCATACAAAGTAATATTTTCATCGATTAGTTGATAGAAATCTTTATCACGCGAAATGATGATAATTTCGAAATTATTTGAAAATTTGCGAGAAAGCGTTCCAATAATATCATCGGCTTCATAACCCGGTTTTGAGATGTGGGGGATTTTCGCATCTTCCACAAGTTGCTGAATTGGTGCAAGTTGCTCAACTAAATCTTCTGGCATTTTGTCGCGCGTAGCTTTATATTCTGGAAATTTTTTATGCCGAAAAGTTGGTTCACGTTCGTCAAATGCAATGGCAAAATATTCTGGCTGAAATTTTTCAATTAGAGAAATAATTGTGCGCAAAAAACCAAAAATAGCGCTTGTGTTTTCACCTTTTGAGTTGATTAGAGGTCTATTTTTGAAGGCATAATATGAACGATAAATAAGTGCAGTTCCATCAAGAATACAAAATTTTTCTCTCATTATGGCAAACAAAATACGAAAAAGCGGAACAGGGTGTCAATAATAAATTGACAAAAAATTTGAATTTTATGAAAAAGATAGTATGAAAAAAATATTAATTGTAATTTTCATTTGCATTAATTTTTCTCTACTTTTTGCGTCTGAATATTCAATTTCTTATGTTAATTCAAGCAGAAAAGATCATTTGCTTGTTGTAAAACTGGATAATAAAAATTACTTTAATATCTATGATTTGGAAAGAGTATTTGATGGAAAAGTCAATGTTGATACTAATTTGCAAAGAATTATTCTTACTATTTTTGAGAAGAAATGTATTTTTTTCTTTTATAGTAAATGGGTAAAATTCGGCAATAGAAATTATAATTTACACGATAAAATCAAAATTGAAAATAAAAATTTTTATATTCCAGAATATTTCATTCAACTATGCAATGAAATGTTTTTTTCAGAATTCATCACACTCGAGAATAAAAACATTGTCTTGAATCTCTCCACAATGAAGAAATTTCTAATAAGAAAAATTGTGTTGGATCCTGGGCACGGCGGAAAAGATCCAGGCGCAGTCGGAAGAACTTTAAAATTGAAAGAAAAAGATGTTGTTCTAAAAATCGCAAAAGAAGTGGAAAAATTATTGAAAAAAAACCTTAATGTTGAAGTGCTTCTTACTCGTGAAACGGATAAATTTGTATCATTAAGAGGACGAACTGATTTCGCAAACAATCATCAAGCGGATCTTTTCATCAGTATTCATTGCAATGCTGCATACAGCCGAAAAGCAAATGGTAGCGAAGTTTATTACCTTTCGCCAGCAAAATCTGATGAAGCGCGTGCAGTTGAAGCACTCGAAAATGATGTGATTAAGTTTGAAGAACCTGATGCTATTAAACGATACACGGATTTGGATTTCATTCTTTATGATATGAGGCAGAGTGAGCATCTGCGTGAAAGTATAGAATTAGCCAATATGACGCAAAAATTGTTAGTCAATAATTTGGGAACGAAAAATAAAGGTGTGAAATTCGCGAATTTTTATGTTCTGCGAGGTGCTTTTATGCCAGCAATTTTGCTTGAAATAGCATTTCTTTCTAATAAATTTGAAGAGAAAAAACTGAACTCAAAATCATTCCAAAAAAAAGCAGCAAAAGCTGTCTACGAAAGTATAAAACAGTTCAAAGAAAAGTATGACAAAATGAATTAAAAAAAACAAATATCTAAATTTCCTATTCAAAACTCAATTAAGATTCAATAAAAAAGAATTGAAAAAGGTTGACAGAATTTTTGATTAAATTTGACTTTAACACAATTGATGACAATTTTGTTTTTTAACAGATACATAGGGGGTGACAGGTTTCGACAGGGACTGCGGTTGCAAGAATAGCATATCAGGGAGATTACCTATCCTGTTAAAATGGTGATATTAAAATTAATTGCAGATGAAAATCTAGCATTAGCCGCTTAATAAAGTGGCTACATTTGGACTGAAGTTGCCATTCGTTTCTATTCAAATGCCGATTAGAATGGCTCTGATATTGTGATGTCTATAAGCAATGTTGAAACTTATTTAGACTTGTTCTGGGTGAGTTTGTCGGTTGTTTCATTCAGAATGAAATAACACAATTGACTAAATATGTAGAATTTCTTGCAGTCAAATCTTTGGACGCGGGTTCGATTCCCGCCACCTCCACCAAATTTAGTTCAAAACTTGACAACTAACTTCTAACATAAACAAAAATTTAAAAGATGCCACCATAGCTCAGTGGTAGAGCAACTGATTCGTAATCAGTAGGTCGTGGGTTCGACTC
>JACKQG010004689.1_pt1 | contig 15722 bp, 15 predicted proteins | sample 8237621 | NCBI WGS metagenome assembly JACKQG01 (sample SAMN15677084, study PRJNA649215) | marine metagenome | biome: marine; feature: Black Sea; material: saline water; isolation source: suspended particulate matter (SPM) from the Black Sea western gyre | collected 2013-06-09/2013-06-10 | depth... | reverse complement strand
AAGCCTATTAACCATGACCTCCGTCAAAGACGGAGGGTTTACACATTAAACTAAATATAAGCCTTTTCCGGCTTGCCGGCCAGCAGCCGTGCCTGGAACTGTACTTTAAGGCAGCTGATTGAGCCTGTCATCAATCGCTTTCAGCTTCCTTCGCATCTCGATGTCATTGATCATGGTACCAAGCTTGTTCATTATGGCATCGACAGCACCGTTCCAGTGTGTCCAGTCGGGTCCCATCATACTGGCGCCCATTCGCCACCTGCGGCCGTCATGATGCCAGATAAGATAATGCATAATCTCAGGCGTCTCATCCAGAGGATTGTCTCTGCTGATAAGCCCCTCTTCGTAAGCTTCTTCGAGCAGAGCATCCGTTTTCTCCCAAACCTTGTTGTAGTCCTCTACGACCTTATCAAACTCAGTAAAGTATTTGTCGGCCCATGTCTCCGAGTGACACTCATAGCACAAAGCTTTCATCTTATTCCGGCCGCTCTGGGCCTTGTCCGGATCAGGTACTCTTTCAGCAACCAGATCCACCTCTTCCGGCCCTTTCCACTGAGGAACCGATTTCTTCGGTTGAAGTTCCCAATAAAGTCTCTCCCCAACCTCATGAGTGGTCTCAACAGCGCCTCCGAAACCGCTCATGTGACAGGTCGCGCAGGTAGGCGCATCAATGTCCGCAGTGCACCACTGTCCTGATGGCGCATCCCAGTTCCATGATTCACCACTTGATGCATACATGTTTCCGTGTTTCGATTCTTCATAGATTTCATGCTGTGGATGGTCCGGCCCGAGATGGCACTGGCCGCAGGTTTCCGGCTTCCGGGCCTCTTCAACACTATAGCCGTGTCTTGTGTGGCAGGAGCTGCATGAGCCGAGGCTTCCGTCGGGATTAACTCTGCCGACACCCGTATTGGGCCAGCCCTGTAGTTCGCCGCCGGGATCGGCTATAACGAAGCTGCCGTGACATTGAATACATCCGAGATTCACATTATTGTGATGATATGTCGGGTCATCGAGAAGCCCTATTTTCTTCAGTATCCCGCTGTCAGGAAACAGCGGCGTAAGCGCCGTCTTTGCCATCCCCTCAGGATCAAGCTGTCTGGCCGTCTCCTGGCTCAATGGATCAAGCCCGTCCGCTCGTGCCTTGAGATAGTATGGTTTCAGAGGACCCATAAAAGCAGTCCAGGCATGTTTGCTTCTTGAGAACTCCTCCACCTCCTTCGCATGACACTCTTTACAGTACTCAGGAGACGGAACCGCCGTAATTCTCGAGCCGAAATGAAAGTGACTGGACGGATCGCCCTCTTTGCTCAGATGGCAGCTTTCACACTCTACCCCTTCACTGCTGTGCTTACTGTCCTCCCACAGCCTCACTATGCCGGGTGATGAGAATTCATGGCATCCGAGACATACATCCGCCTTCGCATCCTTAACGGCCGATATTCCGGGAAACAACCCAAGCATTATCGAAAGTACTAACAGGAAAAATACCCTCTTCATTTTAGTTTTCTCCAAATAATTTACCCTTCTCCGTCTCCTCAGCAACCGGCAAAATAGAAAATCCATCGCGGCTGCTTTCACGCTGAATCGACCATATTTTACCCAAAATTTAGCTGCTTTGCAACAAAAAAACCGTATTACTTTGTTCTCGTATATATCTTCCTCATCCAATTCACCACTGACACTACGCGAAATATACTTCTAAGTTTATCTCACTGGAGAGCAGCGAGTTTTGTCCCTTTTGCCTTGTGACTTATGAACTTATGCACTTTTTTCCTTGCACTCACCCATCCCCACACCTTAACATACCATCGACGTGCGGGTGTATCTTAAGTTCTTGGAAACACAAAATTAAAGGGATCAGTGCTGACTAAACAACTAAGACAAAAACAACTGCTGTTCGCATCTTGAAACAGGAAAGGAAAGAATAATGAATGAAGAGAAACGTCCCGGTGGCTTGACTGCACTTGCAGTAATTAATTTCATTTTTTCCGGCTGGGGTCTTATCGGGCTTATTGGCCTGGCCGCTTTATTTGCTTTCATTGGAAAAATACCAACCGATGACATGCAGGAAGCTCAAAAGGCCCAGATTGTGGCCTTTCAAAATATGGGACTTCCCGTATTCATTATTATCTTCCTCCTTTCTATCCTATCCAGCGTGCTCTTGCTCTTGTCCGGTATAGGTTATCTCAAACAGAAAAAGTTCCTTGGACGCACCATTGGCAATCTCTATGGCGTCATTAGTATTATCAGCAGTGTTGTCTCTGGAATATTGTTCTCGTCCGACCTTGGAGGCGGCTTCAATATCATGACTATGGTCGGCCTGATTTATCCGGTACTAACACTTATTCTGCTCAACACGACCTTTAAGGAAGACCTGACCAACTAAAACCGGATTATTCTCTTGGTATCTTTATAGTTGCCAGTCAAGAACAAATGAACCTGAAAACAATAAATATCGCCCACATTCACCTTATCAGCCTTTACTGGAGCCGGTTTGCCGTACGAAGTGGCTCGGGTCTGGTTTATCTGATGATTGCGCTGGTCTTCGGCCTTTCCGTAGCTCATATAATAATCATGCCTGTCGAGCAATTCATGGCCCTGCAAAAAAAGCAAATGGGCCAGGCAAATCCTCAACTCGTCAAGAAGACAATTACTGATATAGGCCAGCCGATTATCCAGTTTGTCCTGGGAATAAAATCATTGGAACAAATCGCCAAAGAGGCTGCATTACCTCAGTTCCCCCTTCCGAATGATACTTCAAATACGACACAATCCGGAAATAACACCCCTGGTTTTGACCCCTGGACGAATTTTCTTCTCGATAAAAAGCCCGCTCTGTTATCGTCGATTTTTCTTATACTGATATTCGGTATGCCTTTTGTGATTTCCTTCCTGGCTTTCAACCAAATCAGCGGTGATGTTCAGAACCATGGCCTGCGATACCTTCTCTTGAGAACCGAACGGTGCAACATTTTTTTCGGCCGTTTTATCGGAACTGTCCTTTTTTCAACCGTCGTCATGGCCATCATTGTCGCTACAATTACCTTTTATCTCGGCATGAAAACCAGAATCTATCCCGCCACTGACCTGGCAGTTTGGGCGGTGCAGGGCTTTCTGGCCCTGGCGATTCTTATGGTGCCCTATATCTCTGTTTGTTCTCTGATTTCCGCTTCAGTAAACTCTCCGTTCCTTTCTCTGATCCTGGCCAAGGTGGCAATCGCCGGGGTACTGCTTATAGCAATCCTCGGCAGCTTTGCATGGAAACCCGCCAAATACCTCTTGTATGCCCTGCCCTGGGGATGGCAGAATAATCTGCTCCATCCCGCTACGTCCCATTGGGTGATTGCAGTCTTCGCGTCTCTGGCCTATACGGCATTCTTTCTGACACTGGGTTATATCCGATTTGAAACGCGCGATCTTTAGGTTCAAAAATGACGAACGTTGTCTCCATAAAAGAATTATCAAAAAGATTTGGACGCATTCGGGCCCTTAACAAGGTGTCCTTCGATATCCCGTCAAATTCTATTTTTGGTCTGCTCGGCCCAAACGGCGCCGGAAAAACCACTCTATTTTCTATCATCGCAGATTTTCTCAAAGCCGATGCCGGCACGGTTGAGGTCCTCGGCATCGATACAAGGTACATTTCCCGCCTTCAGGGACGTCTTAGTATCCTGCCCCAGGATGCGCAGTTCCAGCGCAATATCCCCATCCTTGACCAGCTCGTCTTTTTTCGCCTTCTTGCCGGCCGCACAAAAAAACAGGCCCGCGAAGAGGTCCTGCACAGCCTCGAGCTGGTCGGCTTGAAATCGGTTGCTAAAAGACGCGTCAGCAGTTTATCTCACGGTATGGTTAAACGCCTCGGTATTGCTCAGGCCTTTTTGGGCAGCCCCGAAGTTATCCTTCTCGATGAGCCAACAGCCGGCCTCGACCCGGCCAGTGCCCGGCAGATTCGAGACCTCGTTAAGCAACTGCAGCAGCATGCGACTATCGTAGTCAGTTCCCACAACCTGGACGAGGTCCAGGAACTCTGCGACCATGTGGCGATTTTGGACCACGGCAATCTGGTTCTGGCCGGTTCCGTTGACGAAATTACTCGCGCCGACCGCGAATATAATGTGTCCCTGTCACGCCCGCTAAAAGAAAGTGAGCTCGAAAAGCTGACTTCGATCGAAGGCGTCCGCAGTATAAAAAAGTTCTCTACTGCCGCCGCAAGCCAGAGCAAAAAATCGACAGACTATTTAGTAATACTTAATTTGTCCGCCGACCATCTCGATCAGGATGCGGTTATTGCCCCTGTTCTGCGAACTCTTTTGGATATGTCCGTCACTCCGCGAAAACTCACCGAAGGCCGCAGCCTGGAAACCCAATTCCTCGAAGTAACCGGCACCACCCCGCAAAACCGTTGATTATTATATTATTTTTGGAAAACTTAAAGAGAAGGATTAAATATGTCGGAAATAATAAACTCGTTCAATAACATCGTCGTGAATCTCTGCCAGGTTTTGGCAATGATCGTTATCTTAATAGGAATACTGAAGTCTTTGGTAATATACATAAAAGACGCATTATTCGACAAGAAAGCCTTTGAGGCGTTGAAAGAAAGTCGCCTCGAAATCGGCCATGCGTTCTCTTTGGGTCTGGCCTTCCTGATTGGCGCAAGCATCCTGAAAACCATCCTTGCTCCGACCTGGAGCGATATTGGACAACTCGCAGCCATAATTGCTATCCGAACTGGCCTGAATTTCTTCCTGCTCAGAGATATTGAAAGCCATTTTAAAAAGAAAGATACCTAAAAAAGCAGTCAGGCAACACCTCGGATTTAACGGCAAACATGCCCTCTACCTCGACACAACACGCGAGATAATTCTATCGGTCCAAAAAAACAGAGGTGAACAAATAAGTAATGCGCTGCTCGCCTTGAGTCTTAAACCTGCACCGAAACGAACCGCAACCCACTATTTTTTAGCGGCCTTCTCCTTCTGGCGCTTGAACTCTATTGTGAAATTAGGGTAATCGGAAAGTTCGCCGGAGCTGGACATCTCGTGCATTTCCCACTTCATCGTTTTGGCATCAACTTTAGAGTGGGCAAAACCCATTTTATTGGTCTGCCAGTCGGCACTGGTGTGTTCGTGTTTGAGCACGGCCTTGTCCCCATTGGGCTCCCATATTCCCTTGCCGATCCCGCCTTTGTTATCCACAGTTATCTGGACGACCTGGTCTTCGGCTGGCTTATAGAAGATCATTGACCTGTACTCGTTATCAGCAAATTTAAGAAGCATCGTTATAAGATGTTTATCAAGTTCCCATTTATAAACAAGTTCAATTTTGTCGCCCTCGTCGCTCGTGGCCTCCCAATTGCCTATCAGCCAGTCAAAGCCGCCTTCTGACACAAGGTCACCCAACTTCTGCTGAGCACTTGCACCGGAAGTTGTGATAAAGATAATGGCCGCCACAAACAGCAAAATGTTTCTTAGTTTTGAGGTTTTTGCATTATTCATTGTAGTTTACTCCTCTCGTTAAAGGTTTACATTTAGATTGCTTAGACACACTGCTAAGACTCCTCTTTTATTACTAAAATACACGATTAGTTGCGATATTTCCAGAATTTCTTTCCAAGATTTTACCTCATGCATCAAGTATCGGGTAATTTTCATTCGAAGCAACAGGCCTTGGGATTTATGCGTAATTTGGGATAGAAGGCAGAATTTATGCCTGATGTGGATTTACGATTGAGTTGTAGATAAAGGGAGCCTCTAAATATTATAAATTGAATTAAGCGGAGTTTTTTTCGAACAGCGCATAAGCAGCCAGTAATCCGCGCATCACGTCTGTGACGGTAGCTATTCCAAGAAGATTTTTATCTTCATCTATCACTGGCACACAGCTTATCTTCATCTCATGCAGCATTTTCACCACATCATAGAAGCCGCAGTCTGGTCGAACGTGGATCACGTTCTGATTCATAATACGATAGACCTGTCGCCGTATAGCCGGCTCGTGTGGTTCAACATCGAACAGGTCGGCCCGAAATACATCCGACTGCGGTTTGCGCTGACCCTTGCGATATGGAAGAAGACGCAGAATGTCCCTATCGGAGATTATACCAACCAGTCTCTTTTGCCTGTCCACGACCGGTACGTGCCTGAATTTCCCCTTCTGCATCACCTTCATCACCTTGTCCACGTCATCCTGCTCCTCCAGAGAGACAACTTGCTCAGTCATAATATCTTTAACCGTCCCGAGAACTGATGAAAGAGCCCAGATCGCCTTATCTGAATTCCCTGCCAACAAGTCAACAAACCGTCTCCTCGGTCCCGTTTGTGCCTTATCTCCGCATAGCTGTCCGATTGCGTGCAGTCTGGCAAAGAGCTTTAAAACATCTGTCGCCGTCACTATACCAACTAGTTCATTTTCAAAAAGAACGGGAACCGAATCAACTCGATTTTCAACCATCAGGCTAGTGGCATCCTGTATCGGGGTCTCAGGTGATGCACACTTTGGTTTTCGTGTAACGATTTGTACAAGAAGCTGTTTCAGTGCCTTTGAATCAGAATCCACATGGCCTTTTTTCCCCATGCACGGCGATATTTGCCGAAATATATCTCTTTGAGAAACAATACCCACAAAGAACGGTTCCCCTTCTTCCGCCGCATTTTCTACTATAGGAACATGACGAATTTTATTTTCCGTCATAATCTCCAGGCAAGTTTCTATAGTATCGTCCAAAGTAAGCGTCTTTACATTATAAGTCATAATGTCCTTGACGCTGCGCATCATATGAAACAAGATATCTTTCGTCTCGCACATATCATCTATAATGTCGATTAGTTTCGACTGTTCTTTTGTCATCCTGTTTTCCTCTCGGCGTATGACTAAGCGTTCTATGCTTACCCGCCGATATAATGTGCCAATTCAACAAATATGCTGATGCAATTGACTTACATCACACTTATATCGGCATAGCATATAAAGGCCTTTAATGTCGATTTATCAGAGTTCCCCGTTACGGAAATCCATTATTTTACTTGTTAAAAGCTTTTTTTCTGCCCGATAAGGAAATAATTTGGCATTAGAATTGTTATTTCTTATGTTTTATACGATATCCTTAATACGCCAAAACAAAACCTATATTAATCTAATTTATGAGGAGGAATTATGGTTCCTGATATAAATTCAGAAAAATGGTCGCCGCCGTCCGAAAATCAAGTCCGGCCCAACACAAGTGTACAACCTGAAAAAATGCCCTTTTTCGAGCAGGAATGTCTTCAGCAGACCTGGCTGAATGTTAAGCTGGCAACATGGATCAAAGGTCTTATTGTTGCCGCTGTTTTGATTGCCCTTGGTGCGTACGTTGCTCCCAAGCTTAGTACGGCACAATCACACAGGCAGCAAAAAACAAGCGAATTCAATGAATACCAATATGAAGAAGGTAGTTGGATTGATTCTAATGAGTGTTTTATAGACTAAAAACTCCGTTTCGCGCTAAAAAAGCCGGACGATTTCATATATGACCCTCAAATTCCTCTTTTGGGGGTTTTTTTGTAGTCTCACAATCCATGAAATTCTCAGATAGAAACCTGCAGATTCTGTCTTCGAGAAATATCTCCCCAAAAAAAAATTGCCATAATTTGGCATTCTATTTGTTATTTCTTATGTTTTACATAAGTGCTTTTAAGGCGTAAAAATCAATTTTATTAACTTTTTTTGAGGAGGAATTATGGAACCTGAAATGAATGAGAGTTTTGGACAGCCGTACGGTAGTCAAAGCCAGCCGGAACAGAAGTCCACGGGGCAGCAGAATAGTCTCCAGCAGACATTTCTGAATCTTAAACCGTCAACCTGGATAAAATGTGTCGTTATCAGCATTATTTTGTCTGTGGTTGCTGTTTTTATAGCTCCTGAGTTCTCGACAGCTCAGTCCGGACAGCCCGGGCAGACAATACAGCCAAGTCAGCAACAAGAGGTCTTCAATTCATACTGTGAATATGAAGAAGATATGTATGATTACTCTCAATACGAAGATGGTTGGAACGATGACTACTATGACTGCCAGGAAGATTCGTCTTATGACTACTATGATCAGAGCGAGAATAGTTGGTCTGATGACGACGATGACTATGGATATGAGTCAGAGTATGATTGTGAAGATAACTGGTACGATGACTTCGAGACTGAAGAAGACAATCGGTCTTATGAGGCTGAAGATAATTGGTCTGACAATTATGAGACCGAAGACGATTGGTCTTATGACTATGAATCAGAAGACGATTGGTCTGACGATTATGAGGACAATTATGAGTACCAGGAAAATACGTATGAGTATGATTACTATTACGACGACTAAAATCTTCACGTCGGATTAAATGCGGAGAAACTTCGCGCCTTACCCCCAAAATACTCTTTTGGGGGTTTTTTTATTGTGTGCCCGGCAGGGCACATAGTATAATCATTCTAATGGTTGAAAATTCAAAATGCCTATCAATTGCCTATTAGTTACAAGGCAGTTTTCGGAAGAGTCAACATAGGTGTTCCAGGAGATAATCATGAAGCGAAGCCCGAATATCTTCCCGCGCACGATACAGCAAGCCCCTAACGGTGGGGACTGGGCGAAGCTACGATCCTTCTCTCGCTTGACTCTGGCTGCCATCTCACTAGTATTTTCCTGTGTCGCGGCCACTGCTTTGGCTGAAGACTGGCCGATGTGGCGATGCGATGCGGCCCGGAGTGCTCGGACTTCGCAGACCTTACCAGAATCGATGCATCTTTCTTGGGTGCGTCAGTTTCAGAAACTTAAACCGGCTTTTCGGACGAAGCGGATTCAGTTCGATGCTGGTTATGAACCGGTCGTGTTGGATAAAAAAATGTTCATCGCTTCGTCGTTCAACGACAGTGTGACAGCCCTGGATATCGATACCGGCCGGCAGAAGTGGCGGTTTTACACTGATGGCCCTGTGCGGTTCGCTCCGGTCGCATGGAAGGATCGAATCTTCATTGGATCGGACGACGGGCACTTGTACTGTCTGGCCGCGGAAGACGGGCGATTGCTCTGGAAGTTCCGTGCGGCACCGTCCAGACGGAATATCTTGGGCAATGGACGCCTTATCTCCGTTTGGCCAGTCCGAGGCGGATCTGTCTTGCATAACGGAAAGATTTACTTCGCGGCGGGTGTGTGGCCGTTCGAGGGTGTGTTCCTCTACTCGCTCGATGCCGAAACCGGACGAGTCGTCTGGTTGAATGATGACTGCGGCTACGTTTATGGCCAGCATCCGCACGCCGCAGAATCGCTTGGGGGCGTGACACCACAAGGTTATTTGGTCGTTAGCGGAAACGAGCTAATCGTACCGTGTGGTCAGGCGGTGCCCGCTCATTTCGACGTGCGATCCGGCAAGCTGCTGTCCTTTGTGTTACCCAGGCCAGGACGCCTGCCGGGCGGCTGGTTCACCTCGGCGGACGTCCGACGTGGCATAATCGTGCCGGACGCCAACATCAACCGCGGTCTCCACGAGGACAAAATCTATCAGGGCCCGGGAGAGCCGAACGTGCAAACGACAATCATTGCAGGAGAGCAAACGTTCCATTTCGGCAACGGTTTTCCTGGTGTCGAAGGTGAGATTCACACGATGCTCGTCGCCGATGGAAAGCTGTTCGTTGTGACTTTGGATGGAGAACTCTACTGCTTTGGGCCGCGAAAACTGAAGACCGTTGCGCGTTATCCACTGAAGGTCGAAGCACTTCCTACGGAATCCGGCAACTTATCTCGTTTCGGAAAACAGGTCCTTGATACCGCTAACGACCGCCATGGCTACGCACTTGTGTTGGGGATTGCTGAGAACGGTCTGCTGGAGACGCTTATCGCGCAAACCGAGCTTCACGTAATCGTAGTCGATCCGGATGCAGCCAGGATCAACCGTCTCCGGCAGCAATTCGACGCTGCCGGCCTGTACGGCAAACGCGTCTCGTTTAAAGTTGGCGGGCCAGGCGAGACCAGGTTTCCGCCGTACATGGCGAGTGTCGCCGTTATCAACGACGCCCATTGGTTGGTAGCCCAAGACGCAGGCGAGATCGGATTCTCTGGCTTCGATGTCTTAAGACCGTACGGCGGTACAGCCTGTCTGAATCTGTCGGACGACGAACACGCCCGGCTGGTCGCAATAGACCGGAACCGCGGAAGCTTCGCGATTCAGCGAATGGCGGGCATGACCGTTGTTCGTCGTCAGGGGCCGCTGCCAGGCGCTGCAAACTATACGGGCGGCTGGTCAAACTACGACGAGCGAGTCAAAGCACCTCTGGGTCTTCTTTGGTTCGACGACACGCTGGGGCATTTCAAGAGGTCGCCGCAGCCAACGTTTGTAGATGGCGTGATGATTTCGTACTCGAAAGATTGGATGGCACGCCACCGTGAAGGCAAGAAGGTGCCCTACACGTTGCTGCCTCCCGTCCTGAGCGACATGTACACGGGCCGGGTGCTGGCACCGAAGGAACGACTGAGCATCGACGTCAAGTTTTATCATCGCGATCGCCAGGCGATTCAGCCAAATCAGTATCGGCCGCCTTATCAGCTGGATGATTGGAAGCCAGGAGAACCAAACGCCGGCAGTCGCCTCAACCCGCTCACGGGAGAGAACGAGCCGCGAGCATTTCCCAAGAGCTATGGCTGCGACGGAGGAGTCGATTACGGCTACTTGTATACGATGCGATCGGGAACAGCGGCGTTCTACGACAAGCGGCTGGAGAGTGGCACGTGCTACATCAGCGGCCCAAGATCAGGATGCACCAACAGCATCATTCCAGCGTGTGGTTTACTGAATGTTCCCTACTTCTATGAAGGCTGCACCTGCAGCTATCCGTTACCCGCGGGGCTGGCTTTGGTCCCGATGCCGCCCGAGTACGAACAATGGGCTGCCTGGGGACAGGGGATGGCAAGCGACATCGTGCGAGTGGGCATCAACTTCGGGGCGCCGGGCGACCGAATGACCGAAGCCGGAACCCTGTGGCTGGACTACCCAAGTCGAGGAGGACCATCGCCGGAATTGAAGATAGAGGTCGAACCACCGTCGGCCGAGTTCTACTACCGTCATTCGCTTTGGATCGAAGGAGGATCCGGTTGGCCGTGGGTTACGGCCTCGGGAGTGAAGGGAGCGTCATCAATCACGATACGGGATTTGAGTTCGACGACTTACACCGTTCGCCTCTACTTTGCCGAACCCAATCACGATGATCCTGGAGGGCGACGATTTGACATCGCCCTGAACGGTCGCACCGTGGCCGAGAACTTCGATATCGCCAAAGCCGCAGGCGGTCGCATGAGGGCCATTGTCCAACAATTCGAGAATGTCGAAATCGACGGCTCATTGAAAATCGAACTTGAACCACGGCAGGGCAAACCGATTCTCAGTGGCGTCGAAATCGTGGCTGTGGCGCAGTGATTCTGCTTGCAGACCGCTCTTCCTTTGACTATATGGGCCTGCCTTAAGTTATTCACACAGACTTATATTGATTATTCTTTGACGGTAAGATATAATCATCTGTTGTGTTTACGAGGATCGGCTAACGTTAATTTACGTTGGAAGAGGTGGAAACTATGACAGGTATGCGGCGTCTATTTTTTTCTTTGGCATTAGCGGCGTTTTTTCTCGCAAGCTGCCAGACAAATCAACAGGTTCTTCACTCCGACAAGCCGACAGCACGAATCGTAGATATTAAATTTCAGGATGTCCAGTTAGACTACGCCACACTGCTGTTCGAAATCGAAGTTGATAATCCTTATCCGGCCGATTTGCCCTTGGTGAGCTTCAACTACAGCCTTACGAGCGGAAGCAATACATTTCTAACGGCCGCCCCCGCCCATGCGGCTGCTATAGCCCCAAATTCAAAAGAATTGGTTTCACTGCCGGACGAAGTAATATATGCACGTTTGCTGAAATCTTTGAACGCCAAACCCAGTTCTACAATTCCATATAGAACAGAGTTACAATTGTGGGTTGATGCTCCTGATTCGGGGCAAATCAAACTGGCTTTGAGACACGAAGGCCTGCTGTCGCTGCCTGAAGAAGCAGAGGTTACCGTCGAAGGCCGGACATACCATTCTCTGGATGTGCCGTTTGTTTCAACACCCCAGGATGTAGTTGACAAAATGCTTCAGTTGGCAAAGCTCGAAAAAGATGATTTGGTTTATGACCTGGGATGTGGAGACGGACGTATTCCGGTCACTGCCGCCAAAATGTACGGTTGCAAAGCTGTAGGATACGACCTTGACCCCGAACGAGTGAAAGAATCTCTGGAAAATGTAAAGAAGAACGATGTCGAGCATCTGGTTACAATCGAGCAGAAGGACATCTTCACACTCGACCTTAGCAAGGCGAACGTAATCACTCTTTACCTGCTTCCGGCCCTTAATGTGAAGCTCATCCCACAGTTGGAAAAACTCAAACCCGGCTCGCGAATCCTCTCACACAATTTTAATATGAAAGGCGTCAAACCGGACAAAGTTATTAAGCTCACCTCCTCCTTTGACAATCTCGAGCATAAGATATATTTATGGACGACGCCCCTGAAAAAAAGAGACAATCAATAATATATTTATCGCCGCGAAGCTTGCCCTTGATTCCGAACAGGCTTGCCGGCGAGTTAAACAATCAGCCGGGGCAAATTTTCATTGAACTTTAGAAAGCAAATCGCTATAATAATTTGTAGAAAGGGAGATTTGCGTTATGAAGGCACTTGATACCAGAATGTTTAAACTTATATTGGTGGTGCTGGTATTAATGTTTGTAATCTGGCTGATGTCGGTGTTGCAATGTGAGATGGCTCCACCCGCTTATTGATAGACAATACAGGGATTAGTACTAACAAAAGGTTAAAGGAATATTTCAGATGAGATATAAGTGTCATCTCAAATTGAGCAGACAAAAAAGCCTGTATATGGTCTGTTTTGCTGCATTATTGTTATTATCGCTGGAAGTAGGAGTCCGAGCGGCAAGTTCAACATCAAAAAATATAGCTCCCGATGGCTGGCCGGTAAGGCTGGATAAAAGAAAGCTGTATTTCTTTAAACATGCATTTGTTTATGCCGGGAGCAAATCCGAAGCTTCTCAGGTTAGCAAACGAATTGAAAAAGCCATTCAAGAACTGCATAAAGACAACATACACAAAGACGACACAATAACCGGGCTGGCAGTGGTGACCGATATCAAGGAAAAACCTCTGGTTGACCTTCAGAAAATAATCGAAGCTCTCCGACAGGCAGATAAGCAGCAAGGGACTGAAAAATCAAAAAAGGACTTGAAATCTATTATCGAGGCCAAAGAAGGTATCGAAAAGGAGGGAATGGATATGGACATGGTAATGTCCATTGCCCCGGTACCGATTGAGCCGAATTTATTGCCTGAAATCGTCAATGAGTTTCCCAAAGATGTGGATAAGCAGATAGACTTCTGTGTCTTTGTCCCGACGAGCAGGAATATAAAATATGGCTTTAAGAAGATTTTCGACGCGGCCATAAAGAAGAAAATCGGCCTCGCGGGAAGAATAGCGCTGCTTCCTTTAATGCCCTTTATCGAGGGAAAAGCAATTGACGGTATGAAAAAAAGTCAGCAGCTTGTTGTATATGAACGTTTACTGGAGAAACAAAAGCACTTAACAAAAGAACAGAGAGAAGATAAAGTAAAGGCTTACAAGAAAAAGCTTGGTCTTGGCGATGATTCAGACCCGAAATCAGAGAGAAAGATTACCAACAAAACCAAAGAATCCACTGATACCACCAAATAATATGCTCCCAATTAGTGCAGTTGGCAGTGCGGGGCTTACGCCATAGATTTACTCCTGCCGGTCAGGCAGCTTTTCTATCTCCATGCGGGCTTTTTCAATACTCACACCCAGATTCGCCAGAACCTGCGATGCTATCCCTTCGCTTACCCGAAGAAGGCCAAGCAAAATGTGTTCGGTGCCAATGTAACCATTGTTAAGGTTCCGCGCCTCTTCGATAGCGTACTCTATAACCTTTATGGCGTTTTGCGTTTGTTGGATTTTGCCCTCGGCCACTGCATCGCGACCGCCCTTGAGTTTGAACAGTTGCTCCACTTCAGACAGCATATTATCTATATCAACGCCGAGATTTTTCAGAACCGCAACACCTGTTCCGCCATTTTCCTTGATCAGCCCAAGAAAGATATGTTCGGTCCCTATGTATTGGTGGTGAAATTGCCGGACCTGCTGGTTGGCAATCGCCATAACCTTACGTGCCCTGTCGGTAAAACGTTCAAACATAACTCGTGTCTTTCCGCAACAGAATATGCTTTAAGGGAACATCTAAAAATTCATTTTTACATATTTGCTGTTTCTATAACCAAACTTCCAATATTGCCCGGTTCATATTGACGGCCTTCTCTGCTGTTGTTTTGGTTTTATCGGCTTCGGATTAACTGCAAGGTAGTCACTTATGTATTTATTAAGCTGGGTTTTAACTGACTGTCTTATTACAGACTCTTTACCCCTGCCGACATAATGACCGCTGTCCCAGCAAATACCCTCGGCATAACCATAGTTTCTTATAAGGGTCGCATCTTCGATATGGGCAATTCGAAAACAATAAAGATATGCATCTTTGTAAGCCGGGTCTTCGTAGGCAACCACATATAGCGACAGACGCGGACGCCCGGGTATTGTTTCCAGCTCTTCTTTGGTAAATATTTTTATATCCGACTCTCGCAGCTCAAGATCAACATCGTCTTCAAACTGTTTCTTCAATTCTTCTTCGGCTGCTTTGGTCTGCGCAATGACATCTACGAATATATAGACTCCTTCGGAGCCGCGAATACGCTGGCGTAACTCTTCCTGGTACTGTCGTTTTTCTGAGGCGATTGTTCTGGCCGCCAGAAAAACATTCAAACAAACCAGCGCTGATGTTATGACATAAATCCAAAACCTTTTCGATTTCATAATTTCACCTTTCCAAAAGAGCTTCTCGCAGATATATCTTGACCATTTTATCAATTGCCTCTAATAATTCAACCAAATCCGCAAGCATTTTGCTTTTGAAATTGGGTTTGAATTGGGTTTGTTTTGGCTTAAATTGGCTTTGAATTGGGTTTGAATTGGCTTTGTTTTTCCATGTCTAAAATCAGCATTTTCTTCATAATCCTTTGTCGTAAATAAGTTTGCGTTCATTTTAGCATTTTCAAAATTGGGTTTGTTTTGCATAAAAAGGGTATCTGGAAATATGTTATAATTCCCCCGACAGGGAAGCAAGTAAGTGAAAAGTGAGCTAAAGTGCCTAAAGCGAGCTAAAGTTGTATTCTCGATGCTCATGCTTTATTAATCCCACTAAGGATTTTCCGTTTCACTTCAATATTGATTCCGCCAAAAGACAGCGGATTTTCGAGATTCACGAATCTGGGTCTTTTGACCCTATGTGTCTTGGCCTTCTGGCCGGGGTGCTTATGCAGTTTGTAAAAAAGGCAAACTGAAAATATCCATTTTTCGTCGCCTATGGGCGATTTACGTTAGGATTCTGCCTAACAGGCATGTATTATACCATATTTTAAGCGAAAAATCAAGAGAAAACGGGAAAAATCTCTAAGATTTGACACTGTGTGCCTGATGGTTGTAAGTCGTTGTTATGGAAGGAGATAAAAAATTTCAAAAATTTAGATTTTTGTTTTTAAGAGTGAGCGTTTTTGACTGTTTTTTTGCCACAGATTTTAGCCACAGAGGACTCAGAG
>JACKQG010004688.1_pt1 | contig 15724 bp, 11 predicted proteins | sample 8237621 | NCBI WGS metagenome assembly JACKQG01 (sample SAMN15677084, study PRJNA649215) | marine metagenome | biome: marine; feature: Black Sea; material: saline water; isolation source: suspended particulate matter (SPM) from the Black Sea western gyre | collected 2013-06-09/2013-06-10 | depth... | reverse complement strand
GACTTCTCTTGGGGAGTGGGTTTGTCCTTCGCTGTGTGGCGACCCACGCGGCGGTGGCCAACAGGTGGTGTTGCGCCAAGCCCGACCGGGTTGGTATGTCGTCGGCGGGTCTTGAGGGGGTGGACGCGGCGACGAACCAAGTGGTGCGTGACAAAAAGCTCGCGGGAGCCATCGTGATGGTCGCGCGTCGTGGAAAAGTTGTGCATTTCGGACCCTACGGCTTCATGGATCTCGCAGAGAGTAAGCCCATGCGTCGCGACACGATCATGCGTTTCTATTCCATGACCAAGGCCATGAAGGTGAGCCTTCAAGTGTAGGGAGACGAAAATGAAATTGCTCGACCCATCCCCTCGCGTCCACATCGTTTTGGCCGTGGTTCTGGCGTGTATGCCGCTGGCATTGCCGTCGGCGTTCAGCACAGCATCGGATGAAGACTTCACCCGGTCGGTCCTCCAAGAGACCGGCGTACAAGGTGGACTGATCGTACACGTCGGTTGCGGCGATGGCCGCCTGACCGCGGCCTTGCGTGCCTCGAACCAGTACGTGGTCCACGGCTTGGACGCCGATCCGACGAACGTGGAAAAGGCGCGCCAGCACGTCCGTTCATGCGGGCTTTACGGACCGGTCAGCGTAGACGTCCTGTCCGGCGCGAAGCTGCCCTACGCCGACAATCTGGTCAACCTTGTGGTGATTTCGGATGCCAGTGTTCAGGTTTCGGGAGAAGAGATCGCTCGCGTCCTCAGACCGGGCGGCGTTGCCGTCACACTCGATCCTGACACCCGACACCCGAAGTCTGACACCCTCCTCACCAAGCCGCGTCCAGGGGATCTGGACGAGTGGACGCACTGGCTGCACGATCCGAGCGGCAATGCCGTGAGCCAGGACCGCACCGTCGGCCCGCCACGGCGGTTCCAGTGGGCGGCGGGGCCGCTGTGGTCGCGGCATCACAACACGGTGCCGGGTGTCAGCGCCATGGTTTCGGCAAATGGGCGAGTGTTCACGATCGTCGACGAAGCCCCGCCCGCCATGGCCGGCACGACGCCGGACAAGTGGTTCCTGGTGGCTCGCGATGCGTTCAACGGCATCGAGCTGTGGCGGAAGCCGATGACCGATTGGGGTTGGCAGGAATGGAGTACCATCTGGAACGAGCGGTTCAACCAGCCTAACAACGTGCCCAAGCGATTGGTTGCCGTCGACGACCGCGTTTATGTGACACTCGGCTTCAATGCGGAATTGACTGCCCTGGACGCCGCCACGGGAGACGTCATCAAGCGATACGACGGGACGGAGTTGACCGACGAAATCCTCTACCAGGACGGGTTGCTGATCCTCTCGATCAACAACGAGCCGCAAGGGCCGGGCGAGGTGAAGGACAAACTGCCGGTCAGCAAGTACGTGGCAGTATTCGACGCGAAGACGGGCACGCGGCAATGGTCGGCGGGGGACTTCGTCGGCAACAGCACAAAGACCGGTCCGGGCGAACGGGTGACGCATCTGCTGCTGGCGGCGCTCGGCAATCAGGTTTTCATGCTGGACCGCGACGCGGTGGTCAGCCTGGACATGGAAACCGGTAAGCAGCTCTGGCGCTCGCCCCGGCCGGAGAGTTCTGATTACACCAGCCGGTACCATCACCGCATGTCGGAGATGTGTACGCTGGTGGCAACCGACGAGGTGGTCCTGCTGTGCCAGTTGGAGCCGATCCAGAAGCGGATCGGCTGGCGTGTGATCAAGGCCAGGATGCAAGCGTACGAGACGAAGACGGGCAAGCCGCTGTGGGAATACCGCTGCGGGAACTGGGGCCACTTCTGCGTGCCGGACGTGTTCGTCGCGCAGGGGCTTGTCTGGGTACACGACCAGGAGACGATGTCGATCGTCGGGCTGGATTCGCTCAGCGGAGTTGAGAAGCGCCGCCTATCGACCGAAAAGGCACTCGATAACGGCCATCACCACCGCTGCTATCGCAACAAGGCGACCGAACGCTTCCTGATGACCAGCTACCGCGGCGTGGAGTTTGTCGACTGGAGTTCGGGCGACGTGGACCGAAACCATTGGGTCCGAGGCACGTGCCGGTACGGCATAATGCCCTCGAACGGTTTGCTCTACTCCACACCGCACCCGTGCGACTGTTACATCACGTCGAAGCTCAACGGGTTCTACGCACTGGGACCAGCGAGGGAGTCAAGAGACGAGAGTCTAGAGTCTAGAGAGGAGGGGCGGTTGAAGCGGGGACCAGCGTACGATGCATCCGACCTTCAGCCTCCAGCCTCCAGCCTTCGGTCTTCCTCCTGGCCTACGTATCGGCACGATGCCGCTCGAACCGGCTGCGCCAATGGTTTCGCCCCAACGAACCTGAATGTTCAGTGGAAAACGACGCTGCCTGGCGGACGGATCAGCGCGCCGGTTGTGGCCGAAGAAAAAGTGCTGGTGGCCTCCGTCGACGCCCATACCGTACACGCCTTGGACACCGATAGTGGCGGCCAGCAGTGGAGCTATGTGGCCGCCGGGCGCGTGGATACTCCGCCGACGGTGTGGAAAGGGCGAGCCATCTTCGGCTGTCGCAGCGGCTGGGTGGTTTGCCTGCGGATGTCGGACGGAGCCTTGGTGTGGCGTTTTCGTGCAGCGCCGGAAGACCGTTTGGTCGTAGCGCATGGGGGCCTGGAATCGGCGTGGCCTGTGCACGGTAGCGTGCTGGTTCGCGACGGCAAAGCCTACGCAACGGCGGGACGAAGTTCGTTCCTGGACGGCGGTGTGATGGCGTACTGTCTGGATGCCGCGACGGGCAAAGTGCTCGACGAGCGGCGGATTGCGCACCCGCAAGACATGCCCGTGGACACCGGCCGCAATCAGAACGACGACACTGGGGTGTTGTCGGACCTGTTGGTGAGTGAAGACGGCGGTGTCTTCATGCGGCACCTTCAGTTGTTCGGTTCGGGCGAGTCCAACGTGGGCTGGGGGCAACGCGTCGGCGCGACCGCCGGGATGCTGGACGACTCGTGGTTCAACCGCACGGTCTGGTTGGTCGACGGCCGCGACCACGGCGAGTTGCTGGTGCACGACGACGGAGGCATCTACGCGGCGCGCGTCCACAAGTCGCGTGGGCACGGAAACTACATCGAACCCGGCACAAACGCCTACCAGATCGTGGCGACCGACCGCACACCGACCACTGGGCCGAGACCGGGCAGGAAGGACAAACTGAACACCACCGTATGGCCAAGATCGAAGAAGACGCGGTGGTCCCAGCCGATGCCGATTCGTGTAACAGCGATGGCGGTAGGCGGCCAGACGCTGCTGTGTGCGGGAACGCCGGATGCGCTCGATCCCGAAAAGCCCTGGGCCGCCTACGAGGGCAAGCGTGGCGGCGTGTTATTTGCCCTGGCGACCGGGGACGGCGTGAAAAAGGCCGAAATGAAGCTCGGCACCGCGCCCGTCTACGACGGCATGGCCATCGCCAATGGGCGTCTGTACCTATCGACCGTCGACGGGACGCTGCTCTCGATCGGCGAACGGTGAGAATCAGGCCTCGTGAGAATGCGCCGTGAGCAAGAAGAAGTATCGCATGCCACTTGGTCAAGGTGGTACACTGTACCCGACAGTTGCATATCATCTTGCCCCGAGATGATTTTGCCTTGTTCTTCTTCGAGCAAAATGATTGTCGGGAAGAATCATGGGGGAGCGAATGACATCACGCGTATCGTCGTGTGAACCACAACGCCACTGGAGGAGTCGATGAAACGCTTACCCTTTATCGCCGCGGCTACCGTGATCCTGACTGCCGCCGGCTGGGCTTGTGCCGCGGACTATGCGAGGAAGGCTTCTTGGGCCGAGACGATGACGGCCATGCGAGCCATCTACCTGCAATCGCCGGAGGCGCAGGCAGCCGCTGCGCGCGACTCGCTGTTCAAGCCGTTTGACAGCGGCCCGATCGCCGGCGATGGCCCTGCCCGTGAGGTCGTCGTCGATGTGGCCGGCTTGAAGGAAATGCGGCTGGCTGCCATCTGCCAGAAGAGCCCCGCCAACTGCAATATTTGGGGCGAGCCGAAGTTGATCGCCAAGGATGGCACCATCACCAAGCTCACCGACTTGAAACCCACCAGCGTCAGCGTCGGCTGGGGCCAGTTGCTAGTGGACAAGAACTGGCAGGACCATCCGCTGATCGTGGGCGACCGCCAGTTCGACTTCGGTTTCTGGGTCCACGCCGATAGCGAGCTGACATTCGCCTTGGACGGCAAGTTCGAGCGGTTCGAGGCATTCGTGGGCGAGGACAAAGACCGCGCGGCTGGTCTGGTGCGTTTCAAGGTGCTCTCGTCCGCGGTGCCGCTGCCGACGTTCTGGGCGCACTTGGCGAGCGACTTCCCCTTGCAGACCGGTTGGCTACGCGCGGACGCTGGGGCCGACGGCCTCGCGGCATGGTTCGGCCGACGCAAAGCAGGTTCGCTGGAACAGGAGATCCTCGGCCGAGCGCTGCGCGAAGCCGCGCCCGATTCGCCGTTGCACGCTGAACTCGAATCGCTCGTGACAGCGAACGCCGGTGCCGGCGATGCACGTTGGCTCGACCTTTACGTCCGCGCTTGCCGTTATCGCGATTGCGCCGCAATGCTGAAGACGCTCGCCAGCGCGGACGTGAAAACGGCCTTTGAACAAGAACTTGCCGCCCTGATGGCCACCAAAGCGCCGGCCGAGGACGTGCGCTGGGACCAACTGCGTGCCCGCGTCGTCCGAGCCGGGGAACTCGATCATCAGTTCGCGACGCTGCAGCACGACATACGGCAGCGCGCGGCACTGAGCCAAGCCACGGGCGAAAGAGTTTGGAACGGCACCACCTACGTTCCCACGGAACGCTCGACCGCCGAGGAAATCGCCAGTCAGGTGTTCAACAGCACCGCGCTGGTGCTCGAAAGCGACCGCGATCCCGCCGACATCGTGCTGCGACGGACGACGGCGCTGCTGGCCGACCTGAAGAAGCTCGCTGGCGCGAAGCTCGCCGTCTACGACGCACCGCTGGCGAAGTTCCAACAGGCCGTCGCTGACACACCCGTCACCGACACCGAGGCGCGACGCGCGTTGCATCACGAAATCTGCCGGGTCCGCCGCCAGATCGCGTTCGCCAACCCGCTGCTGGACTTCCAGGACCTGGTCTTCATCAAACGCCACCGCGCCTTCTACCATCATATGTGCGACCAATTCTACGGCATCGTCCAGAACCCCGGCGGTGGCCTATATGTGCTCGAGAATGCCTTTGGGCCCGACCCACAGGTGCGCGACATCCTGGCCAGCTCGATCTGCGAAACAGGCCGACTTGAGGGCCAGAGACTCAGCGGCGGCAGCCTCAAGCGACCGGGCCTCCGCTACGACGGCCAGCGGACATTCAGCGGCGAAGACGCCGACGGCGGCTCGTTTCTCTCGCCCTCGCTTTCGCCCGACGCCCGGCAGATCGCGTTTGCCTACGTCGAGCGCAAAGGCGGCAAGGAGCAGATTTTTCACGAAGACCCGTCGCGCGGCCACTGGGACACGCAGCGCTGCTACCACATTTTCAAAGTCAACTTGGACGGCACGGGTCTCGAGCAGCTAACCGACGGCACGTGGAACGACTTCGACCCGTGCTGGCTGCCCAATGGCCGGCTGGCGTTCATCAGCGAACGTCGCGGTGGCTACTTGCGTTGCGGCCGCGCCTGCCCACTGTACAACCTGTACGACATGAACCCGGACGGCAGCGGCATTAACTGCCTGAGTTTCCACGACAGCAACGAGTGGCACCCCAGCGTCTCGCACGACGGCCGCATCGTCTGGACGCGTTGGGATTACGTGGATCGTCACGGCTGCATCGCGCATATGCCCTGGCTCACCACGCTCGATGGCCGCGACCCTCGCCCGCTGCACGGTAACTACGCCCCGCGCCAGTCGCGTCCGGACATGGAGCTGTACGTGCGTGCGATTCCGGGCTCCGCGAAATACGTCGGGCTGGCCGCGCCGCATCACGGCCAGGCTTACGGCTCGATCGTCATCATCAACCCGAAGGCCCCGGACGACGACGGCATGGGGCCGGTACGCCGCTTCACGCCGGAGGTGGGTTTCCCGGAGAGCCAGGGCGGCCGGCAAGTCTACAGCACGCCGTGGCCACTCAGCGAGAATTACCACCTTTGCGTCTATGATGCCGCCATGAGTGGCGCGTCCCTCAAGCGTCCCGGCGACAACTACGGCATCTATCTGGTGGACGCGTTCGGCAACAAAGAGCTACTGTACCGCGATCCCGACATCGGCTGTATGAATCCGATCCCGTTGCGGCCGCAGTCGCTACCCGCCGCGCCGGCCACCACGCTCGCGGAGGTTCGAGACCGCAAGGCGATCAGCATCGGCGACGAAGGCGAGGCGACCATGGCGGTCATCAATGTCTATGACAACCAGAAGGGCTGGCCGGAGGGCACGAAGATCCATTCGCTGCGCGTACTGCAACTCCTGCCGTGTGCCGTGCCGAGCGGTGGCCTGCGTCCGCACGAAACCGGCAAGCGAATCGCCGAGGCCGGCGACTCGGTCGTACCTTGCCGCTGGGTGCTTGGCACGGTGCCGGTCGAAGAAGACGGCAGTGCGCACTTCACAGTGCCGGCCTATCGCGAGCTGTTCTTCCAGGCGCTCGACGAGCGCGGCATGGCGATCAACTCGATGCGTTCGGCGACCCACGCACGCCACGGCGAGCAGTTGGTCTGCCAGGGCTGTCACGAGCACAAATCGCAGGCAAGCCAGCCGCCCGCCGTACTGCCGCTGGCGTTGCGGCGTTCGCCGTCGCGGCCGAAGCCTGACGTAGACGGTTCACATCCGTTCAGCTACCCGCGTCTCGTCCAGCCCGTGCTGGACCGCAACTGCGTCAAATGCCACCAAGAGAACAAGGACAAGAAAGCGCCGAACCTATCGCGGGAACCTATCGCGAACAAGTTCTACGCATCGTACAACACGCTCGTGAATCACGGCTTTACCAGCTACGGCGACAGCTATCGCACGCTGAATGGCCAGTTCGGTGCGCGCGGCTCGAAGCTCGTCGAGATGCTGGAAAAAGGCCACCACGATGTGGAACTTTCCGAGGAAGACTTCCACCGCCTGACGCTATGGCTTGACTGCTGCTCGATGTTCTACGGAGTGTTTGAAAAGGAGCCCGGCGAGGCCCAACTACGTGGCGAAGTCGCCCGGGCGATTTTGGAGTGAGTCCATTCCCTGCAACTCATGTTTCAACATGGGGCCCCACGGATGGCATGGCAGACCCACGGATGCTTGCTCGTGACTTCCTTCTATCCGTGGGACCGCTATGCCATCCGTGGGCCATCACATGCGTCGTCGGTATGCGGCCCCGCCTCGCTGGATTCTCGTCACCAGATCGACTTCATTTGCCATACGTCAAGCGACTTCAAAGTTACATTGCCATTCTCGGAAAAGGCACTGAGGCCCAAATCCTTTTCTCCTGGGTAGTCCACGCGTGTGACGGATGCGATGCCGTCGTTGATGAACACCTCCATGACCGACTTGTCGAGAAAGACGTGCAGATTGAGGGTCTTCCGGTCTTCTCCCAAAGCGGTTGGGACCTCGGTCCCGGCGGCGTTCAGTATTCCGTCCGCGTACCGAAGGGTAACGGCGTCCTGCCCATCCTCGCTGCAGCGGACTCTCAGACCGAAGGCAGTCGCGTCTGGCAAATGACCGATCGCGTTCCAAGGGTTTCCTCCGGCAGCGTCGCGATGCTATAATGGAAGGCGACATTCAAAGGAGGCTACCGATGTCAGAATCGGCATCCCAACTACTGGCGACCTTTGATTCATTGCCGCCACAAGATCAACACGACCTGATTACCGCCATGCTGCGTCGGAGCGGCGAACTTCCGGATACTGCGCTTTCGGATGACGCGCTCGTTGACTTAGCCGACAATCTGTTCCAGACGTTAGACATGGAAGAGGCTCATGGCAACGATGCCAAATCGGGGTGACGTATGGCTCGTCGACGTCGAATTGGCGGTCAGGCGTTGGTTGGGGTTTGAGGCTTTGCCGTAGCGAGCCCAGGCGTTCATCGCGTCACTTCCAAATCGACTTCATTTGCCATACGTCGAGCGACTTCAATGTGACGCTGCCATTCTCGGCAAAGGCGCTGATGCCCAGGTCCTTTTCTCCTGGGTAGTTCACGCGCGTCACCGATGCGATGCCGTCGTTGATGAACACTTCCATAACCGACTTGTCGAGAAAGACGTGTAGCTTGAGGGTCTTCTGGTTTTCTCCTGAAGCTACTGGCAGCTCGGTCCCAGCGACGTTCAGAATTCCGGCGGCATACCGAATCGTAACGGCGTCCTGCCCATCCTCGCTGCAGCGGACTTTCAGACCGAAGGCAGTCGCATCTTCGGGCTCAAATTCAGCCAAGATTTCGATCGTGTCTCCTTGGGCTGCATCAATACGCTTTGACTCACTGAATATGTTCAGGTTCTCGACCCGAACGTGTTGCCCGCGCAGCTTCTTTAGTTGGGTGGCCGGCGTTTGAACGAGTCTCTGATTCTCGTCGAGCGTCAAGATGCGCGGTAGCGACATGCATCCGTTCCAGCCGCGGCCGGGCTTGAAACCGCAGACCCAGCCGAGCATGATGCGGCGCCCATCGTTGTCAACAAAGACGTTCGTGGCGTAGAGGCCGCGCGTCCAGGCCCGGTCCTTGGGCGGGTTGCGGCCGAAACCGTAGTCAAGGACGCCCTGCGGACCATTCATGTTGAACTCGATCGTTTCAGGCTTGAAATCGCCCACCACGAAACTTGGCGGCTTGGTCGAGCGTAGAAGCACCGATTTGCCTTGCAGCGTGAAAAAGTTTGGGCATTCCCCGTCGACGCCATCCATGCGCCCCGCATATTTCCATTGTGTGAGTTCTTTGTCCTGCGCCTCGCAAACAAGGCCGCCGCATGATTTGAACGTTACGAAGGTCCGTCCGGCGGTGCGAAACACAAAGGGGTCGCTCCAACCGCTGTTGGTATCGGCGGGAACTCCGTTCATGCCGGCGGCCATCAGCGGTTCGTCTTTCACTCGGTGCCACTCGATCAAGTCGTCATCCAAAGGAACCACGCCCCAGTGCTCGCGTTTTCCCAGCCGTGTAGCGTCTGGCCGTTCTGGGACGAAGGTATAGAAGATCATCGGCCGGCCGTGGCCATCGAGCGTGATGCAACCGGAATTGCAGCGACGTTCACCGCACCTTTTCATAGGCAAGAAGGCCCACGGCAAATCCTCCCAATGGACAAGATCCCTGCTGCGTGCGTGAGCCCAGAGCGTGTAATCATCTCCCCAGCGGTCGCCGCTGAACGGGTTGTATTGATAGAAAACGTGATAGTAGTCCTTGTACCGGATCGCGCCGCAGATATCGTTCATCCACTGCGCCGGCGGACGAAAATGGTAGACGGGCCGGGTCGGATCCTCCCGGGCTTTGGGAACTGCGGCTGCTACGGTCGCCATGGCCTTTTCACGGTCCTCCTTGCTGATGCCGTTGGTGATACGGTAGTTCGGAGTCTTCAGTTCTTCCGGGATCTCACCGCGTGCTGCGGGCAAGGATATCGTCAGTAAGACTGCGGAAGCAAACAGGATCGAGCAGATTCGATGCGCCTTCATATCGCTATGTCCTCTTCGTTTTCTCTCGACGAACTTGTTCACGGATCGTTTCTGGACAGCATCTGATACGAGCGTTTGATTGTGTTGCCGTAGAGGTGACATCGTCAACCACTGGGAATGTCGAACATTCCCGTGCTTGATGCCGTCGCCACGGTCGACGAATCGGGCAAAACCTGGGCCATTGCCCTTGTGAACCGCCATACCTCGGAACACGTCGCCTGCACCGTGAAGTTGAAAGACGATTTCCTTGAGGGCACGTACGAGACGACTATCCTGGGAGGCGATTCCCCCGACGCCTACAACGACGTACAGCACCCCAATCGAGTCGTGCCCGACGAGACGCACCTGACATTCGAGCGCGGCGTCGTCCGCCTACGGCCTCACTCGTTGACAATCATCAGAATCTCACGGCCCTTCCCACCAGCCGCGGAGTGACTCCCCTTGCCTCAAACCGACTGTGGAATGCAGTTGCTGCGGAAATTGGCGTTCAGGCTGGCGGAGGATCGGCAACGCGTTAGCGCAGAATCTCGTACTTGGTGGCATCGCCCGTGAGTCCGGTCGCAAAGACGCCACTAATGGTGTTGAACTGTGTGAAGTCGAAAACCTCGCCAACGACCTTCTTCTCCCGGGTGACTTCAAAGATCTGCGGCTGTTGACCGATGTGCCCATGTCCACCCCAGTTGCACACCAGCGTGTTGCCGTTGGGCAGCCGCTGCAATCCGGCGACGAATCGCAGCGGGTTGCCAGGCAAGTCGTTCTCGCCGATTTCCCAAACGACGTTGTCTTCAGCATCCACCTCGATGATGCGATGAGCGTCGCCCGTGGCGATTAGTGTGTTGCCGTTGGGCAGGCGGATCCCGCCAAATGCCATCTTCTGAGGAATGTCGCGGATGATATCGCCTGTCGGGCCGTACTCGCGAACGACACCGTCACTGTATTGTCCGACGAGGTAATTGCCATTGGCAAGTTTTCGCGCCTTGCGCATCTGGCCATGTGCGCGCGTACATTTGGTGGTTAGCTTGACCTGTTTGACAATCTTGCCTTCGCGATCGACTTCGATGATCCGCATTGGGCCCGATTCGGCAATCATGACCATGCCGTCCGGCAGCGGCTGGCATGCATGAATCTCGTTGTGCTCGTCCGTCTCGTACTCCCAGACGATTTTTTTCTGTCGTGTTATCTCTTTCGCTCCCTTCAGATGCGAGAAGAGGAGATTGCCGTTGGGAAGGATCCAGACATCTTGCGGCCTGGAGGCAGGACACTGCCAAGTGATCTTGCCTGCCTTGTCAACCAGGCAGATCTTGTTGCCACCGTAGTCAGCACATGCGAAGGCTTTGCCAAGCGTTAGCCGTGGAGTGCCGCCATCAGTCGCATCCGCGGCTGCGGCTACGTGCACAATGGCCAGCGCGACTGCTACAACGGCCAGTACGGCAGCACGATGGTGTGTCTTGGGGCCTGCAAGCGGTCGAAGGCCCAAGATATGTACCAACGCCATCGAGTGGATTCGTTTCATGATGCCTGTCCTTTGGAGATTCGAATGCGGTAGGTCGGCGCGCTCAACGGAGGCTCTGTTCAGCAACCCAGCGGTGTGCCCGTTCCCCTACAGTAACTCGCGATCCCAACGCGGACAAGGTGCAAGCTGCGTGGAGCTGCCGGTTCGCCGACCTGATGACGCTGGCACACCGTGACGGCGAGGTCTGTATCTGTTACAAAACCAAGAGCCTCGAGAACGACGCGGAGAAGAATCTTGGCGTCAACGCTGATTCCGTTCAACGACTCTCGAGTGACTGTATCGGCCAGGCGTGCCGATCGTCGTTGCGGAAGACGATCTGTAACTCCCTACATTCATCGCCCAATCAAAATTCGAAAGGAACATACCATGGTCGAGTCGGAAACCACTTCCACACCCGAACCTCCGTCGAAAGAGGAGCTGCGATTGGCGATGAAGGCATTCCGCAAACGCCTCAAGATAATGCGCCTGGATGACGAATCCCGGATGGGCTACGGTCCCACGTCCTCCGGCCAGCAGTCAGGCATCGTTGCCATTACGCCTCCGGACCAGTTTTCCCGGGCCGTCTGGCAGGAACTGGCGGCACAGGGAAAGCTCAAACACGATGGTCGCGGACTCTACTCACTCGTTGGATCGTGATCGTCTGGACATCAAGCAGGAAAGAAGCAAGCGAATGACGCTGATATCTGACAACAACGTGGGACGACTGACCTTAGCGGCACTTGCGATGCTGGCACTGGCGACAACAGCGGCGCACGTGCAAGGCGACAGCGCGGCTACGGGCTCGGTCACGATCAACTCCGCTTTCCCCGGTGGCAACGTCAAGGTGACGCACAACGAGGGAGACTCTGTGCACGTGGCGCCTGATCTGCGCGGCGACAGCCCGTGGTTCTATTGGTATCTCGAAGCGACGGCCGTAAAGCCGGGGCGAGTGAGCTTTGTCTTTCCGGAGAAAGTCGCCGGCTTCAAGAATGGGGCGATTGGCTATCAAGGTCCGGCGATCAGCACGGACCGGGGCAAGACCTGGAACTGGATGGGGATCGATAACGTCCAGGGCAATGCGTTCTCTTTTTTCTTTACGGAGAAGGAGGAACGAGTCCGTTTCGCAGTGACGATTCCCTATGTGCAAACGGACCTTGATGGGTTCCTCAAGAAAAACGCCTCAAACCCGCACCTCACGAACAGCGTCCTGACGAAGAGTCGACACGGTCGCGATGTGGAACTGCTGCAGATTGGCAAACCCGGACCGGAAGTTAAGGCTGTCTTGGTGACTGGCCGCCACCACGCGGCCGAGACCATGGCCAGCTATGTGCTGGAAGGATTCCTTCAGGAAGCGTTGTCGGACAGTCCAGCAGGCCGGGAGTTCCGCAAGAGGCATGTACTTTACGTGGTGCCATTTGTCGATAAGGACGGAGTGGAAGAAGGGGATCAAGGCAAGAATCGCAAGCCACACGATCACAATCGCGACTACGGGGACGAGAGCATCTACCCTGAAGTTCAAGCGATCAAGAAACTGGCGGAAGCCAAGAACTTCCGGTTCGCTCTGGACTTTCACTGTCCAACGCTGGTGATGAAGGACCATCAGGTCATGTATTTTGTCGGGGCCAAAGAGCATCCCAAGCATAATTTCGAGAACGTCTCGGAATTCGCGGCCTGGATCAAGAAAGGGCTGCCTGAGAACGCACCGTTCGGACCACTGGTCTGGCTGAGGCCCGCAGCCAAACCGACTCCGATGAACTCCCATTACTTTGGATTCAAAGAGGGGATGATCATGGCGGCGACTCTGGAGATCCCCTTCGCCCCGCCAGGCAAAGCCAGCGACCCGGCGAGCTGTCGCAGGTACGGCCAGGTGATGCTTCATGCCTGGGTCAACACGCACTTCCTCGCGCCAGACCCGCAATCGCAAGTGCAGGGCAAACTCAAGTAGACCCTATAGTTGCAGACGATTTGTTGTGGCGTAAGCTTCCAGCTTGCGTTGGCCGTGTGAATTGGCGTTTTCCCATCAATTGCTTAACCTCACAAAACGTGAAGTTTGACGACTGGTCGGTCGGGCGCTGATGGCACCGCGTTTTCCGGCAAGCTGGAAGCTTACCCCACGAACTTTTATGCAACGCTGGGGTAGATGCCGCCCCAAGTGGATGAACAGGGCTTGAATTCGCAGGAGCGTGCGGCACGTTTGAGCGTTCGGTAGGATGAGCGACCAAGACCCTGAACGCCGTCGATTTCAGTTTGGGCTGCGGAAGTTGCTGCTGTGGATGACTGAGAAATGCACACACCGCCGTTTTCAATTCAGCCTTTTCTCATACCTCTCGTAACGCGCCCCGGAAAAGGACCCATCTCGGAGCGACGACGGACCAACTGACGTGCGCCGGCCCCATTGACCGACGCGGCTAATCGCCCTCCAGGACGCGGAGGTGTGTCGGACCTCTGAAGTTTTCGAGCAATCACGAACTTCAGCCGTGTCCGCCACCCAAGCGTGTTCGAGCTGGGACGTAACTGCCCGAGGTCTGTCAGACCCGTGCGCGCAAACGGCTGGTCGCAAACAGCTCGGGTGGGGGCGACCTCGGCAGCTTCGCTGCCGTAAGAAATGCCAGTCGGGGGGGGCGTTTCACAAATGGGTCTTTAAGGTGTAGTAGCCAGTATTTGACCTGACAGGAATTACCTATTTTACGAGACTGTCTGTAGGGTCGAACGGGACCGAATTAGCGACGCCTTGCTCCTCGAACAAGGAACTCGGTGCTCATCCTCGACCTGTCGGTCGCGCCCACCACAAGGAAAGTTGAGCAACATAACCTGACGGTCCGTTGACCGGGCTCTGCTCGTACCTTCAACGCGATTGACACTCAAGAATCAGGACTCCAGCGGGCTGAGATCAAACGGTTCTTGGCGAAATCGATTCTGTCGGCATCCAGTTCACCTCGTTCATCATGCTTAAAAACGACATGGTGAATTTGAGCCGGAATGTCTGGAATCGTACATGGAGTCCTGTACGGGATTCCTTCGGAATCCTCAAGCAATTCGTCATCAAGGTAGATGGTGGCTTCGAACGGCTCAGTGACGAAGTTGACCCGAACCAGAGGCGGACGGGTGGCCCACCACGCGATCCCCCCCAAGCCCAGGAAGACAACACTGCCGCCAATCGCTGCCAGCGCACGGCGTCGCGCGCGTTTCCGTCTGGCGACGAGTTGGGGGGCGGACGCCCGCATCTCGGCGAGCATTGCCTTGGCGTTCGGAAAACGCTTCTCGGGGTCTCGCTGGCACGCACGGAGTGAGAGCCGATTCAGGACTCGGAGGGTCGGGTCGCCGACGACTAGGGAAGCGTTTTTGCTCAGACGCGGGAAGCGACCGGCGGGGCGGCCGGTCATCATCTCGTAGATCACCAGACCTGCGGCATAGACGTCCGCCCTGGCATCCATCTGGCCGTCAGGGGGCATGTACTTCCAAGTTCCGACGCGGGAGATCTCGCGGTCCGTCTTGGTGACCAGGCCGAAATCGGCGAGTTTCACCACTTCTTCAACGAACAGGCAATTCGACGGTTTGACGTCCCGATGGACGATACCGGCTTCGTGCAGACACGCCAACCCGGCCAGCAGTTCCTCGGCGCAGCGCCAGCACGCGTCCGGTTCCAGAGGCCCTGCCTTCAATTTGCCCTCCAACGTGGCCGGGCAATACTCGGAGCCCTCCGAGGCGGGACCGCCGGAGATGTCGTCTGCGGGATCCATGACGTAGAAGAGGTGCTGGTCCGTCTGTGCCACATGGTGGATGACCATCAGGTTGGCGTGACGTCTGCGGACGTGTGCCTCGAGGCTGGTCAACGAAGTGATTTCGCGACCGGCAGGATCGGACCTGCCTGCAGATTGCAGAGGTATCACTTTGACGGCGCGGAGGTGCTTGGTCGCCCGATTGGCCGCCAGCCAGACTTGGCCGAAGCCGCCCTCTCCGATACACCGGATCAACTCAAAATCGGGGATTTCGGGAGGAATCATATCCTCAGGGGTCGAAGAGCCGGTTGTGGGTTCAGCCACGGAATCAATTCTCCTGTCTTGATCGCAATGATTCCTGCAATCGGAAAGTCAGAGTCCGTTCGACAACTGCGTCGGGGGATGATTCGATCGCCTCCTTGATACGGGCGGTGAGTTCGCCTCGCTCACGATACGGTTGGCCAAGTTCCTCCAACCTCTTGAAGGCTGCTCGCCGGGCATTGTACACGCCGTGTCTTGTCAGACCGGTGATTTTGGCGACGGCGCTTGCGCTGAGGTTGGAGAACGCAAAAAGTTCGAACGCCTGGAAGCGTTGGGGGGCCATCTCTGACTGAAGGACGTCGAGCAGGGCGATGAGCAGGTTCTTCTCGAAGGCAGCTTCCCAGGCTGCTTCGGGTGAAGCATCGCCGGTGTCTTGCCGGGCCACGGCAGGTTGGGAATCGCCCCCTCGGGGGCGGACTCGCTGATTCGGCCGGCGATGGTGTTCGGCGATTTTGTTGCGGACGATCTTTCCGAGCCAACTTCGGAAACGCCCCCGCTGGGGATCGTAGCAAAAAACGCCACGCTGTTGAAACACGGTTGCCAGCACGTCCTGCACGATATCTTCGGCCGTATTGTCGGAA